>Ga0163150_10000269_pt1 | contig 98536 bp, 87 predicted proteins | sample OliLakLV19P2IB_FD_148628 | JGI IMG/M metagenome (GOLD analysis project Ga0163150, IMG submission 148628) | Freshwater microbial mat bacterial communities from Lake Vanda, McMurdo Dry Valleys, Antarctica - Oligotrophic Lake LV.19.P2.IB | ecosystem: Environmental > Aquatic > Freshwater > Lake >...
CGTCCTTCCAGCCGAGGTCGTCCGCCAACAGAAGGACAACGTTCGGCCGTTCGGGGACTGCTCCCCTCGCAGCGGCAGCGGCGGTTGCGGTGAGCAGTAGCTGGCGTCTCGTCATCGTGCTTCTCCGGGTGCAAAGCTCAGAATGGTCAGGGAAGCTCGCGGGAATGTGTAGCTGAAGGTCTTCGAGGCAGTGTTTACGGGCACGGTGCTCGTCTTTGGCAGGAGCGTGCGGTCACGGCCAAAATCGTGTGTGGCGCGGAGGTCGTCGTGGCGCATCTGCCAGACCCGCACGTTTCCGGAGATTCGGCCATCCACGGAGTCCAACTGTGCCGGTACGTCGGTGTCAGCGCTGCGGTTCAGAACGTTGATATAAACCAGACGCCTCTTTGGGTCCCAGGATCCCGACACGTCCAGCATTGCGATGTCCTTCCCGCCGGCTGTGTGCGCCGAGGGTGAAGAGACGAGCAGGTCGAGGGCGCTGTTGCCGCGCTGTTTCCCATACTCGGCAATGGGATAGAAAATCGATTGCAGGAACACGCCGTCTTTATTGCTGACGATCGGCGCCAGGGCATTCACGAGTTGTGCGAGATTCGCCATCCTGACTACGTCGGCGTGACGCAAAAAGGAGTTGAGGAACACGCCCATGGCGAGCGCGTCCTCAAAGCCATAACGCTCCTCGAGGCCGAGTTTGTGGACCTCCAGATCCCTGCCAGGGCCGGGCCCGGTACGGCAGCAGACGTTCCACTCGTCAAACGCGATGCCGATCGGTCTGGGGTTCGTCACGCCCGACTGAGCCATTCGGATCTGGGCGCGCGTGATCTCGATGCGCTCATCGAGTGTCTGGCTGGCGGACAGGAAATCCTCCAGCGATTCCTGCCGGCGGGGCGGGATGTACATGTGCAGCGAAATATAGTCGATGTCGTTCCGCAGTTTCCCGAGCACCGTCCGATTCCAGCCGATCCAGTCCGAGCCTTCCTTGTAGTTGCTCGCCCCGTTGGCGATCAGCCTGATCGAAGGATCTGCACGGCGCATGACTTTGGCCGCTTCCAGAGCGAAGGCTGCGTATTCTTCGGCCGTCTTGTGTCCCAGCTGCCACGGGCCGTCGATCTCGTTGCCGAGGCCCCAAAACTTGACGTTCCAGGGCTTGTCCCTGCCGTTTTTCCGGCGCTCCCGTGCCCACGCGGTGTCCCGGCTTTCATTGGCGTACTCAACCCACTCGCGAGCTTCGTTGAGGGAGCCGAGTCCGGCGTTGATGCACAGGACCGGTTCGATGCCGGTTCGTTCGCAGAACAACAGGAACTCATCCGTGCCAAAGCGGTTGGACTCGATTGCGCCCCACGCATGGTCTGGCCGGGGCGTCCGGGCGTCCTTCGGACCAATACCGTCCTTCCAGTTGTACCCCGATACGAAATTTCCTCCCGGCCAGCGAAGGTTTGAGACGCCAAGCTGGTTGACGGCCCGCATCACGTCCTTGCGGAAGCCGTTCTCGTCAGAGAGCGGGTTACCTTCGTCGTACATGCCGCCATAAACGCAGCGCCCGAGGTGTTCGGCGAAGTTGCCGAACATATGCGGATTGATTTCGCCGATCACCCTGTCGGTGTCGATCTTGATCCGCGCCGAAGGCTTCTGGGCCGTGAGTGGGAAGCCACCCAGGCACACGAGTATTCCAATAAGTCCCAGCCGCATGTGTCTTGCCCTTCTCTCAGAAGTTGATCTTGGCCGCTATCTGGCCGACTCGCGGCAACAGAAGCGTCGTCTGAATCCGGCCAAAGGCGCCGCTTCCCAGTGCTGTGTTCGGCGCCGAGAACGATGGCGTGTTGGTCACGTTGAAGTACTCGAAGCGAAGCTGTAGCTGGACGCCTTCTTTGATCCTCGTATTCTTGATGAGCGAGACGTCCTGGTTGAAGAGAGCGGGTCCGCGCGTATCGGGCAAAGTACGGCCGACATCGCCGAGGGTGAATGAAGCCGGCTGGAGAAATGCCGCCGTGTTGAACCACCGCGCAATCGCCTCGCCGCGGCTCCGGTCGGCGTTGATTTCGGCGCTCTGTCCGGTGGTGTTCGGCCGGTTCCCTCCGCCGGGAATGGTCGCGCTCATGCTAAGTGGAAAACCGCCGCGCCGCGACGTAATTCCGTTGAGCTGCCAGCCTCCGATGAGCCTGGCACTGAGTCCCCTCGCGCCCGGGAACAGCGCCTTGCCGGGTCCGAAAGGCAATTCGGCAACGAAGCTGATAACGAAGTTCTGGGCGACGTCCATTTCAGAGAGGCTGCGCTCCAGACGGAGGTTGTACCAGTTCTGGGTATTGGCAGGGTTGTTGGCGGCCCCGCCGTTGTTCGACACGGTGTTGTTGGAGTCGCTGATCAGTTTGCCCGCTGTATAGGCGAACAGAATGCCGATGCCGCTGGAAAAACGCTTGTCGACCTTGAGCTGCATGGAGTGGTAGATGCTGTTCGCCATCGTCATGTTGATGACGTTGACTCCAGTGAACTGCGGGTAAGGAAGCAGCAACTGGCGGCGCGTGACGGTTCGCTGGGCGAGGGTGCCAACGTTGATGCTTCCAAAGAAAGGATTATTCACCTGCTGGTTCAGCGCGGTGCCCAGGCTCAGAAACTGGGGATCGAGTTCGTTCATCTGTCGGTTCTTGAAGGCGAGGTGCACGCCGCGGCTGCCGACGTAAGCGACGTCGACCAGGATTTGGCCAGGCAGCTCCCGCTGGACGTCGAAGTTCCACTGGTATGTGACGGGCATTACCTGAGTACGGTCCCACACCGCCGTGCTCTGCCCAAGAAAAGTGGAGGCTCCGAGAGAGTTGCGCACCGGCTGGATAATGCCTTCGGGATACGGATTGCTCAGCGTGCGATACGGGGTGAGTCCGCCGTCGATTGTGCTGACCAGAGGCGTGTTGGCTGCGAAGCCGTCGTTGGCGGCAAACGCGGTAGCGACGTTTGAGGTCTCGGCGGGAGCGTAGAAGAATCCGCCGCCCCAGCGGAGCACCGTTTTCGGAGCCACCGACCAGGCGAAGCCGAGGCGCGGAGCAAAATTGAGGCGATCCCAGTTCCACACATGACGAGATTCGGGGCTGGCGAAGACCAGACCGCCCCGGAGGTTGGGGAACTGCGAGTTCTTCGCCGGCGAAGGGATGTCGGCATCGAAGTAATTGATTGCGTTATATCGGTCGGTGAACGGCGATTCGCTCTCGTACCGAATGCCGGCGTTCATGGTCAGCCGTGGAGTCAGGCGAGCATCGGTCTGAATATAACCGGCGCTGTAGAAGTTCTGCGCGGAGACGCCGGACACGACAGGCACGCTTCCGGCGTTCGGATTCCCGAGCAGCAGGCTGGCGATGCCATTGCCGGCATTGTCATAAAACTGAAGCGGGTTCGGGCCGCGCGTGAATACCCGGTTGAAGGTAAGGCTGCCGCCTCCGCCGCCCAGCAGGAAGAAGTTAATCCTCCGCAGGCGGGTTTCGCCGCCGATCTTAATAGTCTGCTTGCCCATGACACGGGTCCATCCGCCGATGAGCGTGTGGGTGTCGTTGCCGCTCGAGAAGTAGCTCTGGCCGCCCAATGCACCGTATTGCTCCACCGAAACCGCCGGGAACACAGGGATCTGGAACTGGCGGACAAGGGAATCCGGGAACCCGAGGGTCCGCTGATCAAAGCCATAGCTCCGGGTTTCCCGGAACTGATACCAGCGAGCCAGACCGTATTTGAAGTTCAGGATAGACGTGGGGCTCAACGTGATCGCGTTGTCGAACGCGAATGTAGTCTGCCGAAAGGGCGTCGTTCCCACGGCGCCGGGGTCCGGAGTCGCGACGTTGCCGTAAGAATCGGGCTGCGTGAGCAGGGTGCGATTGTGGGCGAACCGCCCGAATACTCGGTAGGAGGGCGTGAATGTATGGTCTACGCGTCCACTCACCTGGTTCTGGTCGATGCTGCGTCCGGCGTTGTTCGCGTAGTTGTTGAAGCCGGTGAACGGATCCCCCGCGGTATTCGGCAGCGGATAATAGCTCACAAGCTTTCTCGCGATGGGGTCGATGCGATTGGCCGGCAGCACGTTGCCCGGGAAAGGCGACCGGACAGACTGGCCGGCGCGCGCCGGGTCGGGAGCCGTGGTGGTCGGGTCATAGATGACGACCAGTGCACCGGTTTGCGTCAGCGTCCTGGAGAAGTCGCCGTTGCGCTGTTCCGCGGTCGGCAGGCTGAAACGGCCGGTGTCGCCGCGGCGGTAACGGGTTCCCTGATAATCACCGAAGAAGAACGTGCGGTTCGTGCCCTTGTAGAGTTTGCCAAGGTTTACCGGTCCTCCAACGGCGCCGCCGAACTGGTTCATGCGGAACGGCGGGATGGAACGGCCCGCGGCATTATTGAAGAACTCGTTTGCGTCGAATGCGCTGTTGCGGACGAACTCGTAAATCGATCCGTGGAACCGGTTCGTGCCGGATCGCGTGGACACGTTGACAACACCGCCACCGAACCGTCCCCACTCGGCCGACAAATTGTTACTCTGCACCTTGAATTCCTGAGTGGCTTCGATCGACGGAATCGTGGTCATGGTGTTGAACTGCCCGGTGGTGCTGGGTACGCCGTCGATGTGGATTTCGTTGCTCATCTGGCGGCCACCATTGATGGAGAAGGTGCTGTCCTGGTTGGTGTTGACGGGGATGTCGCCGAACTGGCCGTTCGACGCCGGGGATGCGATGAGGCCGGGTGTCAACTGGACCAGGCGGAACGCGCTGCGCCCATTCAGCGGAATGCTCTGGATCTTCGCTCCGTCCACCACCTGGCCGATGGCGGAGGTTTCCGATTCCAGCAGCGGTGTCGTGGCCGTAACCACAACCTCCTGCGCCATCGCTCCGAGTTCGAGTTCCTGATTGATGCGCAAGACCTGATCTACGAGGAGTTTGATGCCCGTGCGGCTTACTGGCCGGAAACCCTGCTTGGTCATGGTAAGGCGGTAATTGCCAGGCTGGAGCAGCGGGGCAACATAGGCTCCCGTTTCGTTGCTCTCAATTTCACGGACACTTCCGTTGTCCTCGTTCGTCACCTTTACGGCGACACCGGGAACTCCACCTCCCGACGGGTCCGAGATAATCCCGACGATCTGGCCTGTGGTGCCCTGCGCCCGGACGTGGAGAGCGAACAGAGCCGCCACAACCAGGATTCTCCAGCAAGTAGTCTTCACGGACAATCTCCTGAATGGCCAGTGCACGTTTGGGCGCGATCTTTGCGACACCTGCCGGAGATTTATTTGGTGAGAGCTTTTGCGCCGCCGCCGGTGTCGCAAAATCGCCGCCCGGCTCCACACTATACAATTGACGCGGCGCGGCCACCATGGACCGGCAAGATTCTCTGGACCAATTCGACGCTTACTTTCATATGTGGTATCCCCACCTGCTCCGCTATACCTGCCGCTTCACGGCATCGCGTGCAACGGCCGAGGATGTGACGCAGGAAGTCTTTCTGGATCTGTACGAGGCGCTGCGGTCGGGGCATCGGATCGAGTTCCCGAAGGCGTGGACGCTCTGTGTGGCGAGACGCAAGTGCGCGGACCTGCAGACGCGGCCGTTCAACCTGGACGGCCACCATGAGTCTCTGGACGTGTTGGAGGATCGCGGCAGTAACCCGGTCCAGGCGATGCATGCAAGTCTCGAGGCCCAGCGGCTGCGAAGTCATCTGGCCCTGCTGACTGAGCGTGAGGAAGAGGTGCTGCTGCTGAGGCTGCAATCGATGAAGTTCCGGGAGATCGGCGAGTCACTGGGCATAACCACCAGTTCAGTGAACACATTGCTCTCTCGTGCGCTGGACAAACTTCAGCTTGCTTTCGGAACTCGCCGCGTGGCCGCGGTGGCTGCGGAACGTAATGGGCTTTGATCTGACCGGTCCGAAACATCCCGACAAAAGCACGCTGCTGGCGTGGGCGGAAGGCGAATTGCCATGGTGGCGGGCTCTGCTCGTCAGACGTCACGTTCAGTCTTGCTGGCACTGCCGGGCGGATGTGAGTGCACTCGAAGCGATGTTCGCCGCCGTGAGCGTCAACGTGGGGCAAATGCCGGAGCCGTCGAAAGTGGACGTGACCAGGGCCTGGTGGCGTTTTCAAGACGCAGTGCGAGAGCGTTACCCCGATCCCGCCCGGGCGTCTGCTGGTGCGCTGCGGCTGAACGGGCCGCGCGTTATCGCAGCTTCTGCCCTGCTGGCCACCGTGGCGCTGGCCTACGTCGCGAACTCACCGCTGTTCCGGAGGGACACGGAAACGCCGGTGGCAGCCACTAAGAATACCGTGCGCCGCGAATTTACCCCGCCTGCCCCCAGGCTGCGTCCCGAGCCACACACCAGTCTGACACCACCTGCTCCTCCGGCAGTAGAACTGACCACCCAGGTGATTCCGATGCAAACTGGTCCGTCGTCGGACGATGAACTCATCGAGGCAGAGGTGCATGCGGTGGAAGCGCTGCACCGGTCGGGGCTGTGCCGAAGCTCCGGGATCGCGGTGCGCAGGGCCGACGGATTCGTGGAGGTGTCGGGCATAGCCCGCTCGCGCGATCAGCGAATCGAGATCGAGACTCTTCTGACCAGCACCGCTAAAGCAGGAATTGTGAAAGTGCTTATCGCCGTTCCTGAAGATGTCCCTCTGCCGCCTGCTTCCCCAGGCAACACGGCCGCGAGTGCTTCGCCTGCGGACACCAGCAACGTCACCCCCTCGATCGTAGGTTGGCTGCGGGAGAGCCTGCATGGACGCCCGGGCCTGACGGAGCGCGACCTGTTCAATCTGATGAACTCGATGGCTCTGGCTTCGGAGAGAGCTTCGAGTGAGGCATGGGCCCTGCGGGGACTGGCCGAACAGTTCCCGCAGGGCAGAACCGTGCGGCTGAGCCCGGATTTGCTGGCAACGGTGCTGCGGATGGTGGAAGATCACACGATCATGCTCGAAAACGACCTGACGTCTCTGCATGGAAAGCTGCTGGTTGCGCCGGGCACGTCCACCCCGGTCAGCGCGCCCGCCCGGCCGGCAGGAGAGTCGTGGCAGCCGGCCGCGCTGACCCTGCAGGAAGATGTCGAAAAGATGATTCGACAATTTCTCGCGTCGTTCTCTTCAGATGTCGCCGACACGCACCTGCGCAGCATGGGCGAACGCACGGAATTTTGCATCTCCATGGCGAGTTCTCTTCGATCGGACCTCCAGACCCGTTCCGCCGCCCTAAAGCAGGAAGGCCGACCGTCGGGTCGATGAACCGGCGACTGCTACCAGTCAGGCGCTTTGCTGCCCTCCACGACGTTGCGGAAAGCTGTGGAGGCTGGGCGAAGAGCGGACCAGGTGAGTCGGATGCCTGTCTGCAGGGACGCCTGTCGGATCGAGTAACTCTCCGGTCGTTTCCATGATCCGCGAGCGGTTATCTCTTTCCGAACCGACGTTAGGCTCTGCCTGCGAGCAAACAACCCTGTGGGGAGCGCCCAGGGCATACGACTGCACAGAGCAATCGCTTCGACTCCGGCGACTGAAAAGTGTTCAGGACGGCGCTCCCTGGCGAAATCCATGCCTGGGCTTCTTGCGGCTCACTGACAGTGGTCTCCTTACCCGCTCGTCAAATTGACACAAATACGCTCAATCGACGGGACGACGTCTATGTTCCCAACCTTCTGTTGCCGACTGTTCGGACGGCTGCGCCGACTCCCAGAACCTCGAGCTTTCCTTCGCAGCGTTGCCGGATGATACCACCCAGTCATCGAGCGTCCGCTGTGTTGTGGACCGATCGACAGCGTTCAGGAAGGCCCGAAGGGGTTGCTGCTCTGGCCCGCTGTCCCGCCGCTTAAAGCGTTCACCGCTTTCAACACGCGAAGACCCACACGACGAACCGAGCTCTGACAAGAATGTCCGGATTCGGCACGGGTGTTCTGCTATCCGAGCCATCGGATACCGTCAACTGTGTCGCCGTCGTTTCCCGGACCAACGAGATACGCGCTCATTCGGGCGGCTGCATCCACAGCCTCGATCCGCACCACCAGCTCATTCGATCCGGGGCGGAGTTCTACGGCTTGCTGGAACTGTCCGTTCCGATATCTGGTGCGGCACTCTTCCGTCATGACCTGCTGACCATTTAGTTCCGCTACAAGCTTTCCGGAAGCGCCGATCCAGAGAAACGCTTTGGTATGTCCTGCTGCCTCGATCCGCGTTGCGGCTGCAAATCGATTCCCCGGCGCAACCGCTTTCCCGCTCCACCTATCGAAATGCAGCGTATCCGCAGGTATTTCGCAGGGTCTCCAGGTTTGCATCGGAGTGTTCGGGTTGGAAGTAACCCGCCACAGTCTGTTTGCACGTCCGTACCAGGATTTCGGCTTTGCCCAATGGCTCCGCAGAGAAGCCGCATCGCCACCCCGGACGTCGGCATTTGCGAGCTCGCGCGTTCCCATTTGCCTCTTGTCGGCCATGTGCAGATAGTCAATATCCCAGGGGTTGTACCCAAGCAGAAATGAAACGAGCGAGTCAGTGGCAACGGCATCCTCACTCGCGAGGACCAGATTGCTTTGCACCATCTGATCGCTTGCTTCGCAGTTGTGCTCCTGGTATTGCAATCCACGCAGGCCGTCAACAACGGCGTAATCCGGTGGATGAAATGCGGCAAGGTCGACAATGAATGGGTCGATGCGATTGTCGACGCTGTGGCCCGAATGGAGGCGCGCGTTATGGAATGTTCCTGGAAGCGCATAGGCTTCTCTCGGCGCCGTCCCGACGTAATTCTTCAGGCAGCAGGTAATGCCGCTTTGGAGGTGCACTTTCATTACGGGAACGGTAATCAGAAAATCGCAGTTCCGAATTGTATTCGTGACGAAGTAGTCGGGCCGTGCTCCGAAGGCGGCGATGCCATTTGACGATTTTGGAACTTCGACGCGAACAAAACGGCCATTCGCGTCGCGGACGGCGTCGTAGCTCAAATCCACATAATCGAAACCGCGGCCCGGAAACTCCTTCCGAAATTCGGCGAGCATGCCGCCGAACGATCCACCCAATCCGGGAAACTCCTGAGGACCCCAGTCGAAGGTCATTGCATCCCGCCGGACGTCATCCTGGTAGACGACGTTATCCTCTGCAGGATCGGACAGCCGCCGGTAGCTTCCCCCTTCAGCAAGTGTGATCCGGCCGGCGCGGGAGAAACGCGCAACATACTCCAGCACGGCACGTGTTACACGCATATCGGTGATGTCACCGGTGGTATAAAACTCCCGTCCGCGTAATCCCACGATATTCGGTTTGATCACGACCCACGAGCCAGGACGGATCTTCGCCTCCAAACTCCCGGCGCGTGGGGTGCCAAGCCGGATGGCGGTCCAGACCATGTCGCGTACGCGCTCATAGTCGAGTAGATCAGCCAGGGAACTCGGTCGCTGGAGTTTGGAATAGCTGGACGGCACCAAACCGATCCGGGTTTGCTCCCGAGCTGCAGACAAGAAGCTCGGACGGGCGGCCGCAGCTGCAGCCGCAACCATGAGTTGCCGCCGGCTGAGTGTTGCCATAACTTAATTTATACAGCTTTTTTGCGCTTCCGGAGCTAGACTCAGGGGAGGAGATCCCAAAAAGATGCGTAGGCGCGACTTTTTGTTAGCGCCCGTCTCATTGCTGCCTGCGTTGGCGCAGACTGCAAAGACCGGTAATGAACCTGAGCCCGGGCAATATCGGAAGCCCCGGGAGCGTGTGACAGCGGCTGCGAGCCGGGATACTGCTCCACGAGTAGGCCTGATCCCCTCCACATTCGCCGGTACTGAGGAGATGGACGGCCGTAAAATTCGCGCACTGGCCAGGCCCGCTCCGATTACAGCCTCCCTGAGTGCTGCTCAGCTCACCGATATGCTTCGTCTCGGAGTGGAACTGGGCGGCGGCCGGCGTGGCGGCCTTGCAACCGCTGTCAGCCGCGAAGACTGGGTACTGATAAAAGTCAGTGTCCAGAAGTGCGGATGCGATGCGGCGTTTCATCCGGGCACTGTCACCGATCCGCGTCTCGTCGCAAGTGTACTTGGGTACCTGGTCGAGCGTGGACTCGGACGACGCTTCAGCATCGTCGAAGGCGCACCGTGGAAGGCGGCGGGCACAGCCGATTCGATCTGGGACTCAAACTGGAACGGTAACTTCGACGGCCTTACCTACAGATCTGTCGTGCAGGAGATGTCGAATAAGCATCGGTCACTGAGGTTCGAGTTGCTGGATTTGAATACGGCGCCTTCTCTCGAAATGCCTGTTAACGGACGTGTGTTTGCGAGCCGTAACCCCAAAGGGATGTATCACGTTCCGCGCGTGCTTCGCGAATGCGACAAGGTGATATCGATCGCACCGCTGTCAACGAGAGCCAGTACAGACATCGGGCTGTCCATCCTGAACTATCTGGGCTTTTCTCCTGCCGATGCGTACGGCGAGGGCAAGCAACGGCTTCCTGCGTCAGGCGAACCCGGCGAGATCTCGGTGGACATGTTCTCATTCCATCCTGCCGATTACTCGATTGTCGGCGGAACCTTCGCCGCTGAGTCTGATGGAAGCTCAGGCGGAAGCACCAGGATGCGCCGCCACAATGTGCTGATTGCCGGGACCAATGCACCCGCAGTGGACGCAGTCGGAGCTGCCGTGATGGGATTCGATTCGACGAAAATCCGGCATCTCGATCTTGCCGTTCGCCACGGCTACGGAGTGAATGATGCGTACTCCATCTGGACACGCGGAGTCGAGATCGATGAAGTGAAGGCGGAGTTCCGGAAGCCGACCGCGGGTGAGGTCCGCTAGCGAACGCAGGCCGATCGTGCTCGCCGTCGATCCCCGGTCGGACTGAGCATACCGGACCTGGGGCGCAGCCCAGGATTCAGATCAAGAGCCCGACCAAACGAACGAGGGCATCTGCTTCGCCGGCGAGGTCTTGCGATCCACAGCCTCGCTCGACGCATCAGGGTGTCCTCGATACGGCCGACGGGTGTCAGCCTGCCGGGCCGATTACCGGTAACGCCGTTCTTGGGTCCCAATGTCCGAGTGGCCGACAACTCGCCCGACATTCCTCCGAGCCATATCCGCGTATAGGCCGTTCTACGTCCAGACGCCGGCAGATTGCGATCAGAGGGCGTGAGCCGAGTGGTCGGGCTCTGACGATACGGTTCGAAGGCCCAAACCAAACGTCGCTTTGGCGAACGTTCTCGTTTACGGGCGGGTTTCAGCGACAGATGAACTGTCTGCCCTGGCTCAGGCTGGGATTGCTACCGTGCCCGGAATTGAGGGCGATCTCTTGATCGCCAGTCAGCCCCTCGCGGGGAATTCCAAAGGGAGAAAGTTGAGGCCGCGCCTTCACGCCGGACGTGCGCTGCCAACGGCCGCGTTCCGGCGGCCCTCGGCCAATACGGATTCGCCAGGCCGGCGAGCGGCGAGCAAGTTAACACGGTAATGACAAGACTGACACTTGAGCCCGCCTCTGAAATGCAGTAGACTACCTCTACTCAGACGGAACCATGAACCCATCCAATCCACGGGCCTTATACGCCCTGCTCGCCCTGACCGCGATCACCGCACTGGCCCAGGGGCCAACCGGGGAAATCTCCGGTACCGCTGTCGATACATCGGGAGGCGTGGTGGCCGGCGCGGTAGTCACCGCCACCAATCCGGCAACCAACACCCGCCGTTCGTCCACCTCGAACACCTCAGGAAACTACAGTATTCCGGCGCTTCCTCCGGGCATGTACGACATCAAGGTGGAAGTGGCGGGATTCTCCGCGCAGACTCGCAATGGCGTGGAACTGCAGGTGGGCCAGGTGATCCGCATCGACTTCACGCTGCAGGTGGGCAACGTGGCGGAGGTGGTGAATGTGACGGGCGGCGCGCCCGTGCTGGAGACCGAGAGCACGTCGGTGGGCACGGTGATTGAGAACCGCCGGATCGTGGAGTTGCCGCTTAACGGACGCAATTATCTGCAGCTTGCGTCTCTCATTCCAGGCACGACGACGGTGGGCCCGGCTTCCTCGCAGGGCCAGCAGAGAATGGGCGGCGCCCGCAACAGCTTCGCGCTGAACGTAGCGGGACAGCGCGTCCACTTCAACCACTACTCGCTGGATGGGATGGAGAACACGGACCCGAACTTCAATACCTACCTGTTCCTGCCTTCGATTGACGCGCTGCAGGAATTCAAGGTGGAATCGGGCGTGTTCGGCGCGGAATTCGGCCGGGCGATTGCCCAGGTGAACGTCTCCACCAGGGCGGGCACGAATCACTACCACGGGGTTCTGTTCGAATTTGTCCGGAATTCGTTCTTTGACGCCCGGAATTTCTTCGCGCGGGTGAACCCGCCGTTCAAACGGAATCAGTTTGGCGGTACGTTCGCCGGCCCGGTGATCCTTCCGAAGGTGTTCGATGGACGGAACAAGCTGTTCTTCATGTTCAACTACGAGGGACTGCGTGAGCGGCGGGCCCTGACGCAGACCAGCACGCTGCCCGACTCCCGGTATCGCTCAGGCAACTTCGGCTTCCTGAACAAGGCGATCCGGGACCCGCTGAATCCTGGCGCGGTGTTTCCCAACGGGATCATTCCGGAGAACCGCATCGCGCCCACTTCCCGCAAAGTGCTGAACGATTTTTTCCCGCTTCCGAACCAGGCCGGCAGCGGCGCGCTGGGGATCGCCAACAACTACCTGAACGACGAGGGCCGCCGGACCACGGGCGATCAGTTCACGCTGCGAACGGACCTGACGGCGATCCGAAACCAAACGTTCTTCTTCCGGTTCAGCCAGACCAAAGAGCCGCAGTACATCCCGTCGGCCATCGCCGACCAGGGCAACAACGTGGCGATTCTGGCGCAACAGGGGGTGCTGGGGCACACCATGGTGATCGGCACGAACAAAGTAAATGACTTTAAGTTCGGGATGAACTACTTCAACTCCGCCAACAGCCAGCAGCGCGCGCTGAAGCGCAACGTGGTGGGAGAACTGGGGCTGCAGGGCGTATCGCAGGATCCCCTGTTCTGGGGCATCCCGGTGTTTCAGATTTCCGGTTTCGGCAATGTGGGCGAGTGCAATGACTGTCCGTTCGTCAACTGGAATACCACGTTCCAGGCGTCCAACAACTTCTCCTGGATCCGAGGCAAACACAACTTCAAGATCGGTGGAGAGGTGCGGCGTCTGCGCTACAACCAGATCGGCGCGGTGGTGCCTCGAGGGCGCTTCACCTGGAACGGCCAGTATTCGGGGGAGCCGATGGCCGACATGCTGCTGGGCGTGATGTCCACCACCGAAGGCCAGGTGGGCGCGCCGATCGCCAATTTCCGCAACTCCTACTTCGCGGGCTACCTGCAGGATACCTGGCGGATTACGCCGAAACTGACGATGAACTGGGGCCTGCGGTGGGAATACGAGTCGCCCTTTTACGACAAGCACGACGCCATCGTGAACGTCGATTTCCGCTGGGACAACTCGATTGAACCGACCTTCGTCCGCGCCGGTACGGGCGACCTGAACCAGGGCAATCCCGCGTTCCCCGCCCCTGCCGGGTGGAACCTGGTCCGCGACGGTCGCTTTGGACGCGGCGCGGGTAAGCCGGACCGGAATGACTTCGGTCCACGCGTGGGTCTGGCTTACCAACTGAACTCGAAGACAGTGCTGCGGACTGGCGGCGGCATCTACTACGTCCGGGACATCGCCAACGCGGTGTTTGACGTGGTGAGGAACATCCCGTTCACCATCCGTCAGGCGGAGACCGCCAACACGGTGAGCCCCAACCTGACATGGAACAGGCTGTTCACGCAAACCGGCGCGCCCAGCTTTCTGCTGATCAACCAGTATGGGGAGCCAACCTCATACGTGGCACAGTGGCAGGCGGCGGTGCAGCGGGAGCTGACTCGGAACATGTCGCTGGAAGTGACCTACATGGGTTCGGCGGGCATTAAGCTGCGCCGCCTCGCCAGCTACAATCTGCCGCAGCCGGCCCCGGGGAACCCCAACCTGAACCGCGCGTTTCCGAAGTTCAACGGAGCGTTCCAGAACATGTACGCGGCGGCCCATTCCAACTACCATTCGCTGCAGGCACGGCTGCAGCACAAGTTCGCCAACGGCTTCACGCTGCTGGGATCCTACGCGTGGTCAAAGTCGATCGACAATGGCTCCGGCGTCCGCACCACGGACGGCGATCCTCTCACCCCGATGGATCCGGACAGGTCACTGTGGCGCGACCGCGGGCTTTCCGCGTTCGACTTCCGTCACCGCCTCACCACGTCGTTCCTTTTTGAGCTTCCGTTCGGCAAGGGACGGGCGGTCGGCATCTCCAGCCGGGTGCTGGACGCGGTGCTGGGTGGCTGGCAACTGGGCGGCATCGTGACGTTCCAGACCGGGTTCCCGTTCACGGTGACGTGCGGTCCCGGCAACATTCAGAACGGCGCGGGCGGCTGGTGCGCTCCCGATGTGGTTCCTGGAGCGAATGGCAACGACGGTCCGAAGACGGTGGCGCAGTACTTCAACACCAGCGCCTTCGTGGACCGGCTGGGGCAGAACGCCGGCGCGATTACCGATTTCCGCTTCGGTACGTCAGGCCGCAACACGGTGACCGGGCCGGGGATCGTCAGCCTGGATGCGTCCGTCAACAAGGCTTTCCGGATACAGGACGGCAAGCACACGTTCGACCTGCGGGGCGAGTTCTTCAACCTGCCGAATCACCCGGTGTTTGGCCAGCCGGGCTCCTCGCTGCGCACACCGACCTTCGGTGTGATCACGGGAACGCGGATTGATTCGCGGCAGATCCAGGTGGCTCTCCGCTATACCTTCTGAGCGGCGTGGTGGGGGCCGCGAGGCCCCTGCAGATTTCTGGATTCCAGCAGCCGGAAGCCGTTCCGGTGGAGCCTCCAGCCCCGGGTAGATGTCGAGCGTGCCGTAGGCGCTGTTCTCTGGCGCCGCGCCATCCACCAGACTTCTCAGCGTGCAGTAGTGGATGCCGTTGATGCTCTTGCAGTCGTTGATGTGCCGATGCCCCAGGAAGACGGCGAGCACGCGCCGCGACGCCTCCAGCACGGCCCTCAGGGCACCGGCGTTGCTGACGGTGTGGTTGCCTTTCCCGTCCACGCGGTGCTGCACGAAAACCAGCGCGCGGTCAGTGGAACTCTGTAGTTCCGCTTTCAGCCAGTCGAGCTGCGCCGGAGGGATGAAGGCATCCTTCCAGTCAAACTCGCGACCGCCGTAAGGCTTGCCGTCGCTGGTGAAAGCGGAATAAAGAAAGATGAGCCGGTAGCCCTTCAGCAAGATGGAGTACCAGCTTCGCTCCGCGCCCCACGCATTCAGGAACTGCTGTTTGGTGAGCGTAGTGACGCAGTCGTTGCCGACGGTGAAATAGCGGGGTGCCTTCACCCTCCCCAGCACTCCAGGGACTCGCCGCAGGTCTGCCAGTTCCTGATGCTCTGATGGCTCCACAGATCCACTGCTTCGTTCAGCTTGATCAGCGACGACCGACGGTGAGAGCCTGTTGTCGCTTGTCCGCAATCAGGGCAAGGGCTGGCGCGAGCACATCGACCTCGAACACAACGTCTGCTACAACCCGGACAATCACTGGAACGCGCTGACCGACGGCCGTCAGATCAGAAGTATATCTTCCATGCGCGCGACGGCGCTGAGCAACTCTTCGATCTGATCAAAGACCCTCACGAGTTGCAAGGACCTTGCGGTGACACAACCCACACCGCGACCCTGCAACAATGGCGAAATAAGATGCTGAACCACTTCGCCGAACGCGGAGCTCCCTCGACCGTTAGTGGCCGCCTCGGCCTTCGCCCGCAAAGCATGATGACTTCGCCCAATTTCCCGAAAGCGCAGGTAAAAGCATAATATAATGCGTCCGATTCTCGCGGTCCTGTTGACCGCTGCCGCCCTTGCCGCTCAGCCAGCCATTCGTCAACCTTCGCTGACCGAAAAGCACAACATCCAGCAGGCGGTCGGCAACCTGGTCCGCGCAGCCAACAATCGCGATGCTCTGGCGGCGAAGGCGGTCGCCTCCCCGCGCCTGGACGTGCGCGGCGAAGGCAGAATGTTCGACTGGAATGGCGTTTCGCGCTGGTCGGAGTGGAAGTCAGAGAACCTGGCGGGCGCGGAAGTCGCCACGCTGATTCGGGAAGTGCGAATGATGGGCGACGATATTGCCAGCATCGACGGTTTCTTCCGCACCATCCACTGGCCGGGCGGCGAGTTCTCCGGCGACGTCAGCGGCACTCTGATCAGGAAGGATGGCAAATGGCTGGTAACGTCCGCGCGCTTCGCGGCTCGCCAGTCCGATCAGCGGTTCATCACCGTCGTCCCCGCGTCGAAACCGTCCGGCGACAACTGGATTCCGCTGATTGACGGCAAATCGATGGACGCCTTCGCCACACCCTCCGGCGACCCCATCTCGCCTTTGTGGAGCATCACCGATGGCGCACTGAAGCTGACTCCCCGCGCCGGAGTTTCCGCCAGTGGATTGCGGAGCCGTGAGACATTCAGTTCATTCGAACTGGAATTCGAATGGAAAGTGCCGCCGAAGGGAAATTCCGGTCTGAAATACCGATTGTTTTATCTCACCCGGGGCGATGCGGCGGGACACGAATATCAGGTGGCCGACGACGCCGGGGATCGCGGAGCCATCGGTGATCCCATGGAACGCGCGGGTGCGCTCTACAACATGATCGCTCCGGCGCGCGCCATGTCGAAGCCCATCGGCGAGTTCAATGCCAGCAGGATCATCGTCCGCGGGCGCCACGTTGAGCACTGGCTGAACGGCGAAAAAGTGGTGGAGTACGAGACGGAATCGGGACCTCTGGAAAGCCCGATTCTGCTGCAGAATCACGGCACGGAAGTCTGGTATCGCAATATGCGGATCCGGCGGCTGACGCCTTAGTTCGGCACACGTGAAGCTCGCGAAGCTGGAGCCGGCGGTGACGTTCATCACCATCAGCCTGATTCAGATGATTGCGGCGCTGAATATTCTGATCGCGCTGGTAATGGCGGTGATGGAGAAGTACAAAGACATCGCGATTTTGATGTCGATGGGGGCGCGGCATGCGCAAATCCGGACCAGTTTCGTATTGCAGGCGTGCTGATCGGGGTGGTGGGGATTGCGATTTTTGTGAGCTTTGTGGCGACGTTGTATCCGGCCCGCAACGCCCCGGAAGGTGGTTCCTGTCGAGGCGTTGCGGTACGAATAGCGGGGTCAGCTCCGTTTTTTGAGGACGAGGGCTCCGAGGGCGAGGGCGGCGAGGCCGAAGGTCGCTGGCTCAGGGACAGCGTCGTCGGGGACGACGTCGAAGTCGATGTTGTCTATGCCGATGTTGCCGAGGGTGCCCACCACGGAGATGTCGAAGCCAGCGCTGGAAGTCAGGTTTACGGGCGTGTTGGTGAGGGTGGAGATGGTATCGCCACCGGTATTGAAGCCCGGGCTACCGACAATATGCGCCAACACCCCCAAGGAAGTGTACGACCGAGTATCCGTAAACGGGCTGAGGTCGAAGCTGTTCAGCTGAATCTTGTAGGCGGCGGTTGGAATGATCGTAATGACGAAACCAAAGCCGTAGGCTTGGTTGGCTGTGCCAATCCAGCCGGAGTCCCACCACTGCATTGATTCGGCTCCGCCGGTGTGGGACCAGCTGACATTGGCGTTCGCCTGATCGCCGTAGGACTGGTGGATGGCGCTACCCGGGACGCAACTGGTTGCGGAGCCGCCACCGTTGGCATCGCTGCCGCAGACGTCGCCATCGAAAGTGAGGAGCACCGCCCTCTGGCTAGCTCGGGTGCGGCTAGGAGCAGTCGTACTAGTAGTTTCAACCGAGAAGGAAGCAGATTATCACAGTGAGTTCGATTTTCCAAGCAAGATTTTGGCGTATAACCGAAGCTACGAGCGGTGCCTGCGAGCGACGAGGGCTCCGAGGCCGAGAGCGGCGGCAGCGATACCGACCGTCGCTGGCTCGGGGACGGCGTTGTCGGGGACGACGTCGAAGTTGATGTTGTCTATGGCGATGTTGAAGCTGGTGCCGACTGCGATGTCGAAGCCAGCGCTGGAAGTCAGGCTTACGGGCGTGGTGGTCAGGGTGGAGATGGTGGCGCCACCGGTGTTGAAGCCCGGAGTACCGACAATATGCGCCACCACCCCCAACGTGTCGTACGACTGAGTTACTTGATACGGGGTGAGGTCGAAGCTGTTCAGCTGAATCTTGTAGCCGGCGGTTGGAATGATCGTAATGACGAAAACACGGCCGTAGGCGGCGTTGGTTGTGCCAATCCAGCCGGAGTCCCACCACTGCATTGATTCGGCTCCGCCGGTGTGGGACCAGCTGACATTGACGTTGGCCTGATCGCCGTAGGACTGGTGGATGGCGGTACCCTGGAGGCAAGCAACGGCGAAGCCTCCGCCGTTGGGATCGCTGGTGCAGATGTCGCCATCGAAAGTGAGGACCACCGCCCAGGAGGGTGCGGACAACAGCAACAGCAGCGGAACAGTGCAAGTGAGTCGATTTAGCATGAGGTTCTCCTTCTGGCTAGCTCAGGTGCGGCTAAAAACATTCGTACAGTACTTTCAACCAGGAGGTAAGCAGATTATCACAGCGAGATCGATTCTCCAAGCAATATTTGGGCGTATAACCGAAGCTACGAGCGGCGCCTGCGAGCGGCGAGGGCTCCGAGGCCGAGAGCGGCGGCGGCGATACCGGCCGTCGCTGGCTCGGGGACGATGTCGAAGCCAGTGCCGGAAGTCACGGCGGGCCGGTAGAACGAGAATACTCAGTTCAAGTGATAGGCGCCATCGGTATGGGCTCTTAGCCTGCTAAACTCGATCGCGAACGGATCACGCTGGATCTCTGTCGGAAGTGGTCCGGCAGAAGAGTGTCTGGGAGCAGAGTTCAGATCGGTGCCGGACCGCTTCGGATCGAGTCGTAAGAAGGAAGCGGCTGGCGCGGCGCGGTGGGTACTACGACCTATGGGGTTTGAATGCTGACTTTCGGATGCTGTCCGGGACAGAGGATGGTTTGCGGAACTGAGGCATGTTGAAATTGCCGGTGAGGCAGGCTCCTGGAGGGTCGACAGCCGGCGATTTGCGACACAAAACGTGGTGGTTAGGAGAGCGCAGAGACACGTCGGTGAAGGCGTCGCCGAAGCCACACCCGTTGAGCGAAAGTGGGACGGCGTTAAGAGCTGTCAAGACGTTCTGCCAGGCGGCTTGCGTCCCGGCGCAGTTGGTTGGCAGTGATCCGTTCAACAACCCGCATGGACCCCTGACAGCAAGGACAGAGCCAGAGGATCGGCGAGGCTACAATCGGCATTGTCGGAACGGGTTTGGGTTGAAGGGCAAGCAGCGTGCGGCATAGCGGAAGCAGGGCTCCACGCCGCCCGGTTGGCAAACAAGCCGAAGTGGCGGATACGGGGGAACCCACGAGGTAAGACGTGTAGGAGAAATCGCCGCAGGAACTCCTCATACGTCAGCGTCATGACCCGGTGCTTGCTGTGGTGGGCATAGTCTTTCCATCGAAACCTCACCTCGGTATCACTGACGCTGCCGAGGCGATGGTCACCGCAAGGTATGGGCGCGGTTGCGAGTCGTCGATGAGTGCGTGTCTCACGCAAACGCATTCTGCGCCTCATGCGGGAAAACCGGCTCTTAAGCTCGTATCGATGGTGCGTCCTGAAAGACGTGTTGTTCTGGCAGGTGCAAGTCCTGTCCGGGTAAGCGCCGGAGCGCCCGGTAGCGACTCCAGCCGGGAGGAGAGATCCGACTGAGCCGAGCGGAGTGTCAAGAGCCCTTGAAAGAGAGGGGAGCAAACCAGCGGGCCGCAACAATCAGTGAACGCAATAGCCTCGTCATATTTTCAGCCGAAAGGTGTTCGAGAGGGCCGAGCCGCTCATTTCACGGCGAAGGCAACAGACAGCATTCCGGACCGGAACGAATGCTGGACCTCTCCGGGGTCGCAGGCGGTGGCACGCTGTGAAAGAGCAACATGGAACAGGAGAGACCCTACCTGGCAGCCAAGTCAGGCAAAGACCGTGGGAATAAGGCCGGAAGGCTGAAGTCGCGCGGAGCCAGGAGGGAGTCCGAGAGGTCCGCAGTACCTGTGAAGGCGTGCAAGATAACACGCTGGAGGGAAGGGGCCTTGCTTTGATCGTGCTGGTGCGGAGGTAAGTGCGAGGGCATGCTGGAAACGGCCAAAAACCCCATTGATAAAGTACGACAACTCCAGCGCAAGCTATATGTGTGTGCCAGGTCGAGTAGAACACGGCGGTTCCATGCGCTGTACGACCGGATCTACAGAAGTAACGTTCTGTGGGAAGCCTGGAGGCGAGTGCGCAGTAACGGCGGCGCGGCAGTGATTGTTGTGGATGATCGCAAGCGCCCTGTGCTGCACGGTCGCTTATCAAGGCTGTTCCAGCCCGCGTGAGTTTGGAAACCAGGACGTAAAAGAACTCGTCGCCAGTCCGCGCCAGTTCACAAACCGGGAAGTCGCCGTGGCGGGAACCGTTGGCAACAACTTCGCGGTGATGGGTCATGGCTACTTCCAGCTTCTGGGAGACGACGGCAGCGTATTGACCGTGCTGTCAAACAAGGGCATACCCATGCAGGGGAAAAGTGACTGTCCAAGGCAAGCTTCACCAGGCCTATTCAGTCGGGCAGGAGCAGTTGCTGGTTCTCGTCGAAGCGGCCAACCCGAAACCGGAGGTGAAGAAGTAGCTGGACGGACCGGCCTTCAGGCCGGAACCGGCTCGGCGGCTTCAATGCGCCTGACGCGGATTTTAACCTCAACGCGGGAGCCCAGGCGGTTAATAATCGACATCAGCCGGTCAACGGTGAACCGCCCGAGCTTCGCGTTCCGGATTCTCGAGAAATCCGCCGCCGCTATGCCCGTGCGTTGATGCGCCGCGCGGACGGTGAGCCGCTCCTTATCGAGCGCCTTGATGATTTCAGCGGCGAGAATAGCCTTGAACTGCAGGGCGTCGGCATTGGCATGACCGAGGTCGCGGAACACATTGCCGCTGCCGCGCACAACTTCCATTTTCTCCTTCATCGCAACATCTCCTTCAGTCGCTTCAAACGTTCTTCCACCAGGTCTATCTCTCGCTTTGGCGTCTTGATGCCCTGCGTCGATTTCTTCTGGAAGGCATGGACTACCCAGATATCGTTGCCGAGCTGCACCGCGTAGACGACACGACAGGCGTCTCCTGCAAAGGGCAGGGCAATCTCCATAGCGCCGGAGCCCAGTCCCTGTAGCGGCTTCGCAATATCGGCCTTGCCGCCTTCCGCCGCGATGGTGAGCGCCGTGAGGCAAACGCTCTGCGCCTCCGCCGGAAACTTCCCGAAATCCCTGAGCGCCGCCTTGAGCCACGAAACGGGACGTGTTTTGCGGGCTTCCGCCATTCGTCAGTGCGTTCCGCCCATGGAGCTATGTTGTCATATTTGACAACGCGGGTCAAACCAGCCCCAGAAGTTTGGGCGAATCCGCTACGCGGTCGGACTCTACTCGGCCTCTCGCTACGCTTCGGCGCTCACCGAGCCTCCTGAAGTGCGGTGTCTCGGCCCATGCGGCTGACGATCCCTTTCGCAAAAAAGAATTTTTGAATTGGAAATCTGTTTCTAAGGGACCGCCGGTCCCTCGCGCGCGTAAGGATTTGCTTCACCGCCCGACCGGGCTCTCGTAGCTCGCGGCAGAGGCTCCATTCCGTGGTTCCACGACAGCGTCTCAGACCAACTTTTGCAACGGGCTCAGTGGCGCCAAACGGCCAACGGTCTCGATCGCCCTGCGACGGCTGATGTCCAGCTTAGCCTGGCGCAGCCGGGCTCGTTTTCATCTCTCGCTGGTGGCGAATCGCAGACTCGCCATGAGCAGTTTTACCTGAGCCCAAATTTATTTCTCCATTTCCTCCAACCACATACAGCCAACGCCGCCTACCGCCCACCCCGATTCTACAAACCCACATGCTAGCCTCCCCTCGGAGGTAAACGAGCACCGCCATGGCGACTCTCAAGCAAATCGAAGCATCCCGAATCAACGGAACCAGATCCCGAGGCCCGGTCACGGCCGAAGGCAAAGCCCGCACCGCGCTGAACAGCGCAAAGCACGGGCTCTACTCCAAAGCCATAGTCCTCAACAACGAAGACCCCGAAGCATACTCCGCCATGCTCGACGAGTTCCTCATCGACTGCGCCCCGGTGGGCAGCCTCGAAACCCGACTGGTCACCGATATCGTCAACGCCAACTGGCGCATCGACCGCCTCACCGCATACGAATCCGCGGCCCTCGACCTCGAGACCGACCGCATGCGCCCCGAAATCGACGCAGCCTTCGAAAATATAGACGAGCCAACTCGCGCCACGCTCGCCTTTAACTCGCTCCTCGCCAACAACCGCGCCTACGACGCAATCCAGGCCGGGCTCCGCTCCCAGTACCGCATCCGCGACCGCGCCATCGCCCAACTCATGCGACTCCAGCGTGACCGCCGTCAAAGCGCCCCACCACCGCCGCCCCAGCCCGAACCGGAGCCTGTGCCCGCTGCCGCCGTCACGAAACAGCCGGTCAACATCGAAAATCACCGGAGCAAACCCGGGCATTCCCACATCCCGGCCCCGGAACTCCCGACCGCTGCCGCGAATTCCAGTCTCGACAACGCAAATAAGAGCCCGGGAGGCGAAAACTAGCCGAACATTTCGGCGGAATTCGAGACAATTATGGCGCGACCAGTTCACAAATTCCGGCGCTCGGCCCGTCCGCGAACCCAGGTCCGGGAGACGTGTCTCATCCAGACCGGGCCATTCAGCGACTGGCTCAAGCCCGCCAACCAGCCCATCGCCGCGGCCTCGCCAACCACCACCACCACTGGCGGCCGCCAGTACCGCCAACCCCGCCGGGAACCCGGTGCGCCAGGTCAGCCGAGGGTCGCCAGTACCTCCGCCCAAAACAAGCCCACCGACAACATCGTGACCAGGATCCGGAATGGCGAGCGCCTGCCGCTTCCCTGGGAATTAGATATGAAAATCAGCGATATTGAGTGGGTAGTCCTGCACAACCTCGGAAAAAAGTACCCCGAAGCGTACAAATACATCATGCTGAAAGCCCTGCACCATGCGGGCGACCTCGATCCGCTGCATAAGGCCTTCCCCGTTCAGTTCCCGCGGGGTTCCGAGGGCCTCGACGACGACGACGACAACGACGATGCGACACCAGCCCCGGAGCCGCCATGCAAAAACTGAGGAGCGAACCCGGCCCCGGTCCGCTACCGGAACTGACCCAGAAACGGGTTGTACGTGTAAGTGGTGGAGAACGCCTCCGGCAGATTCCAGTGACGCCGAATCGTCTCGGCCGGCTGCAGGAACCACTCGCCCAGCGGGCGGCCCCGATCCTCACCGTCGAACCACCCCCACGGTGGCCTCGACATATTCGCGGCGCCAACCTTGCCGTTCAGAGCCGAGCCCCTGTTGCCCAGGCGAATATACCGCTCAGTCTGTGTCGACCCGGATGCTACACGGACCGTCACCACGCCATAATCGTGTGCCGCGCCGAACGCCTCGCCCTGACCCGCACGCGCGTTCCGCCAGAAGGTCTCGTACGTCGAAAGCAGGTCGTAGCCCAGCGAGCCGCTCTGAGTCGACTCGGGGTCGTCCGACTTACCGGTGTACGTGTAGACCAGGAACCCGCTCTCCGCCTGCTTCCGTTGCAGTGCGTCGTCCCGCCACGCCGAAATCCCGTGGCCCTTCGACTCCACAAACAGGTGCGGCCGAACCCCCGTCACCGTCACGGGCTCACCCGTCCCCGCCGAACTGCCCTCAGGAGCGTACTTCAGGTACGCGTTGTGCGCCAGCGTTTCCACCAGCATCAACCGCGCCTTCCCGGGGTCCGGGCCATTCTTCTCAGCCACAACAACAGCGCCCTCAAGATCGTTCTCGTGCGCCATCACGGCCTCCGCGGCGCGGCCCGTCGGGTCATACTGTCCACCCAGCCCAACGCCCAGCCGGATGACCTCGCTCAACAGAGCCCCGCGCTTCTCCCCGCCTTTGTAATCGCGGGGATGGAAGACCGCGTAGTGAATGAAGAAGTGCGTCTGTGTCTCAAAAACGGCGTAATAGATCGAGGCTTTCAGCGGAAAACGCCTGCCTTCGGCATTAACCCAGTTGTTGTCCCCCCGCCAGTCGCCATCAAAGTCAAAGCGCGTGATGTAGTCGTACCGCGGCGCCGGTCCCAGCGCCTGGTGGAATATCGGAGCGAATCGGGCCGCAATTTCCTCGTCCCGCCGAATATTGCGGGACAGCACGTCCGGAGCAGGTTCGCCAGGTGGTTGCGCAGACGCTGCGACAGCCGCCGCAGCCCTGGCCGCCTCCACCTCCGGGCGCGGAAGGGTTTGAAGCCGGGCCCGTACATCCTGGAACGCAGCCGAAGTGGGAGCCGCCTCAGTCGGAGTCTGCAACTCAGCTACCAGCGCGGAAACGTTCTGAGAACGCTCCACCGGGCTCGGGTGCGACGAGAAGAATTTCAGGACCGCGTTGGGCTGATTCTGTTGCAGCGCAGCCAGCTTATCGAAGAAACTGATCATCGCCTGAGGCCGCAGGTTCGAATCGATCAGCATGCGCGCTCCCAGCCGGTCCGCTTCCCGTTCGGCCTCACGGCTGAATTTCATGAAGACGCCATTGGCAGCCATCTTCGCCGCCGTCTGCGCCAGCCCCGCCGAGGTGCTCCGTCCCAGCAGTCCGCCCAGCGCGCCCAGCCCAGTCTGAACCAGTCCAGCCCGCATCGCCTGATCCGCGCCATGGCGGGCCACCACATGGCCAATCTCGTGCCCCAGCACGCCCGCCAGTTCATTCTCGTCGTCCGCGGCCTCAATCAGCCCGCGGTTGACGTACACGAAACCGCCCGGCAGCGCAAAAGCATTGATCTCCGGGCTGTTCACGACCTTGAACGAATAGGCAATGCCGTTCCGCCCCGATTTTGCCACCAGGGCATTGCCCAGATCTGTGATGTACTTCGTGATCGCCCCGTCGTCGATCAGGATAATGTCCTTCTCGATCTCGCCCGCGGCGTGCCGCCCCATCTCGATCTCGTCCTTCTCGCTCAGCGTAAATGGGCTCTGCGCCAGCGCCGTGGCAAGCGAGAGAAAGACGAAGGCGTAGCGGGTTTTGCCTGCGATATTCCGCGGGTAGGTCATGGTCATGGCGCGCTGATGGCTTCTGCGGTTAGGATAACCGATTTGCGAGCCAGCCAGACGGTGCGACAACCCGGTACAATCCACGGGTTATCGCGATAGTACGGCGTGGAATCGTGCGTGCGAATCGCATCGAATCCTGCCGCGGTCAGAGTCTCCGTAATCTGTTCGGCAGTCCAGCAGACCTCCTGAACGCGTTCATGGACTCGCCGCCATGTCCGCTCGTTTTTCGAAGCGATAAACCAGTCGAGGTCGCTCCATGCCGTCCGGCCGTCAGGGCTGTGGCTGTTGCGCATCACCAGCAATACGCCGGGTAGTTCCGTGCAGGACGTCGTGATCCAGTACCGGCGAAATCCGGCTTCGTTGTTCACCTCGAAGTAGAAATGTCCGCCCGGGTTAAGCGCCCGTGACACGGAGCGGATCACGCGCCGCAGATCGGACCGCCGGGGGATGTGGTTCAGCGCATCGCTCTCACACGTGATCAGGTCCACCGGCGCCGGGAGTCGGAACTCGCGCATGTCGGCGTGTATCACCTTCAGCCTCGCCCCGGCTGCTTTCGCTCTCGCGCGGGTCAGTCGGCACATGTCCGGCGAGAAGTCGACCGCCGCTGTCTGGATGCCGCGCGAAGCCAGTTGTACCGCGGTCACGCCGGTGCCGCAGGCGAGGTCGCAGGCCGTCTGAACGGCAGGGAGGATTCTGGCGAGGATGTGATTGCGAGCCGCGTCGACGGGGGCCCGCCGAGGGCTGAAGATCGCGTCGTAGTAGAGCGCGAGTTGCCGGCAGGGTGCCGCGTTCATTCCACCACTCTGGCAGAATTTCCAGCTGCAAAAAGGGGGGCAGCTCCCCAGAGCTGCGGCGGACGCCTACGTCCGCCCTACTTCTGCGTAGAGACCACTGAAGTCTCAGGGCGCGTAACTCGACAGGCTCCTCGCCGTCCGGAATATATCCAGCAGCATCGGCTCAGTCAGTTTGCCGGTGGATGTGTTCTGCTGGCTCGGGTGGTAGGACGCCAGCAGCGCGGGTCCACCGGGTGTGGGATAGCTCAGTTCGCCGTGCCCAAACACGAACGCGGATTTGCGTTGTATGGCTCCCGAGTCCAGCAGCAGGTCGAGGTAGTTGTCAAAAGCGATGCGGCCCAGCGCCACCACTACCTTGAGTTTCGTCAGTAACTCGAACTCGCGAGTAAGATAGGGCCGGCAGGCCGCGATTTCCGCGCGAGTAGGTTTGTTGTCCGGCGGAGCGCAGTGTGCCGAAGCGGTGATGTATGCACCCGTCAACGCAAGACCGTCGCCGGCACTGCGCGATTCGGGCTGCGAAGCGTAGCCAGTTGTGTGCAGAACGCGGTACAGAAAGTCACCCGAACTGTCCCCGGTAAACATCCGGCCGGTTCGGTTCGCTCCATGCGCTCCCGGCGCGAGGCCAAGAATGAGTACCTCGGCGGCAGGGTCGCCGAACGAAGGCACTGGACGGCTCCAGTACGTCTCGGTCCGGTAGGCGCGACGTTTCACGATGCCGATGTTCACGCAGTGTTGACGAAGCCGTTCACATCGTGAACATTGGGTGATCTGGGATTGAAGTTGCAACAGTTGGTGGACCGGCGTGGGCACTTACCTGAAGCCTAACAAAGTTTCATGTCGGCGCTGGTAGCTCAAAATCGCATGTGGTCAATGTAGGCGTCCTGGAACGCCGGATCGGCATGTAAGGGGATGTGTTCCACCCGCCGGAGCAAAGCGGGGAGGTCGGGGTTCATAAAGAGGATCAGCTTTGCTCCGGCAAGGGAGGCGTTCCCCGCGGGCTGGATGCGCGTGTCGTTGAACGGCAGTAAGCCGATTCGATGCGCGCTCGACTGACGAACGTAGTTACCGAACGCTCCGGCCAGATACAGGTGCCGGATATCGGACGGCGAAGCATGAAGCCGGCTGAGTAAGATCGAGAGTCCGGCGGCGATGGCGCCCTTGGCCAGCTGTAACTCGCGGATGTCCGACTGCAGTAACTGGAGTCCGTCCTGTAACTGCAGTGTGCGTGTGGGTGTCTCGATTCGCCCATTGGGTGAGATCAGCCGCAGGTTAAGGGCGGCTGCGACGATGTCCACCAGTCCGCTGCCGCAAATACCCCGCGCGGTGGTGTCGCCGAGCACTCTGGTTTGAATGGCACCGTTGACTGCGGTCGCCGTTGCGATCGCTCCCGTGCTGGCGCGCATGCCGCAGGAGATTCGGCCGCCTTCAAACGCTGGTCCGGCGGCAGTGGAGGCGCAGAGCAGCCGGTCGCGTGTCCCGGCGACGATCTCCCCATTCGTACCGAGGTCGAGCAGCACGCTCAATTCGGTGCTCTGGTCCATGCCGGTGGCCACGATGCCAGCCAGGATGTCGCTGCCGACAAAGCCTCCTATGGGCTGCACGAAAGTCAGGTTGGGCTCCCGCAACGGAGCGATGTTCACCGGGTCAAACGGAGCCCGTGAGAGTGGCTCCACGTCGATGCCGCCGAACAGGTGATGCATGGCCGTGTTGCCAGTGATCACCACTGGCACCGGTTCTGCCGTTAGTTCGCCAGCCATCCTGTGCACCTGTTTCCGGATCGTATCCCGCAGGTTGGCCCGGCCTTCAGGGGTCAAAGCATGGCCGATGCGCGTCATCACATCGGCGCCATATGCTGCCTGGCTATTTAGCTCGGCCCGAACGCCCAGAACCGAGCCGGTCTCGCCGTCGATGAGTTGGGCCACAACGGTGGTGGTGCCGAGGTCGATCGCAATACCCCGACCAACACCGCGGGTCACCTGGCCCGCATGTTCGGTAAGAATCGAGTGTTCCCATCCGCCAATTCGTACGGCGAGGTCGGAACTTAGTTGCTCCTGGCAGGCGAGGATTATACGGCCGTCAGTAAGTTGGACCCGGCAGTTACCGCAGGTGCCTTCCCCGCCACAGGGGAACTCGACCCCGTACGGGAAGAGGAGCTCGCGCAGCGGTGTTCCAGGCGCGGCGGAAATGGTGGCGCCGCCCGGCTCGAGGCGAAGCGTGAAGGTCACACGTGGGTCCGGGCGTAGTCGGTCAGCGCGAGCACGTTGGCATCCGGGGTGTCGCGGCAGATCTCGCAGCCTGCGCCGGCAATGTAGTACTCGCCCGCATCGGCATGGCATTGCGCGATCAGGCCTGCAACCTGGTCGGGCGTGCCGCTGCGCAGTGTTCCGGCCGGTTCCAGATTGCCCAGCAGGACAGCGTTGGGCATAGCCGCCCGTGCGGCTGGCATCGGAACAGGGAAGTCGATGTCGATGAGATCGGCCCTGGTCTGGCCCATTCTCTCCAAAATACGCTTCGCATTGCCGCAAATGTGAAGTCGAACAAGGCCGCCGAGCGCGTGAATGCCTTCGATCAGCTGGCATTCGGCGTCCCAGACGAACTCGTTGTAGATCTTCGGGCCGACCAGGGAGGCGGCGGCATCGCCGATGCCAATGATGTCGGCGCCGGCCGCGATCTGGCGTTTCGCGAATTTGAGATTCATCTTCACGGCGAACTCGAACAAATCGTGGACGAACGCCGGATCGTCATAGAAATCGAGCATCAGCGCGTTGATGCCGCGGAGGTCCGCAGCCTCGGCGCACGGGCCTTCCACCCAGCCCTCCACCAGGAGGTCGGAGCCGGCCCGCTGACGAAGAAGCTGCACGCCGGCAATGCGGTCGCTCATTCGCGGACCGTTGCAGGGCTCGGGGATCTTCAGCGTCAGCAGCGTGGCCTTGTCACCAAGAAGCGCGTGGTCTTCGGCGAGCGCGGGAGGCTGATCGTCGAAGAACTCGATTCTCGCTCCAAGGTCGTGGGCCTCCCGTGCGGGGTCGGAAATGACTGAGACGTAGTCGAAGCCAAATCGTTCGGCTACCCGGAGCTGCGCATCGACCAGAACCCGGTGGTCGGTCACGTAGTCACGATACTTCACGCCGGACTGGTTGGCGGCAAACATCATGGTGATCGGCATCACCGGTATGTGGTCTGCCGGGCGTCGGGCAAGTCGGGCTGTAATGCGCTCGCGTCCATTCATTGTTTGGCCTCCATGATTCGTTCGTCCCACGTGGCAGCCAGAGTCCAGCCAGGCGGCACCTGGACGAAGTCGTCGGACTGCCAGTCTCCCGCCAGCAGTCGCTCCAGGATGCCGAGATCGCCCGGCACTGATTCGAACTGCCAGCCACGAGCGGCTGCGTCGGACCGTGTGGTGGTCTCGAACTGGCCATCCAGACCGGTGCCTGTTCGAATGTAAGTGAATTGTCGGTATGTCTGTGTGTGCCGTCCCATCTGCTCCATCAGATAGTCGGCATTTTCCTCGCCATACTTCTCGGCGAGTTTGCGGCGGTCAAGGTCGAATCCGGTCAACTGGCGGTCGACGGTGCCGCCTCGTTCGATCCATCCGGGTGTTTTGAAATAAACACCGGGATTGCCATCGAAATAGTCTTGATATTTGTGACGGCTGCCAAGGAATAGTGCGATGCAGTCGTGCGCACGAGGGATAACAACCGGGATGGAACGTGCCTCAATTCCCGCCAGCCCGTTGCCGCACAGTGCGTAGGCAAACACGACCGCGTCGAAGCCGGTGGGCGTGTCATCGACTACCTGCTGCAGGGCGGCGCGCATCTCGGCGCTCTTGCGGTCATGAAGTCCCTTTGGAAGGAATATCAGGTCGAGCAGGTTCGGACACTGTGCCGCGAGAGCGCAAATCTCTCGGAAAAAGACCTCGCAGGCGACGACTCTCAGGCGCAACGGGCTGCCTCTGTCAGCCGTTCGCTGACAGCGCGGATGAATGCGGGGCTGGTACCGCAGCATCCGCCAATGAAAGACGCGCCTTCTGAGCGCAGCGTCATGCAGTGGGCCGCGAACTCAGCCGCCTGCATTCGATAGATGGCTTTGCCGTCGACCACTTCGGGCAGGCCGGCATTGGCCTTAATCCAGATGGGCAGGCTGGTGGCGGAGTGGAGCCGGCGGGAGATGGCGAGGTAGCCTTCGATGCCGCAGCCGCAGTTGGCTCCGATGACGTCGGCCCCCGCGGCCGTAAGATCGGCGGCGGCCTGCTCCGGAGTTGTGCCCATCATCGTCCGGTCGCGGCTTCGGCCAGTGTCGTAGACCATGCAGGCGATTACCGGCAAGCCCGTGGGTTTGGCCGCGCGGATGGCAAGGATGGCTTCGTTGAGATCCGACATGGTCTCAATGACCAGCGCGTCGGCCCCGGCCGCTGCAAGGGCGCTGGCCTGTTCGGCGAAGGCTTCCAGCAATGCCGCTTCGGTGACTTCCTCGGCCGCCAGCATCTTGCCCGACGGACCGATGGAAGCGAAGACGGACGCCCGTCCTGCTGCGCCGCGTCGCGAGATGGCGACGCCCGCGGCGTTGATTTCAGAAGTGCGGTCTGCCAGACCGTAGCCTTCCAGCGCGATGCGATTCGCGCGAAATGTGTTGGTGAGAATGACACGGCTGCCCGCCTCGGCGTAGGCTGCAGCCACTTCGGCGACCCTGTCGGGATTCGTCAGGTTCCAGGCATCGGGGCAGTCGCCGAACTGCAGACCGCGTTCCTGTAACTGCGTGCCCCATGCACCATCGGTCAGGACGGGGCCGTTGTCCAGCAGAGATCGAATAGACGAGTTCATGCCGCCTGCGCTCCCGTGAACTGGCGTGCCAGTGAGACCGCAACGGCTGCGTTCTCCCCATAGCCGTCCGCGCCGATGGCGTTGGCGAACTCGCGAGTAACAGGTGCTCCGCCGACCAGCACCTTGACCTTGCCCCGGACCCCGGCAGCCTCCAGCGCCTGGATGGTGTTCCGCATGGAGGGCATCGTGACAGTAAGCAGGGCGGAGAGGCAAATCAGGTCGGGCTGATGCGTATGTACCGCTTCGACGAAACGTTCCGGCGCCACGTCCGCACCCAGGTCGGTAACCTCGAAGCCGCCGCCTTCGAGCAGGGCGGAAACGATGTTCTTACCGATGTCGTGGAGGTCGCCTTTGACCGTGCCGATGACAACACGGCCCGCAGGTTGAGCTCCCTGCGCCGCTAGCAGGGGGCGAACGTATTCGAGCGCTGCCTTCATCGCGCGGGCGGAGAGAAGGAGTTCGGGAACGAAGTAGTCTTCGCACTCGAACCGGCGGCCAACCTCGTCCATGGCGGGAACCATATATCGCGCCACCAGGTCCAGCGCGTCGACGCCCGCTTCCACGGCGTCTTTGGCAATGGCTGAGGCTGTCTTGTGGTCTCCGTTCAGGACGGCTTCGTACAACTTGTCGAGGTCAGGCATGTGTCGCGACTCCGTTGAAATCGTGGACTGCGTTTATCATGGCGACGATGTTTTCCACAGGCGTCGCCGCCTGTACATTGTGTATGGAGTTGAAGACGAAGCCGCCGCCCTGGCTGAATATGCGGCAGCGCTCGATTACTTCAGTGCGCACCTGCGCGGGCGTGCCGAAGGGTAATGTCTGCTGGGTGTCGACGCCGCCACCCCAGAACACGATGCGGTCGCCGTACTCGCGCTTCAGTGTCTCAGGATCCATGCCTGTTGCCGAGCACTGGACCGGGTTGAGGATGTCGAACCCGGCTTCGATAAAGGAGGGAATGAACCTAATCACCGAGCCGCAGGAATGTTTGAAGCACTTCCACTCGGTATGTTTGTGGATCCAGTCGTTGACTGTCTTGTAGTAGGGGAACCAGAGTTCGCGAAAGGTGCCCACGGAACAGAATGTGGAGGTCTGCGTACCGAAGTCGGTGCCACAGAGAAAAACCACGTCGATGTTGGTCCCGGTGGCCGCGTGAACTTTCTCCAGATTGCCGAGCGCGATCTCACACTGGCGGGAGAAAATAGTGTGGATATATTCGCGGCGGGAGCGTGTGGACATGTACCACTCGCCGATGTCGCGAATCCCTTTCGGGTGCTTCAGGAACGGGGCTGGGACGAGAGCGATATCGCCGAAGGCTGTGCCGCCGATGCCAGCGACTACAGCTCGCGTGCCGCTGGCGGCGAGAGCGGCTCCAGCAACAGTGTGTTGCAGGTCCTCGTCGGAAATGGGACTGAATTCTTCGAGATTATCCTCGGGCTTCAGCGAATCATCGTCGATTTGTTCCTGTCGAATAATCGTGTCGAAAAAATAGCCGCCGTTTGGCATGCGGCCACTGGGAGGTGCGTTGAAGTCCCCTTCGGGATAAATCAGGATGTCGCCGTTCGAATCAACCGTGGTGTTGAAGTCGCCTGGGACGAGAACGTCCAGGCCCTGTTGCGTTCGCCATGGTTTCCAGTTATCGGCGGGAATTCCGAAGAGTGTCTTCCGTCCGAAGACACCATCGACGTCAATTCCCATCGCATCTTTGAGGTCATCCTCGACGAGTCCGAGCATTTGGTACGGTTCGTGGACCCTGACAGGCCGCGGTTCGAGACCGTAGTGCTCACGTAATGCTGCGACACAGCTTACGTGGATGCCCGTTACGCCAGTGCTGCCAAAATCGACTGGGATGCGATCTGGCAGGCGGTGGTTGATCGCGTTCGCGACCCTTTCCCTGCTGGTCATTACGGAATCCGGTTGCCTGAAGCATATCAGATGGGGAAACAGTCCCGTGCGATCATAAGCATCTGCAGTGAGTCGGTCCAGCGATCCGACTCTCCGTGCCGGCCGTAATAGATCGACGGCGAGAGTAGCTCGGGAACGAAAGGAATGACATTGGTTTCGGCCTGCTGTTGGAACGCCTCGAAAGACGCGGACCACAGGGTTCGAAAATGAGAAACGTAGAGAGGCTCTGGCTCACCGGGGCGGGGAAGAGCAACCTGGATGCAGCCCGGGTTGCCGATCCGGCCATGAATAAACCGCACGCGTTCGATGACAGGGCGGATAAATGCGAGCTTGTTTTCGAAGCCGCCGTACACCATTTCCTGTCCGGTATACCAGTGGGAAAAATCTCCGTTGAAACGGAGATCGGGATAGCGGCGAATGAACTGCACGGTTCGCCACATATCCTGGAACAGGGTCGCGCGATGGGTCTCGACGTAGAGCGGGAGTGAAGGAGCAGAGGCTTCGAGGATGGCCTCGATCAGGGCGTGGGCTTCGTTGTCCTCCTCTATGCCCCAGCCAACGTGAAGCGTGGCGCAGTTCTGGCCTTCGCCGCGGCACCGGTCGACCAGCTCTTTGACATCCGAAGGGTGGTTCACCCGTCCGCTCGAGCATCGCCAAAGATTCAGATCGGCTGCGGCGCGATCCTGCTCCGCGGTCAGAGGCGCGATGAACTGAACGCCGCCGTACCCCGCATCGCGAATCGCGTGGAGACGGGCGGTGGAGTCAGTGGTCCGTGGACCTGCCGAGAACTCCGGCAGATCCTCCAGCGCCAGCCAGTTCATGCAGAAAAGGAGCCGCTTATCCAAAGCCAGCCCTTTCTACCAGCGCAGCTTGAGGTCAATCTCAAGCTTCTCATTGGCGGCCATCATCTCGTCCCAGGTAACGAGGCGTTCTTTGTATGCGGCCGTTCGTCCGAGAATCGCCGTGAGGTTGCTTTCAACGGCCTGCTCGGCGTTGTTCAGGTATTTGCCGCTGCGGATACTGGCGATGAAGGCTTTCACGTTGTCGATGGCGCCCTGATCGAATGTGGGGTCCTTTTCGGCGCCTTGCCACGGATTGTCGCCGACAATTCGAATGTTTCCGCCGTAATGTGTGTCGGCGCAACCTTTAATTCCGAAGACCCGGACACAAAGGTCACCGAATCCACGTGCCAGCTGACTGGAACTAAATGTCGCATGGACGTCGTTGGGGTACCAGAACGTGACGGCGAAGTGGTCGTACGCATTGCCCGCGTCGTAGGGAGTACCGGTCCAGTCCGCACGCCCGCCCGTGCCATGTGCTTTGACGGGACGGCTGCCCAGGAACCAGTTGGCCACGTCGATCACATGGATATTCTGCTCAACGATGATGTCACCGCCGACCACTTTATCCATGTAGAAGTTCGCCACCCGCGTGTGTCCAGGATCCCACCCGGGCTTCGATTTGTCAGGCGCAGGGCGACTGGCGTAGTAATAGACCTGCGCGAACGTCGGCTTGCCGATGTCGCCTCGGCGAACGCGGTCGACCGCCTCGATGTAGACAGGGCGGGCCCGTGTCTGAAAGTCAGTCAGATAGCTCAGCCGCCCTGCTGCTTTCTTTCCGGTCTCGAGGATGCTCTTGCAGCCGGGGACGTCGACCGCAACCGGCTTGGCCATGTATACGTGCTTGCCGGCATCGACAGCTTCCCGTGCCTGTATGGGGTGGAAGTATGGCGGCGACTGAATGACCACCGCGTCAACCTTCGAGCGCGAGAGTTCCTTATAGGAGTCAGGCCCGTAGTAGGTGCGGGCGGGATCGACCTTGAATTTCGTGGCGGTTTGGTCGAGGTTGGCTTTTACGACATCGGCGAGTGCGACGACTCTGGCGCCGGTGTATTCGACAAAGAAGGGCGTGATCCAGTTACCGCGGCTGCCACAGCCGATCAGACCGATCTCAACGTTGGAGTTTGCCTGGTAGGTAAACGCGGCCTGAGGGCTGAGTAACATCAAGCCTGTGCCTGCGGTACCGCCGAGAAATCCTCGGCGCGAAGGTGTGGAGTTATCGGGAGTCGACATCGCGAATAGAAAGCTCTTCCATTAAAGCCGCCGTTGCGACGCAGGCTTCACGCACCCAGTCGACGATTTTGGCGGGTTCGGGCGAGTATTCGAGCTCGATACTAACGGATCCGTTGAACCCGGTATCGCGCAGGGCGGAGAGGTAGGGCTGGAATTGAACGCAACCGCGGCCGGGCGGCAAATCCCCGTGGACTTTGCCGTCGCAGTCGGAGATATGGACGTGGGCGATGCGTCCCGCAAGGTGCTGTGCGATACGCTGCGGCGGATCGTGCGCCAGAACCAGATGGGAGATATCGATGTTGGCTTTCGCGGCCGGATGGTTCACATCGTCGAGAAATCGCCCCATTTTCTCGGCATTATTTATGATCGACAGCGCAAAGGGTTCGATTTCCAGCGCAATTTCGAGTTCGAGCGACGCTGCGTGCGTCGCGATTTCGCGAACGCCCTCGACGGCCCAGGCCCACTGATCGCGCGGCGCGATCACTTCCTGCTGCCAGATGTACTCGCCGAGAACCAGCAGGAGATTGCGCCCGCGCAGGTCATAGCCGAAGTCCAGGAACCGCTTTGCCCGGTCAATGTGGAAGCGCCGCACAACGGCCGCAAAGTCCGCTATTCCGAGAGCGCAACAGACGGTTGAGACCACGGGAAGGCTGACCTCTTCGCATGTGTCGCGAATGAGGCGCTTCTCGCGGGCATCCATTTCCACCGGGTCGCCGAAGATGTCGATGGTGTCGAAGCCGAGGTCCTTCGTGACTCGAATTCCCTCTGCTGTTCCGACATGCGTTCCGACGAACGCGGAGCTAATCAGGCCGAGTTTCACCCCTGTCCCTCCAGGTAGCAGCCGTGCGTTTGAATGCCCCGATGCTATCACAGGCATTCAGGCACACGTCGACCCTGTGGTTACAAAAAGTTAGGTTTTAGGGAAAGAAGCGGTGGCCTGGCTCGGCCACCGCTGGTAAAAGAAAGGCGGGAGGAATGGGTCAGGCTGCGGCTTCTGCGGTAACCGGCTGGAACTTCGGGGACGGACGCAACTGGAAGCCGGCCTCACTGGCGTCGCGGTAGAACATGCGGACTGTGTCGAGAGAGTACTCCGTCAGGTCCTTGCCGACGACGGTGAGCTTCTTCAGCAGATCGTGGGTGACGGTGATGATGTGGCAGCCGATCTCGTCAGCCTGGAGGATGTTGAGGACCTCGCGTGGGCTGGCCCATATGAGTTCCATTTGCGGTTCAGCCGCCATGAGGGTCATGGCGCTGCGCATGATCGGGAGAGGGTCCACGCCCGCATCGGCTATGCGACCGGCGAAGACAGAGATGCAACTCGGTGCTCCACCGGAAAGCGCATCGACTCCCCGTTCCACCTGCGACAGCGTCAGTAGTGCCGTAAAGTTGACTTTGACTCCGTCACGAGTAAGTTGGCGCGCCAGGCTCGCCGCACTGTCGCCACGGGTGTTAGTTACAGGGATCTTGACGTATACGTTGTCTCCCCATGAGGCAATGGTGCAGGCCTGCACGTACATCTCGTCGAAGTCATCGGAAAAGACTTCGAACGAAAACGGCCGGTCGGGAATGGCGGTGAGTACGTCGCGCGCGAACGCTTCGTAGTCGGTGACGCCGGCCTGCTTCATCAATGTGGGATTTGTCGTGAAACCGGCGATGACGGGGTTCGCTGCCAGTTCCAGAATCCGGCGCTTGTCTGCGCCATCGGCGAAGATCTTCACGCGAAGGGCGCTGATAGGGTCGCTCATAAGTGCTCCTTGACTGCTGCGATCTGGGCGGCTGCGTCCAGAAGGCTTACTGCTGTGAAATCGGCGCGGTCGGGTTCCCGCTCGCGCCAGGGATAACGAATCCAGACGGTTTTACAGCCAGCGGCCGCACCTGCTTCCACGTCACGCCAGCGGTCGCCGACCATGAAGCTGTGGGTGAGGTCGATATTAAAGTCAGAGGCGGCCGTGGTGAGCAGGCCTGGCCGAGGCTTTCGGCAAATGCAGTGGTCGCCGTCGTCATGCGGGCAGACGCGCACGTCATCGAGTGGGAGTAACTGGCGAAGATGCGTGTTCAGAGCATCGACGTCCGCTGTTGCCTTCGACCCGCGTGCGATATCGGGTTGGTTAGTCACCACGATCAGAAGGTAGCCAAGGGAATGTAAGTGGCGACAGGCCTCGGTTACACCGGGCAGTAACTCAAAGTCTGACAGCGACTCAGGCGGGAAGGGTCTCCCGTCCCGCTCCATCGCGCGGTTCAGAACGCCATCCCGATCCAGAAAGACGGCTCTACGGGCGTGCATTGGCGGATACGGACTGCGTGGGTGTCGCCCAGAGAAGACCGGCGCGACCATCCTCGCGCATCGATTCCATGGCAGCCTTGAGGGCTTCGCGTGTAGTTCGGACGCACTGCCATCCGGTGCTTTGGATGCGGTCGGTGTTGAGTCGCACCACCGGGACATCGCCTTTCCAGCCGCGGTCGCCACCCGTGTATTCCACCTCCACGCGGGAACGTTGCAGTCCTGCGCACTCGATGGCCAGTTCCGCGATCTCGCGAACCGTGATGTAATCGCCCGTTGCAACGTTGTACGCGCGGAACGGATCTGTGGTGTGGCGATGTGCCGTCAGGACGGCGTTCACGACGTCGTGCACGTGGATGTACGACTTACTCTGCGTGCCATTCCCGAGCACTCTCAAAGTGCCGGGATGCTCCTGTAACTGCCTGAGGAAATCGAAGCCGACACCGTGTGTTTGTCGCGGCCCCACGACGTTACCGAAGCGGAACGCGCAGCCGGAGAGCCCGAACATGTAGCTGTATGAGCAAAGCAGTGCTTCCCCTGCCAGCTTGCTGGCTCCATAAGTTGACACGGGCATGAGAGGTCCGTGGTCCTCCTGACCCTCAACGGTACCGAGGTCGCCATAGACGCCGCTGCCGCTGGCGTAAAGGAGCCGTTTGGCCGACGTCATTCGCATGGCCTCGACTACCTGCTTTGTAAGGACAGTACCTTCGTCGAAGTCGATTGCCGGGTCGGTTGCGGCGCGCGCGATATCGGGATTCGAAGCAAGATGAATGACGGCATCATGCCCGTCCATTGCCGCCTGCAGATTACGCGAGTCGGCCACTTCCCCCCGCACGATTTGTAACCGCCGGTCGTGATTATGGTGTTTGTAATGCCACTCGCGCCCGGAGGAGAAGTTATCGTACAGAGTTACGGCTCGGGTTTGTGGGTCGGCCAGCAGCGCGTCTGTGAAATGACTGCCGATGAATCCGGCGCCACCAACGATAAACCAGGCCTGCCCGGTCACCGGCTTGCACCCGCCGCGGTTTCCACGCTCTCCCACATAGTTTGCTGGCTCTTCAGCGCAGGGTGACTTACCAGAAGGTGCCAGACTACGGCACAAAGTCCCTCAGTATGCGGAGTTACCCGATCTGCGTAGACGGGCGGGATTACCACACATGCGTCGGCACATCTGGCCGTGTAACCACCGTCTCGACCTACGATTCCGTAAATCTTCGCCCGGCGCTCCTGTGCGAGAGTGAGTGCGCGGACGAGGTTGACAGACACATTCGCTTCGCGGTTGCCTCCGCCTACGGAGAAGATGAGAAGTGCGTCGTCACTGCGAAGGCGCGAGCCACGAAGCCAGGCTTCAAAAGTGGTTTCCCAGCCCTCGTCATTGGTCCGTGCGGTCAACTCTGAGACGTTGTCTGTGGGAGCGTACGCCTCAAAGCCGCAGATCTTTCTGAAGTCGTTCACGGCATGACTGGCATGTCCCGCCGACCCTCCGACGCCCAGTATGAACAGGCGGCCACCGCTGGCCCGGACTGAAGACAGCCCTTCGGCAACGGCCTCGATATCGCCTGGCGCGAGGCTCCGAATTACTTCGACCGTTTCTTCCAGAAACTGAGATGCGAACGAGTTCATACTGCTGCCGGCGCTGCCGCCGCCTCCTGTGTGGTTTTCAGATAGAGTTCGAGGTCGTCCAGACCCTGAGGGCTGCCGACTTCATAGAAGCGCTCGGCCACCTCATAACCAGCGAGTTGCTTTGCAAGGCTTAGTTGATGAAACACAGTCGCAAGGTCAGACGGACCCTGCGTTGGAACCAGATGCTCGATTACGCTGCGGTGGAGTGCGGAAAGTCCATAGTCAATGTGCCGCATTCGCGGAGTAAGTGGATGAGTCCTGAACTTGTCATAAACGAGTAACCGGTCATCCTCGTATGCCACGTTGCTGGTGTCCCAGCGGCCTTCGTTTCGAAACACTGTCATCAGTGCGGGGGACGCCGCCCGTACGAACCTGTCCCAAACCGGCCTGAAGGGCACCGGCAGGTAGGAGTCACCGTAGAGCAGGAGAAACCGTTCGGGCAGAAGAGCGGCGCGATGCGCGGCGCGCAGAGCCCCGGCGGTGCCCATGAGCTCCGGTCCTTCATCTGCGTATCGAACGCGGAGCTTCCACCGGCTCCCGTCGTTGACATAAGACCGGATCTGGTCGCCCATGTGAGCGACACAGTAGAGGACATCTGTAACTCCCTGGCCGACAAGCCAGGAGAGCTGCCATGCAGCGAACGGTACGCCCAGGACGGGGAGTAAGTTCTTTGGCATGCATTCCGTAAGTGGAAGCATTCGTTTGCCGAGACCGCCGGCCAGTATGACACAGTGCATGAGTTAGTCCCGGCAGATCAATGTTGAGCCGTCGTGATCAAATGCGAAGCGGACTTCCTGAAGTCCCTCGCGAGCCATAGCTGCCCGCAGGTGCTTTGGATTTGCCGCGTAGAAGAGGAGGAAACCACCGCCTCCGGCGCCGACCAGCTTGCCGCCGACGGCCCCGTTGGACGTCGCCACGTTGTACCAGCGGTCGATGCACGGGTTCGACATACCCTTGCTGCGTTCACGCTTGTGAAGCCAGTGCCGGTGCATCAGTTCGCCGAAGCGCCGCGGGTCGCCCGCCTCGAGCGACTCACGGATTTGCATGCCCAGGTCACGGATGAAGTGCAGGTTATCGATCATTGACGAGTCGCCCTGGGAGGTTCGGACTTTCTGATCGCCGAGTATCGATTCAGAACTCCGCGAGTATCCGGTGAAGAACATCAGCACGTGATCCGACAGATGGGTCATTGTGTCTGAGGAGATCTTCAGGCGGGATGCCTTCACGTTGCCGCTGGTATCGAACTCAAAACAAGAAAGTCCACCGAACGCCGCGATGTACTGGTCCTGTTTTCCTGAAGCGGTGCCGAGAAGGTTCATTTCAATGTGGCAAGCTTCTTCGGCGAGCTCGTGGGCCGAGATGTAGTCCTGCTTGATTCCGTGAAGCGCTTTCAGAAGTCCGACGGTAAAGGACCCTGAGGAGCCGAGGCCCGTGCCTGCGGGAATGTCGGCCACGCTGACGATTTCGAGGGACTTGCCGAGGCCGTTCATGCGAAGCGCTTCGCGCATGATGGGATGCTGGATCTCGTTGATGTCCTGCACGCGTTCAAAGGTGGAGTACTTGAGGAAGATGTCGTCGGTGAACATACGGTTCACCGAGATAAAGATGTACTTATTGATCGCGGCGGAGATAACGAATCCGCCGTACTTCTCGTAGTAAGACGGCAGGTCGGTTCCACCGCCTCCAATCGAGATTCGCATTGGAGTGCGCGAAATGAGCATAACTGTAGTAAGTCTCCCGGGAGCGTTTAATTCGCGGGGGCGAAAATAGTATTTAGAATCGAGCGAGTATCTGAAGTCCGGAGAAGATACCGGAGTTCACAGCGGTCAGTGAAGCGGCCTGCAGATAGTTCTTCAGGTCGTTTGAAGGCACGATTACCACATACCCGTCAGTTAGTTCCAGGTCAAGAGCTTTGCCGGCGAGAATGGGTCGGATATCTATCTGCGCTACTTCCGAGGCCGTCCCATTCTCGCCGATCTTGCGAAGAAGGACGCGCCGGATCGAAGCCAGACGTGTGGGTCCTCCGACGACAGCGAGGGCTCTGGTGAGAGGGACGCTGTTCTTTGTGGCGAGTTCAATTGAGCCAGGGCGGGCTACTTCGCCGATGATGTGAATGAGCTTTGGCTGTTCCGCCTCGACGGTAAGCACATCGTCGGGTTGAATGAGGATGTTGGAGGCAGCTCCGCGCCCTTCGCGCACATCCGCGACGGGAATTCGGGCGACGCTGAACGCACCGTCAGCACTGGTACGGGCGGTGGGCCAGGGAATCTCCCCCTGCTCGCGACGGCGGCTCAGGATGACGGCGGCCGCGTTGGGCTTAAGCGATCCGGCGAGCATCAGCGTGTCGAACAAGCGCTTATTGCCCTGAAGCTGCCGCACTCCGGGCTGGTCTACCGAACCGGTGATCGTGACTGGACCGCTGCGGAAATCGGAGACCACAACTGAGACATTTGGGTTGCGGATAAATTTGCCGAGGCGATCCCGGAGACTGGTCTCCAACTCTTCAACAGTGAGCCCGGCTGCCCGAACTTTGCCGACCATCGGCAGGTCGAGGTCGCCCGACGCACCGACTCTCCAGGACTTACTGATCTCCTCACAATGGAATGCAGCAATGGTGACGGTATCGTCAGTGCCAATACGAAGAGGTCCTGGGGACTTCGTGTTGACGGCGGCTGGCACCGACCAGACCGCCGCACCGACGAGGATGGCCATACTTACTGCACGGAGAACTGCGGGGTGTTTCATTACGGGTTGCTCTGGAGAAGATTGACGCTTGCGGGGCGCGAAGTTCCCTTCGCATTTGTTGCTGTAACGGTGATTGTCTGCAGGGTCGACAGGTCTCCAGTACCGTTCAGGCGCAGGGTAGCCGTGAACTGGCTTCCGAAGGCTCGTGAAGAGGCGTTCTGAAACCAGGAGGTGAACTGAGCGTCGACGTTCTGCGTAATCGTAGGTGTCTGGATTTGCGAGGTTCCGGTTGCGGTGAACTGAATGTTCAGAGTTGTAACGGAACGCGCTGTGGAGTAACCGGTGATGATCAGGTCCATTCCAGTCGCTGATCGACTGGCCACCTGGACGCTGGTGAGTTGCGGCTCGGCCTGAGCGACGGCCAGGGACTTTGAAGGAGCGGGCGCAGGCGTTACCGGTACCGATGCGACTGACAGGGTGCTTGTGATCGCGATGGTTCCTGCGACGGTACCGGTCTGAAACTGCATCTGACGTGAGCCATCCGAGAAGATCGCCTCGGTGGTGTTCTCCGGGATGCGGAAGTCCACGGTTCGTCCCCCCGTTGCGAACTGGATGGACGGGTCGTCAGTGAACGTTTCCGAGTTGAACGTCAGTGTCAGCCGTCCTGTGACAGGGAGAGCGTACGGAGCGTCGAGGCGAAGGCGCACGGCCGGCTGCTGGAGCGGCTGACCCTGGTCGGTTGTAGTCGTAATTGAAACGGGCGGCAGAGCTGTGGGTGGCGTTCCGGCTCCGCGAAGCTGGATGCGGGCGTCGTCGATCTGGATTGTGCCAGTAAGTGAACCTACTGCTTCGGGGGCGAAGGTCACGCGGGTTGTGAGGGACTCTCCCGCGCCCAGGCGTACCGGCAACTGCGCGTCGTGAGTGATGGTGTAACCCGCGCCGTTGAGGCTAATGCTGTTCACCGACGCCGGTGCATTGCCGGTGTTTTGAATTCGGATGTCCGTCACCGACCTCGCTCCGACCTGTGTGTTGGGGAAGTTAAAGGTTCCGCCGTTTGGCAGCGATGTTAAGACGCCGCCGTTGACTGATGAAAACTCGACACGTGGCCCGATGCCGGTACCGGCGACATCGAAGAACGCGTTCTCAACGCGAAGCCGGCCGGTCTGGCGGCCCGATTCTGAAGGTCGGAACGCAACAACAAATTCGAAGCTTGCGCCAGCATTCACAGTAAGTGGCAGTGGCGGCAATTCGGGAATGCTAAAGCCCGTGCCGGTTATCTGCAATGTGTTGATTCGTCCGTTCGCGTTTCCGTTATTTGTAACGCGGATTCTGGCTGTCGCGTTGGAAGCAACTGCGACTGACGGCAGCGTAATCGTGCCGTTTTCAGCGACCGTTACGTCGGTGGATTCGGTGATCGCACGGTATGAATACGCTGCACCAACTCCCTGACCTTCCAGGATAACGACGTAGGTGGTGCTCTCCACGGTAAAGCGGAGTGTTTCCCGATAGGTGGTCCGCTGAGTGGGAGTGAAGGTAATTGTGAATCGAACCTCCCGCTCCGCGGCGATGTCGGCGGGGAGGAGTGGCAGGCCAGTAATCCGGAATACCTCACCAGTTACCGCCACGTCGCGCAGAACCGCGCGTCCTGTGCCGCGGTTGGTCAGGACAACAGAGGCGCTGCTGGTTTCGTTCAGGTTCGCCAGATTGAACGGGATGGTGTCGCCATTGGCCAGTGCGGTTTGGTTGCCCGACGGGTTCAGAATGTAGCTGGGAACGACGTCAGGCGCAAGCGCCGTGCTGCTGAGGAAGAACGACGAGGTGAACGTTCGAGTCTCGGCAACAATCTCCAGGCTGAGGACGCCGGCAGCGGCGCCTGCCCTGGTCGGGCGAAATGTGATGTCGAAGAAACGCGTGTCTCCTGGATTCACTGAAGTGGCAGAAGCAGAGCCTCCGGTGAATCCTTCTCCAGTTACAGTCGCGCGGCTGATACTTACCGGTGCTGTTCCCCTGTTATTTACCAGGAAAGTAAGTGTGGTTGCCGCGCCCAGTGCCGTTGCCTGAAATGGAATCGAGGAATTCGTCGACACGAATGTCGGCGCCGAACTTGTGGATGTCCGGTAGCTGTACTGGAGATCGACGGTCTGTGCAGCCGCTCCGATGCAGATCAGAGTGGCCAGAGAGGCAAGGCGGAGTTTACTCATTGGTGGCACTCTCCGCGGGGATAAAGAATGTGGAGCGGCGGGCCGGGTCAAAAAGGTACTGTACGGCTGGTGCGCCGTCATTCAGTCTCCAGGCTCCATCGGGTGCGACCAACTCGAGTCTGTCCGGTGTCAGGGGGAGGTCGATCACCTCAACCTGACCGGCTTCCAATATGTGAAGGGTTCGCGAACCAGCATTCGCGATGTAGGTTACTCCGTTTCGAAACGCCACAGCTACTGGCCCGTTTAGGCCATCGCGCTCAGATGCAACAAGCCGGAGGTGACCGGAAGGTGAAAGGCTGAGCACCTCGTTCCTTGAGTAATCAGCGAGCAATGCGTTCTCTCCGTCGGCGAAAGAGATGGCCACTGTTCCGTTGAAATGTGCGACTCGGGCCAAACTGGCACCGCGCTGGCTCTGAAGCAATGTCGTGCCGCTGGAGTCCGTAGTGACCGCGAGTAGTCGACCCGTTGCGTTTACAGCAACCGCGGATACTTGCTCCCCATCGAGGACCACAGTTATCACGGGTTCGGCGGACAGGGCGTTCTCGATCCACAGGAGCTTACGGTCCGCGGACGAGTAGACTGCCGCGTACTGGCCGCGGGCCGCCAGTAAGTCCGGCGACGACGTGAGGCCGGTCAGGTTCGTGGTTCGGTATGAACCGGCGCGGAGTCCGTGCACGAGGACGGGCACTCCATCGAGTAGTCCGGCTGCGATGTCCGCGTCGGCACTGACGGCCCGAAGCAGGAGCTTCTCCGACGGGTTGACCGAAGCACCTAAGATTGCTGCGCCAGGCAGACCCTGAATCACTCGAAGTGAGCCAGAGTCCTTCAGGAGTAAGTAGCCGGAAACAGGGCCGGCGAGGTAATCGGCTGAGTAACCTGCCAGGGCCGCGACGAATAAGAGGGCGATGAGTCTCACCGGGGACCTCCTACCGTAACGGTTCCAATCGAAATCGCGATCGGCACAGGAGCGGGTGTTGCGCCTGGGCCACCGGCGCTACCAGAGCCTCCGCCTTTGGTGGCGAAGATCACACCGCCGGCAGCTGCTCCTCCGAGTAGCGCAATGAGGAGCGCTTTCTTACTTCCACCGCCTGACGAAGCACCAATGCCTCCGGCGGATGTGTTGGTCTGAGCGAGTGTCGCAGCGCCTGAGCGGCCCCGGGACTCGGCTGTAACCCGAATGTTAAAACGTCCTTCGGCATTGTTCGGCGCGAGTCCTGATGTGGAGGCGATGCCCTGCGCATCAGTCTTTATTCGGAACAGGTTTTGCGATTTGCCAAAGCTGACTGAAGGTCCGATAGCCGGCGCAGTGAACGTGACATCGGCGTCAGAAACTGGCTGGCCGGATTCGTCTCGAACTTCGACACGAATATCTCTGCCGAGTCGCTTGCGTAGGTTGTTGAAGGCTCCATCGCCTTCGGAAACGGTGATCTGAAGTGTGCTGGTTTGCGCACCCGCAGAGAAGAGGTTACCTGCTAACGCGGTTATTACTGCCACTAATGAGAGCTTGCGGAGCATAGAATGCCGTGTAGATAGACTAACAAACACCCGGGTAAGTTTCACTGTTCAATGCTCTCCGGGGTGACACACATCGCGCCGGAATCGGAGACCAGTTCGGGTGGTACAGAATACAAGTCGTTACTGATGTAAATGGAATCGAGCATGAGATCGGTGCTTTCGAATTTCAGGTTCAGCGTGTGCTGACCAGCAGTCAGCTGACTGATGCGAGGGTAGAGGCGGGTGTCCGGAGACTCCCCCTCACCATTGAGCCGGACCCACTGCCACTGCATGGTCCCGGAAGGGATGGTGGACAGATCGGTCCAGCCATCATCGAACGAAGCCGCAAATGAAGGGGTGGGGAACTCCGGTGCTCGCACCCTGAGCCAGACGGCGTACTCATCCTCAAGGGGTAGCTCAAAACGAATGGCTGCGAGGGCCGATGTGTTCATTGCGCCGATGGCACAGCCGCCAGTGGCTGCGGGTTCCGAGACTGGATAACTCCCTTGGGAGAGGCTGGCGGTTTCGGCTTCGAGGCGAAGTCCGAGAGTTTCGGATTCAGTGCGTGTGGCGGCGCCGGATTTCCTGACGAGGAATACACCGAACTCGCGGTCGGTATGTTGTAACGGATTCGGCACGGTTCCAATCGGCGCTGTAACTGCGGTCGATGTCATCGGAATGCTTACCTTCTGGCCGTCGTATATTCCCGCCAGCACAGGGCGGCCGTCCAGCGCCTGTATGTCACGAATTTCGAAGAGGTCACCCTTCTCAAGGCCCGTCCCGGAAAGGTCCACGGAAACACGGTCGGCGCGATCCCAGTTGAAAACCGCGACGTGCGCGCGGCCTCGCTCCCAGCGGTTGGGCCGGACGAATACGCGGGCGCCGGAAGGACGGTCGGCTGGGCGGAGGTAAGTATTCGACGGGTAAGTGGAGGAGGAAAAGGCTCTTGTACTTCCAAGCAACGTGTTGCCCCGGAAACTCGACACGGTGCAATCGAATAAAGTTAGTGCGATGCTGCCGGAGATGAAGTAATTGTTTTCCAGCCGCAGGTCTGAGCAGCCTGCTCCAAACGCATAGTAGCCGATGTTGTTCTCACCGCCATGGTCGCGATTTGTCGGAAAGTAAGTGATGTTGTCGCGTACCACAGGCGACGCTGCGCGAATGGTCCCTCCAAGCAGGAGGTTGCGGGAGTACGCACCGCCAAGCGAACCGTTGTTGAACAGGATGTTGCCTTCCAGGTAGAAGTTGTTCAGGAAGGTATTCGAAGTGCCGTAAATCTGGAGGCCGAGTTCGAACTGATTGAACACCACGTTATCGATAAGGAGTTTGTGGCCATCCTTGTTCTGCATGTAGGCGCCGTGCCCATGCGGCCGGTCGGGTCCCATCCAGCCGTTGTTATAGACAATGTTCCCGTAGAACTCGTTGTCCGATGCGTCCTTCCACGAGGCGAGGCCGGTGGATGTGTCGTGGATGATGTTGTTCACGACCTTGACGTTGGGTGCGTAGACGGTGATGCCGGCGGGCTGCACTATGTCTGAAGGAAAGGGGCCCGGCTGAGCCGTGATTCGCAGGGTTCGACTGTTGAAGATCTCCAGCTCCTGGTACACGGCCCAGGCGCCCAGTACTTCAAGTCCACCGTCGATACGAACTCGTTCTCTGCGCCAGGGTCGAATGGTGATGAATTTTCCGTCGGCGCCCTGAACGCGACTGCGGAACAGGAGACGGTCCGGAGCGGAGTAGAGCCCACCGCGAAGGTAGAGTGTGTCACCCGGATTCAGGGCCTGCGGGTGCTTCAGTGCGGTCTCGATGGACCATGGGTTTGCGAAGCTGCCGTCAGCGTCTTCGACAGCAACGGGCGCGACGAAAAAGTCGGTTGCTGGTAAGGGGCTGAGGCTCACCAGACTGCCGAAGAGCAGCGAGGTGAAAAGCCGAATTTCACGTTGATATCGTTTCATGCTGCCGGTATCTTGCCAGTGTCGAAACAAATTGAGATCAGTCACTCCCACGACCTCAGTTACCAGGTGAGGAATTCACCGTTCGATCTGACGTTTGGACTGGTGCGGCGTTAACTCCGCCCGGCAGCGCCGCGCGCTGCATCAATCGAGGGCTTCCTGTGTTTACGCTGATGGCCTGAGTGAGGCGGCCCGCAATGAAATCGGCAACCACGCTGTGTGCCTTTTCGTTCGGATGTCCGTCGTATCTGGAGATTGAGAAATCACGAGACGGGTTGCGCAGGAAAGCCTCCGCCGCGTTGACGAAATCGACATTGATGGAGCGGAAGAACTGTTCGACTGCTGCATCGGCTTTCGAATAGAGCCCGTAGTTGCCGAGCATGTTCAGTTCGGGCATGTTGGCGACAAGGAGATGCACATTGCGGTCACGGCAATACTTGCCAAGGTCTGCGAGCAGCCTCTGAGAGCGCACCCAGCCTGGGTAATCAGGGCTGTGCGAGCGGTTCACCTGATGCTCAAACTCGGTTCCCGGTACAACGACGCCGGCGAGTTTCAACTCCATGTTGGTTTTCGTAAGGAGAAGCTCGGCGAGCTTCGATGAGAACAATGCGCGACGGAGAGAACGGACGGTCTCCAGTGAACCTCCGTCTGCGGAATCGCTGCGAGGTTTCGCAGCCGCGGTCGACTTGATGGCTTCCTCCTGCCGACCGTAGACGTCGTTTTCGTTATAGGCAAGTAGGGCGACCTGCGGCTGAAAGGCGTCGGCATACTTTAGAAAGTCGCGAACGTTGGCCCACGTGTTGTTACCCGGCGAAGTCAGATCGAGAACAGAGACCTCCGGGCATGGCGCCTGGCATTTCTCCACCAGCCGATCCTTCAGCCGGACCGTGAAATGCCGGTCTGGCGCGACTCCGGCACCATAAAGATAGGAGTCACCAACCAGCATCACCCGGAGCTGGTTCTGCTGCGAATGAAACCTGCCGCTGTTGAGAGCTTCGAGCACATCGCTCCGTTTGGCGGCGTTAGACAGATGCTCGCCACCCTGGAAGAAGAGGGTTGCGGCATCGAAACGAATCATCGCTTCTCCAACGATGACGAAGACTACTATGGCGAGCAGGGCTTTTCGAAGCATGGCTCAGAACTGGAAATAGATGAACTGTCGGTTGTTAAATACGCCGAACGTTACGACGAACCAGAAAAGCACGGACAACGTAGCGGCGCGGAGCAGGAAGCTGGACTGCCACATTTGGGGGCGTCGCATGAAAGCAGAAGCTGCCGCCAGGATGCCCATAGCGCAAATGACGAACATCAGGTCGGCAGGTGAGGCGAACGGCTGACCGATCGCCGTCAGACCGGGGAGCTCGGTCAGTTTCCGGAGCACCGTGATTGCGTCCTGGATGGAGTTGGCCCGGAAGAAGATCCAGCCGAACAGCACCAGATGAAACGTTGTAACTGTCCGCAGGGCGGCCAGCAATCGAGGAGTGCGATTCAGGCCGGTGGCTTCCACCAGCGTGGCTCGCATGTCCCGAGTTACCGTCGAGATCACGAGGTACAGGCCATGGAGCGCTCCCCAGATCACAAACGTCCAGTTCGCTCCATGCCAGAGGCCACTTACCAGAAAGGTCAGGAAGATGTTTCGCAAAGCATGGTTGCGGTTGCCGCCAAGCGGGATGTACACGTAGTCGCGGAACCAGGTGGACAGCGAAATGTGCCAGCGCTGCCAGAACTCACGAATCGACTGCGACAGATAGGGCTGGCGGAAGTTGAACATGAGATCGAATCCCATGATCTTTGCCGAGCCTCGGGCGATGTCCGAGTAACCCGAGAAATCACAGTAAATCTGAAAAGCGAAGAAGTAAGTGGCAACCAGGATGGCCAGGGGCGAGTGCGAACCCGGGTCGTTGTAAACAGGGTTCACATACAAAGACAGGCGGTCCGCTATGGCGACCTTTTTCACGAATCCCCAGAGCATAAGCTGGAGGCCCTCCCAGAGGAACACGCGCGAGAAGTGGTGCTCCTCATGGAACTGAGGGAGCAGGCTGTGGGCACGTTCGATGGGTCCCGCGACCAGCTGCGGGAAGAAGGACACGAAGGCGGCAAAGATTCCGAGGTGCTTCTCGGGCTGCATTACGCCGCGGTAGACATCGATGGTGTAACTGAGGCTCTGGAACGTGTAGAAGGATATGCCGACGGGAAGTAATACCCTGAGCTCCGGCAGGTGCCAAAAGAGGTTCCAGTTATCAGCGATATAGTTTGCAGAGCCGCCGATGAAGTTGTAGTACTTGAAAAAGAAGAGCAGACCGAGGTTACTGCACAAGCTGAGAATCAGGAACATCTTGCGGCGGGCAGGAACGGCGGTGGACGCCATAAGCCGTCCCGCCACATAGTCCACGACAGTTGAGAAGATCAGGAGAGCGAGGTACTCGACGCGCCAGCACGCGTAGAAATAGTAGCCTGCCGCAAGCAGGAGCAACCAGCGAAACCGACTGGGTGTGGCGAAGTACGCCATCACCACCAGCGGGAAGAAGATTAGAAATTCGGCTGAGTTGAACAACATCGCTGTTTACCGGGTATTAGTCGCCCATTGACGGCGCGAAGGCGCCAACGTTGTCGGCGGACGCCGCAGCGTGCTTCGGCGTGTTCGCCTGGAGCCAGTGCGAGTCGCACTGAAACTCAGGGATGATGCTCTTCAGATACTCCACCGCGCCACGTTCGTCGCGACGGTCCAGGATCCGCTCAAAGTCGGTCAGCCAGCGGTCGACCACGTGGTTGTCTGGGCGTGAGGTTTGCAGGATGCGGATCTTACGGTGTGCCGTGGGCAGGAACTGTTCCGAGTCGGTGTTCAGTTCTTCGTAGAGCTTTTCACCGGGACGGAGTCCGGTGTATCGGATTTCGATTTCATCGTCCGGCATCTTGCCGGCAAGCCGGATCATCTGGCGTGCGAGTTCAGCGATCTTTACCGGCTCGCCCATGTCGAGTACGAAGATTTCCGAGCCTTTGCCCATGGTTGACGCGAGCAGTACAAGCTGGACGGCCTCACGAATCGTCATGAAATAGCGCTTCATGTCAGGGTGAGTTACCGTCACGGGTCCGCCGGCTGCAATCTGCGCCTGGAATGTCGGAATCACACTGCCGTTACTGCCCAGCACGTTACCGAATCGCACAGATACGAACCGCGTTCTGTTGGTCGGCATGGAGGACAGAATCAGTTCGTCGACCCGCTTGGTGGCGCCCATCACACTGCTGGGATTGACGGCTTTGTCGGACGAAATCATGAGGAAGGTCTCGACACCGCAGTCGTAGGCGGCGCGCACCAGGTTGTTTGTACCGAGGATGTTGTTACGCACGGCCTCAAGCGGGTGGTCTTCCATCATTGGAACGTGCTTGTAAGCGGCCGCGTGGAATACGGACTGGATACCGTATCGACTTACTGTGTCCCGGATTCGCTCGGCATCGCGGATGTCGCCGAGCACCGGAGTGATATTGATGTTCGGGAACGACTTCGTGAGTTCGGCGTGAATGCGAAAGAGTTCGCTCTCCGCCTGATCAAACGCGATCAGGTCGCCTGGCTCAAACCCGGCTACCTGTCGGCAGAGCTCGGAGCCGATGGAGCCTGCTGCGCCAGTGACGAGAACTCGCTTACCCCGGATGCTGTCGCGAACCCTGGATTCTTCGATATTGACCGGAGCCCGGCCCAACAGATCAGAGACTGCGACGTCGCGAATCTGAGCGCTGAGAATTCTGCCGGAGAGAATCTCGCCGAGGCCGGGAACCGTTTTGCATTCGACACCGGCGGCTCGGCAATTGGCCAGTGCTTCCTGCATTTCGCGGCCACCTGCGGACGGCATCGCAATAACGATCTCGGCGATCTTTGTGCGTCGCCGGGCCAGGTTCGAAACGATCTCCGCCGCCCTCCGGCCGGTGCCAAGGACTGGAACGCCGTGAATACGAACGGCGCGTTTGCTGGCGTTGTCGTCGAGGTAGCCGACGAGCTCATAACGGAGGCCAGGATTGGTCAGGATTTCGCGGGCCAGTGTGGCACCGGCCTGTCCTGCGCCGTAAATGAGGATCTTTTTGCGTGAGGCTTTGCGACGCTGAATCATCGTGGATTCCGCGTAGAGGCGCCCCGCCATACGAACGGCCGAAGTTCCTGTGAAGCAGATCAGAAAGTCGAGTATGTATACCGAGCGTGGAAATGAAGCGCCCTCCGTAATGCGGAGGACAAGGGCGAATGCGAGGGAGGCGCCGACGTTGGCCCAGAAGATTCGCAGCATGTCGTTGATGCCGGCCGAGCGCCAGACGACGCGGTGGATGCGCGCGAAGGAGAATATGACTGTCTTAGTGAAAAAGGCGATCAGGATAGCGGAATACAGATGCTGCATCTCCGCAGCCGGAACCTCGAAATCGAAACGGAGAAAAAACGCGGCCAGCGCCGCTGCCGGGAACACAGCCAGATGCGCGAAGCGCGCGATGTGGTGAACGATGGTGGTCAGAAATCTGAACATGTTGATGGGTCTTTCAAACCGTTGTTGCTGTGAGCACGCCGCGCTGAGCTCGAACGGCGGCGGTGAGGCCGTCCGCCACGCGGATTACTTCCTCGTCAGTAAGTCCCGGGTAAATGGGCAGGGACAAGATCCGGGGGTACAACTCCATGGCGCGCGGTACGAGCGCGGGATCGGCCCACGCGAACCGCTGATAGTAGGGGTGCGCCGGTACAGGGATGAAGTGCACGCTGCAGCCGATGCCTGCGGCGCGGAGGTGGTCGATGACCGCGGCGCGGTCTATGGGTGCTTTCGTGTTGCCGACGCGTGCGACATACAGATGCCAGGCGTGGCGCGTGTAGTCGGGCACGCGAGGCGTCTCAATGTCAGGCTCGGCTGCGAGGAGCTCCGAGTAGAGCGTCGCGATCTCTTCGCGGCGCGCGCGGAAGCGCTCCTGCTTGCGTAACTGGTGAATGCCGATAGCCGACTGCAGGTCACTGAGGTTGTATTTGAAACCGCACTCGACTACCTCATAGAACCACTTGCCTTTCTCTGTGTATCGATTCCATGCATCGCGGCTTATGCCATGAAGACACAGGATGCGCATGCGGTCGTTAAGTTCCTGCCGGTGGGTGGTGACCATCCCACCTTCACCGGTTGCGAGACTCTTGGTTGCATAGAAGCTATAAGCCACCGCATCGCTGTTGAGACCGGATTGAGGGTCGCTGCCTCCGATGTGAGTGCCACGGTAGTGAGTCGACGTGGCATGCGCCGCGTCTTCGATTACAAGAAGACCGTACTGGCGGGCCAGCTTCCAGATACCGGTCATGTCACAGGAGGCACCCGCGAAGTGGACCGGCATGATGGCGCGTGTACGGCGAGTGATGCGGCGCCGGACGGAGTCGAGACAGAGGTTGCCGTACTCGTCGATATCGGCCAGCACAGGCTGCGCACCCACATGCAGTATGGTGTTCACTGTGGCGCAGAAAGTAAGTGGAGTTGTAATTACCTCATCGCCTGGTCCGATTCCGAGCGCGTGCAATGCCAGGTGCAGTCCCGCCGTGCAGGAGTTTACAGCCAGTGCAAACGGCGCGCCTGTGTAAGCGCGGAAGTCGGCTTCAAACTGCGCGGTGCGGCCACCAGTAGTGAACCAGCCGGAGCGCAGGGTCTCTGCTACTTCCTGGATCTCCTCCTCGCCGATTGATGCGAGATGGAAAGGGATGTTTTGGGCACTCATGAGCGGGCATCTCCGAGGATCTGTCGTTGGATTTGGCCGGAATCGAAATGGTCCGGCATAAGGGACAGGTAAATGGTCATTGCGAGCAGGCGCAAGTCAGTTAACAATGACCGGTGGCGTATGTAGAGAAGATTGAGCTGGAGCTTGGCTGGCAGTATCTGACGGCGGTATGCGTATTCCGGGTCGGAGTGTGCACCAAGGATCTGCTCTTCATTTCGAAAAACCAAAGTTGCCAGATCGGTGATGCCCGGTCTGACTTCCAGAACCTCGCGCCAGGCGGGATCGGCGAGGTCGACAAAAGCTGGTACCTCCGGACGTGGGCCGATGAGTGAGATGTCGCCTCGGACGACGTTCCAAAGCTGAGGCAACTCATCGAGCTTGAACTTGCGCAGGATGCGCCCGGTTCGAGTAATCCGGCTGTCCCCGGATGCGGTGACTCGGGTTCCGGCGCCAGTTACCCGCATGGAGCGAAATTTCAGAAGGTTGAATGGACTACCGTTTCTTCCAGCCCGCACCTGTCGAAACAGGACCGGCCGCCCGTCCTCAAGCGCCACTGCGACCGCAACGGCCGCGAGGACAGGTGACAGCAGCACAAGCCCCGCCATGCACAACGGTCTTTCGATACGGTCGAGATTCATGTGGTTAGCGGGAAAGCGTGGCAAAGCGGCTGGATGCGGCGACCGCCGTTGACTTACGGCTGAAGTGGAGCAGGCCGCTCAGAAAGCCCAGGCCGTATGAGGTATGGTAAGTGGCGAATACCAGGGGAAGCACCGGCAGTAAGTCCCAGCCGTGCGTAGCCGCAGTCCGAACGGATGCTGCCGCGGCGGCCGCTGAGTATAGCAACAGGACGGCAACCACCACGGCCCCAACCAGCGGCGCAGCAGTAGCGCCCACAACTGCAAGTCCTGCCCAGGTCAAAGCCAGTCCAATCACTGTAACAACGAAGAGCCCGGGCACCAGGTGTCGAAAGGACGCGGGTATCTGGTGTTTGCGAATCACGGCGACTTTCCAGAATCCGTACTGCATATACTGCCGGAACAAGGCACTCAGACTGGAACGCGGCTTGTACCAGGACACGATGTCAGGCGACTGGTACACGCGGCCACCGGCGCGAATGATGCGCAGGTTGAGCTCGTCGTCCTGATTGCGCACAAGGGACTCGTCAAAGCCGCCCAGAGTTACCAGCATGGAGCGACGCCAGCAACCGTACGGAACCGTATCGACGTATCCGGCGAAGCGGACATTGTGAAACCGCGCTCCCCCACAGGCGAACGGCGAGTGGTAAGCCGCCGCGACTGCCTTGCCCCAGTAAGTGCTGGCCGATGTCCGCGCAGGGCCGCCCGCATTAGCGGCGTTGGTTTTCTGCAGAGTATCAACCGACTGGCGGACGTAGTCCGGGGCGTAGATGGTGTGCGCGTCCATGCGCACAATGAACTCGCCGCGGGCTTTTCCAATGGCTGCGTTAAGGCCAGTCGAGACGATGCGTCCCGGGTTGTCGAGCACGGTTACCCGACTGTCGCTGGCGCACAGCTGGACCAGCAACTCACGCGTGCCGTCCGTGCTTATGCCGTCGGCAACCAGCACTTCCATTGTGTAGCGGCCGGTCTGCTGACTCAGCACGGAGCCGACGAAATCCTCAATGTGTTCGCGCTCATTACGACAGGCGATGACGATACTGATATCGGGCGTTTTCATTTCACTTAACGGGCAGTTTCAAAAGGTGCGTGTCCCTGTTCTCGCAGGCGGCTGATCACGGCGCGTATTTTGCCGCGCGGAGTTCTTTCCAGGGTGGATGCGGCCTCGACGCGTACATCGACTTTGCCGAGGCGCGCCTGGACCCGCTGGGTTAGTACGGAGCGCTGGGCGTCTCCGAAGCTTTCCGTTGCAATTACCCGAACCAGGATACTGTCTTTGGTTTCCTGAACAATCTGTCCGGCAAGTACGTGCGGAACATCAATGAAGATGCCATGGAATCGCACCAGCTGACGGCCATCGGGACCTACGACTACGTCTTCGATCCGGCCAACAATACCGGCAAGTACCGGCAGGTGGACCCTGCCGCAGGGGCACGATTCGGTGTCCCAGACACCAATGTCGCCGATCTCGTACCGGAAGAGCATTTGGGTCTCGTTCAGCATTCCGGTGCAAAGGATCCGACCCTCGACGCCGGGCGGAACAGGGAAGCCGTGTTCGTCGACAATCTCGAGGATGCCAAAGTCGTGATGAGCGTGGAGCCGGCCGTACTCGCACTCCGTTGCCAGCACGACGTTCTCAACCGCGCCGTATTCTTCCCAGGCCCGGGATCTGTATGCCTCATGGACAACGGTCCGCATCGCGCTTGTGAGCCGTTCGCTGCTGAGGATCAGAGCACGGGGGCTGTAGTCGAACTGCAGCCCCTGAGCCAGCATCATGCGACCGAGCAGAAAGTGGGACTGCGCATATCCAGTAAGCACTTCGGGCTGGAAGCGGTTAAAGGCGCTCACGTAATGCACCGCATTTGCCGGGCTTATGTGGAATGCCGAGAAATACACCTGCTGCTCGGCGAGGTTGTATCTGTGATAGGGAGGCCCGGACTCAGGATCGGTTACTACCATACGGCCGCCGATCATAGACCGGGGAGACTGCACACTTACCCCAGCCCAGCGGAACGAACGTGCCTCTCGCGCCGCGATGAACCGCCTGTGGTCGTCCGCGGTACACGCAGTCGCGACGGGTGTTCCGGTACTGCCGCTGCTCTGATACGTACGCACCTGCTGTCCGGGGTTTCCGGTTACGAGGAAGGCTGCCGGGTTCGCGCGGAAGTCCTCCTTTGGCGTGACAGGAAGGTCAGGAAGATTCGCCCGACCCAAACGGCGCAGTGCGCTGCGTGAAAAGCCCCGAGCCGTCCAGGACTCGCGGTAATAAGGCACGGAGTCGAACGCCGTGAGTAGTCGCTCGGCAAGTCGCGCGTCGAGATATGCGCCGAACTGCCCCGGGCTCCATCTGTCCCGGTCAGAGAACTCGCGCACATAGGCGTCAAAGCGGCCACCGAGTCGTTCATTCCGCCACCGAATTCCGTAGACTGAGATTGCGACACTCTGCAGCCACGGAGGCAGCGCTGCATAAAGCTGTTCCTGAGTGAGTGACATCTGGATGAGTTTAGATGTTGTGGCGTCCCGCCACTTACTAACTGCGGGGCTGCGCGAGAATTATTGTGTGGCTCCGCGCGAGGGTCGCAGAAAGCGCTCCTGGCAGTAGCCTGGGTTCGGCAGACAGGGCCCAGTACGCGTAACGTTCGCTCCAGCTGCGCTGGCGGATCAGTCGGCGAAACCGTTCGAGCGCCCCGAAAGGAACAACCTTCACAGACTCGAAGAACTCCAGCCCAGCCCGCTGGTAGTGGTTGCTGCTCTGGTCACGGTCCGGGTGTGGGTCTCTCTGTTTCCATTCGCGGAAGGCCGGTCTGTTCAGAATCGACGGGCGGCCTGGGACGGGTACGATCCATCGCAGCGTGTCGAGTGCCTGCGAATTGACGGCCGGTTCCTGAAAGCGGGCTTCGCCATCCGGAGTAAGCAGCGAGGCGGTACGCCTGAGGAACTCGCGTTCCGTCGCGTGGTCGAGGTGATGCAGGAATGCTTTCCCAACTATGAAGTCGAAGCGCGGCAGATTCGACATGGAAAGGAAGTCGCCGTGAAGGGCATGAACGTCGTAGCCCAGTCTGGAGGCTGTGCCCTGCAGTGAGCGGACGGCAGGCTCAGCGATCTCAACAGCAGTTACCCGGGCTCCCAGCCTTGCCATAATGAGCGCATTCAGCCCGTCTCCGAAGCCGAGCTCCAGTACCGTAGCACCGGCGATCCGGGCCGCAAAGTTATCGCGGTATAGTCCAAACCACGAGGTATGGGTTCGGATGGCCCGGTGGAAGAAGCCGGGATCGGTCGCTCTGCTAACCAGTAGCTCCTCGTCCAGCGAACTATATAGAGTGGTGTAGTGCCGGATGTTATGCTCCAGCACGGTTCCCGGGCTAAGAGCATGCATGATGCACGTTCTCCTGACTTACTTCCTGTGACTCGAAGACGTCGATTGAGTCTTCGGTTCGAGCTTTGCGAAGAAATCCGGATCCGAGCAGTATCTGCTCACGGGCACCAGCTTCGGCGTGGAGCGTACTGGTCTTTGGCGCGCCATAGTACACGATAATCACAGGACGTCGTTCCTGAAGCCAGGACCCGTGGAGAACTTCAATGACTCGGCTTAAAACCAGGGGCTCGAACGGATCGTAGAAGTAACACACCAGGGGGCCGCTGGGCGGAGTGTATTCGGTGACATCGCCACATACGGACTCGACGGCAAAGCAGCGACGGGCGGGATTGCTGTATGCGGCTATATTTCGCTCGGCGATCCTGTGCAGGTCGGCTCCGAATTCGACGCCGACAATACGCCGAAACGGGTAATGAGACGCCAGCAACAGAGTAAGTCCTTTACCCGACCCGTAATCTATGAACGTGTACTCACTGTGGTTGATGCGAAGTCCGGCCATCGCACTCTGAAAGTGCGCCTGGTTGGACGCTTTGTAATATCTGGCATACAGATAGTTCGGGCTCGATATCTCCATGGACGCGACGCGCACTACGCCACTCGTATCGACGCCGTTGGCCAGATCGAAGTCGCTGGCTTTCGTCTCGGTTCGACGCTTCCAGGGAAGAAATCCCTGCAGCGCGGTGGAAAGGGTGCGAGTAGCCGGCACCGGTCCCTCCGTTCGCAGGACGTGCCCAACGCGCCGGGCGAGCATGAGTGCGGTGCGCGCTTTCTGTCGGATGACTTTGTCAGTATTCACGGGGCCTGATTCTGCAAAAGAGTCTCGATGCCTTTAGCCACGCCAGATGCCGTGGCCAGAGGCAAAGTCACGTTACACACTACGGCGCGGAGTTTTGCGTTCTTAGTGCGTGGGATGCGTTCCACGGGTTCCAGCACGACGTTCACATCGCCGAGGCGCTCTCTTACGCGCTGGACGACTGTGGAACCCATTGCGTCGGTGAACCCCGGCGCAGGGACGTACCGAACACGAATGTCCTGAAGCGAATCCTGTACGATCTGCGCCTCATGCACAGCGAGATCGGTGTCGAACACGATCTCCATCGAGCTGGGACTTACTCTGCGTCCGTCGGCTGCAAACAACATGTCACTGGTTCGGCCTTCAATGTCCTCGACGACCGGGAGGCTTCGTCCACAAGTGCAGGCATGATCGGTCCGGATAGCAGCGCGGTCACCGATGCGGTATCGGATGAGCGGCATCGCGGCATTGAGAAACCCGGTGGAGACAAGGTCGCCACTTACTGCTCCTGACGACAGTCTCTGAGTATCGGTGAGTTCGGTCCAGCTTACTTCCGGCCACAGGTGCAGGCTTCCGTGTTCGCACTCCGACGCACCGGCCGCGATCTCGGTCATCCCGTACGTCTCGCGAACGCGACAGAGGAATGCGTTTCGAATTGTGTTGCGCTGACGCAGGGTCAGAGGTTCAGAACTGGAAAGAACGACATGGAGGCGCGGCGCCTGAAGCCGTTGCTGCAGAATCTCCCGCGCGAGGAATTCGAGGGCGGAGCTGTGTCCCCAGAGATAACGAACATCGTGCTCGGCGAGAGCTTCGACATATTGACGGGCCGTCTCAGCCGACAAGTGATACGCGGACATGTACAACTGGCTCAGTCCACGATTCCAGACCCAGAACGGAGGGCGCTTCTGTTCCACCGGAGTGACAAGCTGCGCGCCGAGCAGAGCCCACCGGTCATGCCGCGTGACACCATTCCATCTGCGAAAGCGCGCCTCCGACAGTGCGTACCAGGAACGACTGGCGTCGCGATTGAACCAGAGTCGTACTGGCTGGCCAGTGGTGCCGCTTGTGGTTTCTTCGTGGAGCTGTCTTCTGTCGAAGTCGTCGGAAACGAAGGCCTCCGGAATGTCACGCAGGGTGGCCTTTTCCAGAATCGGCCAGTTATCCAGGATTTCCCAGGACGCGGAGTCGCCTTTCTGGCGGCGCTTACTCCATTGCTCGCGATAATACGGCACTTTTGTCGCGGCTCGATGCAGTGTTTCTGCGAGGCGCTCTTCCTGCCACGATTTCCAGTGCGAAGCTGGCCAGGTTTCCCGGCTGAGGGCTGATTCTGCGTCTTGATCGGCGCCGGCGCCATATCGCCAGAATCGCAACTGATAACCACGCATACTGGCAAGAATTGGCCGGACCGCCGGAAAATCCCTATACAGTGATTTAGCTATTTCCTGCACGATTAATTATCAGTTGCAAACTGTACAGTATCAATAGTACGAGATGTAAAATGCGCGTTATTCTGCACGGGCAGGCACACTTTTCGCCGTGTTAACCGTGAGGTCCCGCGCAGAGTTCAGATACCAGTCGGCAAAACGTGCAAGGCCGGACTGGAGAGTTGTTGCGGGGTTGTACCCGAGCATCCTCTTCGCCTTCGATATATCGGCCCAGGTCTGTGGAACGTCGCCGGGCTGCTCAGGCTGCCAGTCAATCGCAGCGCGAACTCCGAGCGCTTCTTCAAGCCCACTCACCAGCTCCTTCAGAGTTACTGTCCGGTCATTTCCGAGGTTGAATACTTCGTATCCGGAACTGGTGTAATTCATTGCCGCGGCGATGCCCGACGTGATGTCGTCGACGAAGGTGTAATCGCGACGGGTTGAACCATCGCCGTAGAACGGGATCGGGTAGCCGGCCGTCATCAGGTGGCTGAACTTGTGAATCGCCAGGTCTGGCCGCTGCCGCGGACCATAGACCGTGAAGAATCTCAGGGCTAGAAAGCGCATCCCGTAAAGCCGGCTGTACACGTGACCGAGTAACTCGCCGCTAACTTTGGTACTGGCGTAGGGGCTGATCGGTTCGAGGACCCCATCCGACTCTTTCCAGGGAACTCGCGGATTGACGCCGTAGACACTGCTGGACGAAGCGAACACGAACTGCGGAATGTTGCGGCGGCGAGCGAGTTCGAGAAGATTTTGTGTACCGGCGACATTCACATCCTGGTATGTAAGAGGATCGGAAATCGACGGGCGCACTCCCGCTCGCGCCGCGAGATGAACGATCACGTCGAAGTCGCCAGGGAGTTTGGTGTTGAGACCAGCGTCCCGGATGTCAGCCTCTACGAGCTTCCACGATGGAGAGTGCAGGAAAGGCTGGATGTTGATGAGCTTTCGAGCGCGTGGGTAGAAGTCGTCGAAGCTGTCGAGGCACGTGACCTGCGACTCGCCTGCTGCGAGAAGTCGTGAAGTCAATGAGCTGCCGATAAATCCGGCGCCACCGGTGATGAGAACGTTTTTCATTGCTGGGATGTCCGAAGGTGTTAGTAAGTGGTGGTTCGTGCGGATGAGGCCGCGGCGCTGCGCGCCGACTGGCGGCCCCGGAGCCCGAGCAGCGACTCTGTGCGACTGGCCAGGTTGTCGACCGTAAAGTTTTCGAGAACGCGGTTGCGGATGGCTTCGGAGTCAGGTTCGCCGGCGTCGAGAACGCGGCAGATTGCTTTCGCCAGAGCAACGGGGTTGGAGGTTGGCACCACCTCACCGGTTTCGCCAACCACCAGGGCCGCATCGCCGGCATCGGTAACTACACAAGGCCGGCCGCACGCCATTGCTTCACCCACAACGTTGGGGAACCCCTCCCCATATAGCGAGCTTAGGCAGAACACGTCGAGCGCGTTGTAGAACCCGCGCATATCGCGGATCGGACCGGGGAATAGCAGACGGCCGCCGATGCCACCCGCGTGAGCAATCTGCTCGAGCCGCGCACGTCCGGCTTCCGGCATGCCGCCGGCACAAACGAACATGGCATCGGGAAAGTCATAGCCGACCTTTGTGGCGGCTCGAACGAAGTTCGCGTGATCTTTCATCGGATCGAAACGGCCCGCCATGCCGATCAGAGGCACGTGGTCCGGCACTCCCAACCTGGTGCGCATCTGTTGCCGGGCTTCCGGATCGGGCTCAAAGGCGCTGGTGTCGATGCCGTTGGGCACGCAAACTGCGCCGCTGTGCCTCCAGCCGCGCGACTCCCAGTAGCGGAGGCCTGCGTGCGAGTTGAAGATCACGAGGCCCGCAAGCCGTGACAGAGCAAAGGCCGCGGAGTAAGTCAAACGAGTCATCCAGCCGTACTTCTCAAAGTGCATGTCGGAGTCGCGGATGCCCCAGACGAGCTTCGCTCCAGGCGCAGCCACGCGCCCAAGTGTCGCGGCTATGTTTCCGGCTGAAAGGTAGCCGTGGATTACATCGGGTCGAATGATGCGGACTGCCCGCAGGATCTGCCACCCGAATCCAAACACGTCCCAGCGGGAACTCTTGCGAATGGGAACCAGACGCACGAGGCTTGTGTTGACATCGTGCTCCCGAACGCCGCCGGGGTAGAACACGAGCACATACACCTCATGTCCACGCTCGGCGAGTTCATTGGCCAGAACGGTCAACTGGCGTTCAGCTCCGCCGTTCTCAAGTGAGCGAATTAGGAATGCGATTTTCACTGGTCTTACTCGGTGGCGGTTACGGGTGCGTGTTCGGGCTCAGGCGCCGCAGGTTCTGCGAAATGGAATCGGGATCCCGTCAGTCGACTGAGCACCGAATCTCTGTTGCGGGCCAGCTCAGGAGAGCCTGACAGTGCGCGGTAGCTACTGAGAGAGATGTAACTGGCGGCGATGAACCAGAGGCCCTTCGACTGGAACTCGCGGGAGAAGAACGCGCTTGCGATTACGAACGTTACAAGCAGGCCGAGCGGCAGAAACCCTTCCCGACGATGGCGGAATCCATGCACCGCGAATGAGAAGACATAGGCGAGAAGGAGCACCATGCCTAAGATTCCATTTTCAGCGAGGGTCTTTACCCATGCCGAGTGCGCGCCCTTTTCATGCCCGAGGAATCCAATGTCGTTGTCGATCAGGTCCGCGTATGCGAGGCCAAAGCCACCGGTGCCGACACCCAGAGGATGGTCTCGGAATATGTACCATCCTGCGATCACCAGATCGGAGCGACCACTGGTCCGTGAGTCGAGTGAGCGAGAGTCATCGAACAACTTGTCGATGCGGTGAATCGCGAACGCCTGCTGATCTCCGAAGTTGGCTATCACGACAATAAGGGAAAGCGCTGCGAGTACGGCGACGCCGATCTTTTGCTGAATGCCTTGTGTGTAGAAAAGAAGAAAGCCGAGGCAAACGACAGCGATGAGCATCGCTCCGCGACTTCCGCTGAAGAACACCCAAATCGTGTTGAGCATCGCGAGACCGCCGAGCGCAAGCATGGGCATCGCACGCCGTGCATAGGGATAGGCGACGCAGATCATGAAGAGCGCTGTGAGCGGGTAGGCAGACCAGGCGTTCTTATTGATGACTGGCAGTGACTGCATCTGAACAAAGAACACCGCACCTCCAACTGCCGCCAGGCACCCGGTGACAATTGCGAGCCAGAAGAGCATGAATCGGTCATTGCCGGCGCGGAGATGAAAGATGAGCAGTCCAAAAGCTGCGAGCACGTTCAGGACGTTGTACACACCGACATCGACAGCGGGGGTGAAGGTGAGATGCACTGTCAGCAGCAACGTGAAACACGCGAGCAGCATGGTATGTATGTCGTGCAACCGGAGGACCCTCGGGAGGACAATGAACATAACCAACAGCAACAGATAGTTGAAGCTGTTCCACCGAAGAAGGCCACCGCTCATGAGGTAGACACGAGTAAGTGGATCGATCGTGGACAGGATCGCCACGCCGAACAGTCCAAGACCCGGCATCCAGATGCCCGCGAAGGCCGTCGCGAACCCGACCAGAGTGAGGAGCGTTACCGAGACGGAAAAGCCAGCGACGAACCCCAGCGCGGAAAGTACTGTGACCAGTGCTGTGAGCCAGGGGCCCCAGCGCTGGCTGAACGTGCGCGGCGAGGCGACCATGAAAGGCCTGTTCTGCCGTGGGTCGAACGTCGGCGTCGGTGCGGGTGCGCTCATCCGGCTAACCTTCCTTCGCACACCGGAATATTCCACTGCTTCGAACACACCCGCGCAATTTCGCTCTGCCACGATTCCAGGGTCAGCGACTCGGCGTGGCGGCGGGCGGCTCTGCGGAGTCTGGTCCAGTCAATCTCGGAGGTAAGTACGGTGCGCATGGTGGCCGTAAGCATCGGCACGTTGCCCGGTTCCACCAGCCAGCCGCGTTCGTTATTTGCGCCAATAACCGTGTCTGCCGCTCCGACGTTGGATGCGATTACCGGGAGACCGTGAGCCATGGCGTCGAGCCATGCTTTGCTGAATCCTTCCGTAAGTGACGGCTGGATGGCCACGTCGGCCTTAGACATTTCTTCAGACAAACGCGTGCGGTTAAGCTGTCCAGCGAAGGTAAAGCTGTCTGTGAGCCCGGCTTCGCCAGCCGCATCCTCCAGAGCCAGGCGCTGCGGACCGTCGCCCGCCAGCGTGATGTGCGGCAGCGGGATCGACGGATCGGCCTTCAGGATTTTCATGGCCGCGATCAGATGGAGAAGCCCTTTTTCTTCGGACAGCCGGCCAGCGAAAATGAAACGCGGCGGACTGGAGAGGCCTCGGGAAAGATCCGTCCTGACGGCCATTACTTCTTCCCTCGTCAGTGCCGTTGAGAAGATCCATGCGACCTGTGGTGCGGGATCGACTGGGCCGCTTCCAGTGGCGAGCATCACATTGCGTCCACCTGCGAACGTTCGCATGCAGCCCCGCGTCACGCGGTTCATCAATGTTGTCTCGCTGGTAATGCGCCAGCTACCGCCGTATCGTGCGATGAGCCGTCTGCGGCAAAGGAGCGCGAAGATCATGCCAAGCAGCGGGATGTCTCCGGGCAGTGGCACGTGCACCACGTCGGCGTCGAGGATACGGCGGATCAGTACGCCTGCGTAGTAAGGCAACCGCATCGCGATTGACAGCTTGCGCCGCCCGTCGACACCATGCGGCTTGCGAATGGGAAACACGCGGGCGGCCGAGGGCAGAGGAGAGCCGCCTGCACGCGCGGGCACTTCCACAACGACGAGGTCCATCTCGTCAAACAACGAAGCGATGCCCGCCATTTGTCGCGGAAATCCACCGTCGGTGAGCCAGGTGCCGCTGGTGTCGCGCCAGCACTCTTTGAAGGAAATTGCGCAGACTTTCATGATGCCGCCGTGACTGTCTGTGTCGCACGCGAAGGGGTTCTTGTTTGAAACACGGTATGCAACAGCCGTTCCCACGCAGGTAGCACCGCGGACCAGTCCGAGGCTTCCACGGTCCGACGCGCATTTGCGGAAAGTGAGTGCGCGAGATCGGGGCGGCGGAGCACCGTATCGATGTGCCCGGCGAGGGCTGGAGCGTCGCCGCATGGAGCCAGGAGGCCGTCGCGTCCGCTCCGAACGAGGTAAGGCACACCGCCAGGATCCGTGCTCACGACGCAAAGCCCCCGGGCCATGGCTTCCATCACGCTCACCGGTGTGTTGTCGATGTCGGATGTGTTCAGGAAAATGTCGGCTGCATTGAGCAGCGCAGCGACTTCGCTTCGCGCCACAGCGCCGGTGAAGCGGATGCGACTTGCGACGCCATGTGTCTCAGCGACCCTCATGGTTTCGGCGGCGCTGCCGTCGTGCTCATCACGGCCCACCATCGTGAGCGTCACGTCCGGCCATTCCGTCGCGAGCAGGGAGACCACCGCGGGCGCCAGCGCAGGATTGTAGATCTTATGGAGACGCCGGACCCAGATAATGTTTGGTTTCGCATGTTGACGCTGACGAAATGGGTACTGATCCAGATCCAGCGGGTTGGGCAGAATGACAGCGGAATCGAGGTACGGCTTCATTCGTTCGCTGAGATAGCGGGAGGGCGCGTGGACCGCGGCCGCTCTTGCGAGGCATTGCCGGACTCGCGAGGGTTGGCGTTCTGCGAACTCGGGCAACGCGCCTCCGTGCATCGAGTAGAGGAACGGGATCCGCACGGACTGCAGAAGCATGCCGAGAGCTTCGGCCCACAGGAATGCCCGGCCGCTGTAAAGGTCGACCACGGCGACGTCAATGCGGCTGCGGTGGCGCAATGTGGTGGTCAGGACGTCGGCGCCTCTCAACAATCCGTTTCGAATTGATGAGGTGCGGATCACGTTGTAGCCCCGGGATTCGAGGCGGTCCGCCAGGTCTTCGATGGGCGCGCGTGTGCCCACGTGGCTGGACAGGAATGTTCCAGCCAGCAGGATGCGCGTCGGTTTGAATTCGGAGGTCATCTGGTACTTCAGCGGGCGTGCTTTAGCGGGCGGCTTTGAAAGAGATGTAACCCTGGGTGAAGCCCTTCAGGCGCATCCAGGTCACCTGGGCATTGTTGAAGCTGGGCTGCTTCAGCAGGACCAGACTGTCAATGAGTAACTCGCCCGTTGCCACCTGTAACGCGGCGATTCGGTCGGCTATGTTGCGGCGGCGCTTCGCGTATATACGGCCGAGGCCGAACGCAGCCCGCCATGTCTGAAACGCGTGCGAGTGGCGAGCCTCTCCGTCCATCAGGTGGCGAAGGCGAAGGTCGCCGCAGATGATGAGGCGCCAGTTGTCGCCGACCCGCATTGAGAAGTCGCGATCTTCGACGATGATCTTCTCGTCGTAACGCATGCACTGAATCGCTTCGCGGCGGAAGATCTGACAGAAGCCAGGGAGCCACTTGACGTTGCGGCAACCGGTGAAGGGATGGAAGAATGCGAGTGTCACGCTGCGGCCAAGATGATTGGAGTCACCAGGTTCGAGGCTTGGCGTGATGCCGAGTTGCCGGCGGAGTTTCCAGCGCAGATTGATGGGAGCTCCGTAATTCTCTGTGTCGTACCCGGTGAGTCCACCGACATCGGCGTGTTCGGGCTGGCTAAGAACCTGCATTGCGTGGGAGATGAAGTCGTCCGGGATCGCCACGTCGTCATCGAAGAAGATGACCACGTCCCCCGTTGCGTTCGCGAGACCCACGTTGCGGGCCGGTGCGAGCCCTTTTGGCGCGCTCATCCAGCGCACCGCTTTGTTGTCGAAAGCGGGGGCGGTCTCGCCCTCGCGGCCAACGATCAGCACTTCCAGCGAAGGCCAGGTCTGGCGAGTTAGCGATGCGATCAGACCGCTGTACAGTTCCGGACGGCGAACCGTACAAATGATCACGCTGACCAAAGCGCAGGGTTTCATGCGAAGATGCTGGCGGACTCGGCTCGCTGGTTCGGCTGAAGGTTCCAGTTCCCCTGGGCGTATAAATTCTGCACCACCTCAAGGGCTCGGCGACCGTCTTCCGCTGTTCCCAGGTTTGGCGCGGCCGCTCCGTGGAAGGTACTTACAAAGTCGCGTAGTTCATCGGCAAACGAAGTGTCTTCATGAGGGAACTCGACGTCTTCGACGGCCTGTGCCGGATCCTGCAGCCACTCCCAGCGCCGTGTGAGGGAGACGCGCTGCGGACCATAGAAGCCGCTTCTGCCGCGGACCTGAATCATCCCATCGGTACCGATGAGGTCGCAGGCGAAGAGGCTCTTCCATTCGGTGATGCTGATGTGGAGCTGCGCCAGCACACCTTCCCTCATCCGCAGCGTCGCGAACACGTTGTCTTCGACGTCGACGTTCCAGAAGGCGTTGAAGAAGTCGGCCGATGCGGTATCGACATCCCCGGCGAAGAAGCGGATGAGGTCGACCACGTGAATGCCGGGATCGAGAAGCGCACCACCGCCGCAGAGCTCGCGGCTCGTCTTCCACTCCGATTCATACCCGGGCCGGCCGCCGTGACCCAGCGTGAACCGGATGTGGCGAAGTGCGCCAATGCGTCCTTCACCGATCAGTTTCTTCGCACGAACGATACCCGGGTAATACCGGTAATTGAAGCCTGCGGCGAACTGCTGGTTGGGACGCAGAGTCCGGAGGATCGCGTCGGCTTCGGCCAGGTTACGGCCGACGGGCTTTTCGCAAAGCACGTGCCTGCCGCTGGACAGCGCCGCAATTGCGACGTCCCGCGTAAGAAAATGCGGCACGGCAACAATGATGAAGTCAAGGTCTTTGCGTTCGCAAAGTGCCTTGTAAGTGGGAGCGAGGTCGCAACCCCAGGTTTCCTGCGCCTTGCGGGCTTTCTCGCGATCGGGCTCGTGAACGGCTGCGAGTCTCGTGTCTGGAATGGTGGCGAGGCTGCGTGCTCGCTGCTGCCCCATGAGGCCGTATCCGATGATGCCGGCATTCATTGTGTAACTCTCCTGAGCGTGTAACTGTCTGCCGGCATTGCCTGTGGCCAGTCGCGGTAATCGTCTTTGGCGTGAATGAAGCGGCCCGTGATGTGGTCCGATGCAGCTGATGCAAGGTAGCGCACCAGTGCGACCGGCTGATCCATGGTGGCGGTTGTTCTTACCTCACCACCAGCGCGGCGAACGGCCTGGAGCATCTCAGTTTCAATTGCTCCCGGCGCGATCACATTGGCCTGAACGTTGAAGGGAGCCGCTTCCACCGCTACGGTTTCAGTAAGTCGCACGATTGCCGCTTTGGAGGCTCCGTATGCTGTGAAGTTTGGATACGCATAGGCCGCGCCGCCTCCCGCGAAGTTGATGACCTTGCCGCGTCGCGCCTCGATCATGTGCGGCAGCACGGCGCGCATGGTGTGATAGCTCCCGATGAGATTCGCATTCATCGTTGCGGCCCATTGCGCAGGATCGGTGGACCACAACACGCCAGTCGGTCCAAGCACCGCTGCTGTGTTGACCAGCACATCGATACGGCCGAAGTGTTCGCGGCCAGCCTCTATTGCGGACTGCACATCTTCCCAGCAACTTACATCGCAGCGCTTTGCAAGTGCAGGCGAATGGGGACTCAATTCATCGGCGAGCGCAAGCACGGATTCGGAGCGTGCGAGCAGAAGCACCGATGCCCCGTCGGCTGCGAAGGAGCGCGCGATCGCCTCGCCAATTCCGCGGCTGGCACCCGCGATGCAGACATTGAGTGGTTCCATCATGAAAAGTTTATGCGGCGACCCGGCGTGTTACTGGACTCTTACGGAAGCGGATGCAGCAGGCGCGATAGAACTGCTCGATGTTAGCGACCACCGCGTCGACGCTGAAATTGTCGGCCACGCGCTGACGACCAAAGCGGCCGAGCTTGCGGGCTAACTCTTCATCGAGTACGAGAGCCGAGATGGCATCGGACAGTTCTTCGATGTTGTCAGGGTCAATCAGCAGTCCATCGCGGCCATGCTCGACCGCTTCGGCACCACTGGTTCGCGTGCTGTAGACCGTAGGGCAGCCGGTTGCCATTGCTTCCAGCGGGGCGAATGCGAAGGCTTCTGCATAGGACGGGAACACGGCGGCCCGGGCGCTTTGCAGCTGCCTGTAGAGTTCGGCGCGCGTGGTGTGGCCGTGGAAGGTGACACTTGCTTTGCCGGCCTGATCGAGATTCTGAAAGAGCCGCGAGAGCATTCCGGGATCGCCTTTACCGTAAATGTGAAGCTCGGCGTTTCCACATCTGCTGCGAACGGCTGGCCATGCCTTCATCAACGAGAGGATGCCTTTTTTGGGAGTGAGCGTTCCGGTGTAGACGACGCGGTTGGTGGAGCGCGATTCGAAGGGAATCTCCGCCGGAACTGCCACCGGCACGAACGAGATCGTATCCGGTCCGTTCCGGAGGCCAAACAGTTGCGCTGTCTTCTCGCCCGAGTAGCGACTTACTGAGCACCAGAAATCAGACCGGTGGAACTGCCGCCGCTCCAGCCAGTACGCCAGCGTTGACTGGAAGGAACGTGGCTTACCAAGTTCGCGGGCGAAGTAACTTGAAGAGCCATGCACGCGGGTGATGACGGGCACGGGAAGCGCTGGCCAGAGTGCGGCCCAGCCCTGCGGGTCGGGGACTTCGATGAGGTCGACCTCGCCACGGTTCGCCCATCCGGAGATGAGTTTGTACAGTTCGTAGCGAGCTCGAATGCCGCCACGATCCTTCTCCGACTCGCGCAGGCGGTACACTTCCACACCTTCATCGTCTTCGCGGCTGGCGAAGTTGAGGCGCACGTCATACGATCCTGCGACACGCACCTTCCAGCCTTTGCGCACGAGGGCTCGGGCGACCACCTGTGTGAAGGTCCCGATGCCGCCATGTGGACAGGGCGGGTACTCGTTGCAAACCAGTGCAATGTTCTTCATGGAGTTTCGGTTCAGGCCGTCTTTGCGTCTGCGTATTCGTCGGTGGCTGCCTGGGCTCGCCAGCCGAAGTCCATCAGCGCGACCTGGAAGCCCTGGGCGACAGCTCGCCCGGTTCCGTAGAAGTTGCCATCTTCCACGTCGACGGCGCCAGCGTCGGTGAGGCGATCCTGCTCGCGCGAGGCGGTTTGCAGCCACAATTCCAGTCGATAGCGGCCGGGGGCCAGATGCACTCGCGGGATCTCACAGACTAACTCGCCATTTGCGGGTAACTCAGCCATGTCGTCGCCTACGAACTTACTGTCGAGATACATCAGGCGCTGGTTGAGGCTGTCGAGGAAGCCGATGCAGGCGCGAACCTTGCGGAATGGGCGCGAGCTTTGGACGCCGAGCACAATGCGACCGGGCTGTCCGCAGACCAGGCCCTCGACCTGCTCGCCCTCTTCGTCCTCGAAGCGGATGGACCGGAATCGAATTTCCCCTTCACCTTTACGGTCCTTGATGGTGGTGAGATCGGAACTGGTGTCGGCGAGCGTTGTCTGCAGGTACCCGCGGATGACGTCCTCAGCGGTGCCCTGGTCGACGACCTGTCCTGCGCTAAGCAGGAAGGCGGAGGTGCAAAGCTGTCTGATGGCGGCCATGTTATGACTCACGAACATGATCGTCCGGCCCTGACGTGCGACATCGCTCATCTTGCCGATACACTTCTTCTGGAAGGCTGCGTCGCCGACGGCGAGCACTTCGTCGACGAGGAGAATCTCGGGCTCCAGATGTGCGGCGACTGCGAATGCGAGCCGCAGGTACATGCCGCTGGAGTAGTGCTTGACGGCTGTATCGAGGAACTTCTCGATCTCGGCGAAGGCGATGATCTCGTCGAACTTAGAATCGATTTCCACGCGTCGCATTCCGAGGATTGCGCCGTTCAGGTAAATGTTTTCGCGGCCTGTAAGCTCCGGGTGGAAGCCGGTGCCGACCTCAAGAAGGGAGCCGACACGTCCCGTAATGTCTGCATATCCGGCGGTGGGTTCGGTGATGCGCGACAGCACCTTGAGCAGCGTGCTCTTGCCTGCGCCGTTACGCCCGATGACACCGACGACCTCACCCTGGCGAATCTCCATGTTGATGTCGCGCAGCGCCCAGAATGTTCCGTCGGGGCCTTTGCGCTTGTGGGTCCCGCGGAGCCTCCGAAACGGCGATGCGACGGCGTCCGTGATGCTGTCGCGCAGGGTTCGATATCCCCTTTCTTTAGCGCCAAGCTTGTACCGCTTCGACATGTTCTCGACGCGGATTGCTAACTCAGACATGCGCGACTCCTGCTCTTACTGAAAGACACAGATTGAGATTGATCCATTGCCATACGTAGTAACTGTTGTCGGACTGGCCTTCCAGATACGCATTCCATTCGCTGCGCACAACGCGGGCATTGAGCCAGCCCTGGCTTGCGTCAGTGGCGGATTCGATCTGGCTGCCGGCCCATTCACGAAGAGGTCCCCGGAGCCATTCCCGCTGCGGAGTCTGGAGGGCGCGCTTCGGTGCGTTCACAACTCGAGGCGGGAGTAAGTTGGACGCGACCTGCCGCAGTCCCCACTTACGAACAGGCCCCTGGATCTTGCGATCGGCGGGCTGGCGTAATGCCAGTTCCATCAGCCGGTGATCGAGGAAGGGCTCACGGAGTTCGGTTGAACTCATCATGGAGATGCGGTCGTTGAAGCGGAGTGCGCGCGGAATCTTGGAGTAACGGATATCGCGGTACTGCAAGTTGCGCAGGCGGTCGGGGAACACGTCGGGAAGTGGCTGCGGAGTCGCCATGGTCTGCAGCTCAGGGCTCACACACTCCGGACGGGAAGCACGGTCTTTTGCACCCTGTACGAGCGCAGGAGAAGCCGCAGGCGCCGAGTAGTAGTCATAACCTGCCCACTGTTCGTCCATGCCCTGTCCGTCAAGCAGGACGATGGTTCCGTTGCTTCGAGCCTGGCGGAAGAGGTTCGCGTAAGCGAGGGTGGGAAGACCACCGTAGGGCTCGTCCTGATACGACTGGACCTCCTCGGCGAGTGCGGGGACTTCGTCGGGGGAGAGCAGGCATTCATGCAGCGGGTGGTGCGTTGCCGCCAGCATCTGCTTCACCCAGGGGAGTTCGTCATACCGGCCGTCACCTGTGATGAAGGTGAATGCAGCGACGTTCGATTCCTCAAGTTGCAGCGCGGAGACAGACGCAAGCAAGGATGAGGAATCGAGACCACCGCTGAGATTGATACCCACAGGTACATCCGAACGGAAGCGCAGAGCGACGCTTTCCTTCATCAACGCAGCGTACTGCTCAAGCACCACCTCTGTCGGTCTGGTGTCGTATTCCGAACCGGATGCATCGGAGATGTCGTACCACCGGCGGATGCTGAGGTGGCCGTTGCTCCAGCGCATCAGGTGCCCCGGCGGCAGCGGCTGGACGTGTCGCCAGAATGTCCCGTTGTCGCTCTCCGTGGCGCCGAGCACTAAGTGGTTGGCCCACGCTTCGACGTTCGGCGTTCGGTCGACGCCAGCTTCATGCAGTGCGCGGATTTCGCTGGCGACGAACAGGGAGTTGCTGAGCTTCGAGTAGTAGAGCGGCTTGACGCCGAAGCGGTCGCGCACAGCGGTCAGGCTCTGCTCACGCTCGTCCCACAACAGGAACGCGAACATGCCGATGAAGCGGTCGAGCGATGCTTCGCCCCAGCGTTCCCACGCCGCAAGCAGGACTTCCGTGTCGGACTGGCTGCGGAAAGGGTAGTCCGGGAGTTGGGCACGCAGCTCGAGATAGTTATAGATCTCTCCGTTGAAAACCACGTGGTAGCGACCGCTGGCGCTGGGCATCGGTTGATGGCCGGCGGCGGAGAGGTCGAGGATGCTTAAGCGGTTCTGACCCATCGCGGCACGGCCGGACGGTGAAGTCCAGATGCCCGTGTCGTCGGGTCCGCGGTGACGCTGAACATGGAGCATGGCTCGCACGTTCCTGTCACTGCTGACGGTTCCGAATTGTCCGGCGATTCCGCACATGGTAGTTAGTTAGTCGGCTGCGAACTGGCGCATGGTTAGTAACTCTTCGGCCCGGCGCAGGTCGGCGAGGGTGTCGATGTTGACGCAATCTTCGCGATTGAGCAGGTAACCGAAGAGTCGAGTGCCGAAGAGGCTGTTTTGTTTCATCAGAACATCTCGGCGCACCACGTACACGGAGCCTTCCCGGTGATACGCTGCGGGCAGTTCCTGTCGGCGGGGAATTGGGTTCGTTTCGCCGGTGAACAGACGCATGCTGCCATCGGCGGTTGGCTGATATACCCAGTGCGGATTGAATTCGTGGGGCACCGGAAGCATGGTTACCACGGAATCAGCCTGTTTTTCGATGAGTAAAGACACGCAGGCATCGATCACTTCGGAGCCGCGCATCGGATTGGTGGGCTGGAGCAAACAAACCGCGTCGACCCTGTCCCCCTGTGCTTCTATTTCATTCACCGCATGCTGGAGCACCGGCAGGGTCGGCGTGTTGTCCCCGGCGAGTTCCGATGGCCGGCGGAAGGGTACTTCGACTCCCGCGTGCCGGCCGGCATTGGCGATTTCCGCGTCGTCCGTGGAGAGGATCACCCGGTAAAGGGACTTGGCGGACATCGCGGCCTCGGCGGTCCACGCGATCAGTGGCTTCCCAGCCACCATGGCCAGGTTTTTGCGCGGCACGCCTTTTGACCCGCCGCGCGCTGTGATTACTCCGAGGACGTTCACTGGTCTTACTTTGAAAAGATGTACCGGTTCTCGCCGACGCCGAACTTCTCGGCGGCGTAAGGCTCGTGCTGGTGAATGCGTTCGATTCGGTCGAAGTCGGCACCGCGAGTGAGCCGGCGTATGCTGGTCGCCCCGTTGCTGGCAAGGCACGTCTCGACTTCTTCGGGCGTCAGACGAATGTTGATGGGCACCATTACGTGATCCAGCATGTAGAAGATGCGATTGGCCGGGATGCCGAGGGCGGAGAGGGCTCGGCGGGCGGTTTCGCGGTCGACGCCGCGCATGACTTCGCGGAGGATCTCGATGGAATACCAGAAGAGACCGCCGGGGTTCTCGATGAGATAGAGCCAGCCCATGCCACCGGGTTTCATGACGCGCATCAGTTCACTGATGCCGAGCTCCCAGTCCCGTGTGTGGTGGAGAACGCCGTTGGAAAAAACAATGTCGAACTGATCGTTCCGCTGAGGCAGCGAGAGGACGTCCGCTTCTTCGAAGCTGAGGTCTTCCACTCCACCTTCCTGCGCGCGGCGGCGAGCGTCGGCAATGTTGATGGGAGAGATGTCGACGCCGAGCGCGGGACGGGCGCCAATCCGCCGCCATGCTCCGGTGTAGCGTCCACCACCGCAGCCAACGTCGATGACGGACTTGCCGGCGAGAGACGCGAGGTCGATTCCATTGCGCTCCAGCCGAACGCTGAGTAAGTTGGCGGTTTCATCCCAGTAAGACGCTGGCGAGAACTGGCGGAAGAGATTGCCGTAGTGCTGGCCGGTCTTCGCTTCCACTGAATCGGTCTGATCGCTGGCAGCCATCTCTTCGGCCGACGCACCGATGTTCGACATGCGGGACTCGCTCATCATGTGGAGCATGCGTGCTGTGTCGCGCAGCAGAGTGCGGAAAGCCGGAATCGGGTCTTCGTTGCTGTCGAAGATCGCTTCGCGCCGGGCAAAGATGTGCGGGACACACCAGGCGCGCATAATGGCCGCGGACTGGCTGTCACCAAGCGAGCGCGCTGCTTCGATGAGGAACTGTGCCGGTTCGGCGACTGGGCTGCTGGCGAAGCCCGGGATCGTTACGTGATCTGTGATCTCGATGTTCACTCGTTTGTCCTTAGAGTTAGTTAGTCGCCGACAGCGAGCGAGGCCGCGGCAAATTGTTCCGTCACCTGGGTGCAGCCTGTTCCGGAAGAATCGCGCCACACGTAGTCGAGCCGTTTTTGTACGTAGGGCTTGAGTGTGGCGAGCGCCTCGGCAATGCGCGCCGAAACGTATCCGTCTCCGTAGAGGCGGCTGGGAGCATACCGGCCATGCGAGAGCTGGCCGCGAATGCAGGCTGAGATCTCATGACGGAGTGGGAGCGAACGCACAACGTGTTCATCGGTCTCGCGGCCGTCCTGCCGTGCACCCACCAGCGCTACTGGTGTCCCGAAGTAGCCGGCGTCACGCACGAAGCTGCTGGAGTTGCCGATCGCACAGGCGGCGTTGGCAAGCACTTTCAGGTAGTCTTCGGGCGAGAGGTTGGTAAGCGTGCGAAGCCAGTCGGGCTTTGTCTCGCTGCGGAAGACGCGGATTGCTTTGCTGATGTGATCGGAGCCGGCATCGATGTTGGGCCAAAGCAGAACGGTCGGCATTTCAATGTCGCCGAGTGCTTCGAGCATGTTCTCCATCTGCGCCCTGGCGCCGCCGAACTCAGTAGTCGTCGGATGGAACACAACGAGTAAGTAGGGGTTAGTGGGATCGATCTCCGCGCCGGATCCAGAGGCGTTGATCATCTCCGGTCCGACTAAGCGATTCAGGCATCGAGCTATGTCACTGCTGGGGCAGCCTATTTCGAGGATGGTGTCAGCACGCTCGCCCATGCGAATGAGGTAGTCGGCCGAACGCTGCGTGCTGGGCACGTGAAACTGGGCGAACTTACTGATTGCATGGCGCGCGCTTTCGTCGATGGAGCCGGACACTTCGCCGCCCTGGACATGGACGATGAGGATATTCATGTAGGCGGCTGCCACAGCGGCAGAGAGCGCTTCGTACCGGTCGCCGATGATCAGGATGACGTCCGGACGGAGTCGCTGGAAGCCACTGGCGAACTCGACAACACCGAAGCCGAGCGACTTTGCCATCGTGGTGGGCGTCGACCCTTCGAGTTCCATATAGATCTCGCCATCGACACGGAAGCCGTCTTCGGTAACGATACGAACCGGATAGTCGAACCGCTCGAGCACCATGGTTCCGCTGGCCAGAACCTGTAGTTCAAGGGCGGGATGATCGGCGATTGCCTGCATCACGGGCTTGAGCCGGCCGTAGTTGGCGCGGTCGACAAGCACAACACAAACTTTACGTCGCTGCTGGGTATTCAACGTCTCTCTCCGAAAGTAAGGAGTCAGCTTCTATGTCGCGCAGAGCGCGGCATCCTACGAGTTCCTGAATGCGCGCCGCTGGAATGCCGGTGCCCGGCTTCCGGGCGTCGAGGTCCTGCGGCCGTAACTGTTCTCCGGCGGCTATGGGGCGGGCCGCCACCACGCTCTTGCCGAAGATGCGTTTCAGGTCGGCGAGCTCATTTGCCATTGACTCTTTGTCCACAGGATTGGCAAGAGCCTCACTTACGAACCGCACGCCGCGAACCAGGGTGGTCATCTCGTCGACAGTTATCGAGGACGCCGTGTCCGGACCGAAGCAGTCGCGGGAAAAGACCACGTGCGCTTCGATCATGTCGGCGCCGAGGGTGGCAGCGGCGATTCCGGCAAAGATGGTGCCCGAGTGATCGGACAGACCGACGGGGCAACCATAACGGCCACGCGCTTCCGCCATCACGTTGAGCCCGAGTTGGGACGGCGGGCAGGGATACGCCGTTGTGCACTGGAACACACCCACAGGCGCACCATACCGCCGGACCGTGCTGACGGCTACGTCGAGGTCGGACCAGGAAGCGAGGCCGCTGGACAGCAGCACAGGCTTGCGGGTCTGGGCCATACGTTCGAGCATCGGCAAGTTCGTAATCTCACCCGCGCCCACTTTCCACGCGGCGACATTCAGGCGGTCGAGTAACTCGACTGCGCGGATGGAGAAGGGGGATGAGAGGAACGTGAGTCCTCTGAGGGCCGCATGTTCCGCGAGGCCCGCCCACTGCTCTTCCGTAAACTCCATCCGCTTCCAGTAATCGAAGCGCGAGTTGTCCTGAGGGCTGAAGCGAATGCGCCACGGCTCCCCGGGCGTGCTCTCCGCGGCGGCAATGTGGGTCTGGAACTTGACAGCGTCGGCGCCGGTGCGCGCTACCGCGTCGATGTAGGCGTGCGCGTTGCCGAGGCTCCCGTCGTGGGCCTGACCCACTTCGGCGATGATGCGGGGCTTTGACTCAAACCACGTCGGCAAAGGTTTTCTCCATGCGGCGGAAATAGAAAGCGCCGCTGACCAGAATCACGAGCGAAGCCACGGCACTGGCCGCGAGGATCGGACCTGGAGGCGCGGTGCCGAGAAGCGCCCAGCGAAAGCCGGTGACCACGCCGGCCATGGGATTGATGCCGTACACCGTTTTCCATGGCTCAGAAAGCAGGTTGCTGGAATATGCTACAGGTGTGGCAAACATCCAGAACTGGGTCAGGAACGGCACGATGTACCGGAAGTCGCGGAACTTTACGTTGAGGGCTGAGATCCAGAGACCCACGCCCAGCGATGTGGTTACGGCGAGTAAGATGAATGCCGGAAGCCACACGATGTTTGCGGTCGGGACTATTTTGTAACCCACCATCATGACGAGCAACACCAGGAAGGCGAGAAAGAAATCGACGGCGCCGGCCATGATTGTCGAGACCGGAATCGCAAGGCGGGGGAAATAAACCTTGCGAATCAGGTTTGCGCTCTCCACCAGGCTGTTGGAGGCGTGCGTCAGCCCGTGGGCGAAGAACATCCAGGGCACGAGCGCCGCAAAGGTGAAGATCGGATAAGGTAAGCCGTCCGACGGCATTTTCCCGAGTTTGCCGAAGAAGAGGCTGAACACCAGCATCGTGAAGACGGGCTGGATGATCGCCCAGGACGCTCCCAGCGCGGTTTGCTTGTAGCGGACCTTGATGTCGCGCCAGGTAAAAAAGAACAGCAGCTCGCGATACTCATAGAGCTCGCGCAATTTCAGCGACACCCAGCCGGACGACGGCTGAATTCGCAGGGTTGCAGTGCTGGCGGAGGGCACCGCCATGGCCGGTGTCGACATCAGAACTCCCGTTCCTGTGTTTCGTAGTAATAGAAGCTGTTGTAGTAACTGCGCCGCGAGTTCTTCGGATCCCAGTCATTGAGGACCGTTCCGACAATCTGAATGTTGTCGTCCATCAGCCGTTCCACAGCGGCGTGTGCCACGGCCTTGGTGGTCTGCCCCGCTCGGAGCACCAGCACGACACCATCGGACTTGCGGGCTATTACCCGCGCATCGGGGATGGTCAACATCGGCGGCGTGTCGATGAGGATGATGTCGTACTCCTCGCGCAGCTTGATCAGGAGACGGTCAAGCGCGGAAGAGTAGAGCAGTTTGGCGATGCTCGCCGTGCCGGGACCGCTGGGCAGCAGGCGCAGGTTGGGGATTGATGTCTCTTTGGCAAAGGTGGAGACCGGCAATGAGTCCATTGCTTTGCCTTCGGAGATCACGTCCGACAGGCCCCAGGCGTTAGAGATACCGAACACGCCGTGCAGGCGCGGCTTGCGCAAGTCGGCATCGATCAGCAGAACTTTCTTGTCGATCTCAGCCAGTGACACGGCGAGGTTCGAGATTACCGTGGTCTTACCTTCCCGCGGGTTGGGGCTCGTAAAAACGAACACCTTGCGGTGCGGATCCAGCGACAACAGGGAGGTCAGCACCCCGCGGAAGGACTCCGCTACGGCCGAGGGCGTGGCAGACCAGGTGGTGAGTTCGATTGGCGTAGGCGAATCCAGTTCACCGGCATCGGCGAGGCCAAGGCCGGAGCCAGCCAGCAGACGCGGCGAATCCTTACCTCCGCCCGAGAGGATGACGCCGAGCGCTGGTACACGAAGGCTACGCAGGCCGTCGCCCGGATCGCGCAGTTTACGGTCCGCCTGTTGCCGGAGAGCTACAAACGCGACACCAAGACACAGTCCCGACGACAAACCGATGATGATGTTCTTTGCCGTCTCTGGTTTCGAAGGGTCGCTGGGTGGCTGAGCGGGTTCGATGATGCGGGCGTGGTCGGTACGAAGGGCAGAAGCGACACCGGCCTCCTTGACCTGCTGCAGCATGGAATCGTAGAGCTGGCGATTGGTATCGGCTTCGCGCTTGAGTAAGTTGTAGTAAGTCAGCTTGGAGCTCTGGTCGGAGACTACCCCAGTCTGCTGCGCATAGGCTTTCTGCAGCATCTGTTCGCGCATCCGTGACTGGTCGTTTTCATTTTTCATGCGCTCCAGGATGTCGTTGCGGGTGGCGCGGATAACGGCGTCGATTTCCGCGACCTGCTCTTTCAGCTGCTGGATCTTGTAATGGTCGTCCTTGAAGACGATGCTGAGCTCGGCGAGCTGGCCCTTGAGATCCGTACGGCGCGTCTGGTAACCGCGCAGCGTGGAATCGGCGAGCACGTCGGGAATCGTGTCGGGCGGACTGGCCTTTGCGATCTGGTATCGGGAATCGGTGAGCATACGCTGTCCGGAGGCAGAGGACAGTTCCTGCTGGATCTGTTTCAGCTTCTCTTCGGCGACGTTAGTCTGGCCGGAGGTGACCAGCAGTCCCGACTGGCGAGCATAATCCTGCATCTGGGACTCGGATTTCTGCAACTGTTCCCGCAATTCCTTCACCTGCCGGCCAAGGAAGGAACTGGTTTGCTGGAAGGACGACCAGCGATCGTCAGACGACCGCTGCATGTATTGACGGACGAGCGCTCCCGCGAAACTGGCCGCTATTTCCGGGTCAGTGGATTCGCACACGAGTTCGACGATGCTGGTGTTGTTAATCTCGTGAACTTTCAGAGAAGTCGAGGCCATTTGGACAGCCGAATCGCGTGTCGGGCCTGGCCACAATGGCTTCAGTCCGAGGCTGATCAGCATTTCTGAAAAACGGTCGGAGCGGTAAGACGCCTTCTTCGGTGCGGTGATTCGTACCACCCTGGCTGTTTCGGCCCGAAGTACGCGACTTTGGAGAATTCGTACCTGGTTCTGAACGTAGGCTTCGGTGGTGCCGGACTGCGCGTTCGGGTCGAGCTGTGGCAGGTTAAGGAATTTCGGGTTAATTTCCTGAAGTTCGATCAGCTCGCGCGCCTGATATACGTACTGCTGCGGCAGGCTGAACAGAAGTCCGGCGAGTCCGCAGATCAGGGTAACGGCGATAATGATCCATTTGTTCGAGACCAGCAGCTCCCAGATTTCCAGAAGTCCTGCGGTACCCTCTTCAGGAGCGTGTTCTCCCTGAGATTTCAGGTCGAAATACAGGGGTTGAGTTACGGGAATGAGACCGCGTTCCATTAATTGACGACCAGCGGGAGTATTTTATTTGCCGGCACTGTAAGTCCGGCCACCGAGCAGTCGGCCAATTTGCCGGCTTAAATCCTGTAACGCCGCGTCGAGCTCTGTCAGCCTCGCGGTCAGCGTTGTCAGATCGTCGGTGAGATTTCGGGACTCGGTCGGATTCGAGCTGACCTTCTGCATGATGGCGGCGCGGGAGTATTCCGAGAGGCTTCGGACTCCCGCGGTGATGCAGGCTTCTTTTAATTTCTCGTACTCCTCACCACCCAGCCGGATGGACAGGAGCCGTGACTTATCGTGTGGCGGCAGCACGCGTTCTACTTTCGGAGTGTCAGTGCCTTGGGCGTGGGCGTCAGTGCCCGGGAGAAGTTCAGCCGGCGATGGCAGCATTGGAAGAGGTACGGGGGACCAGCAGAGCACGGGCTCCGACATTCAGCGGTGTAACCCATTCGGGTTCGATCGCGACGAGAACAGAGCGATGGAGCAGCGTGACGGCGAGGACAAGCCGCAGACCCTTGCGAATGTCTACGACGGAGCCGTGGAGGCCCTTCAGAGGCCCTGCGTCGATCTGTACTTCATCGCCAGTCATCAGCCGTTCCCATGGCTCGCAATTCAGTCCGGAGGCCATGAGCGTTTGCAGCGAGCGGATCTCCGCGTTTTCCACCGGGAGGAGTTCCCTGCCGTTTCCGAGAATCTCCACCACGCCCGGAGTGTTGACGACGGGCAGGCGGTTGTTCACTTCCAGGCGGCAGAACACATATCCGGGGAACAGAGGAAATTCGACAACTTTGATTCGATCGGCCCAGCGGCGCCGATCCTTATAGACAGGCACGAACGCTTCCCAGCCCTTGCGCCGGAGCATCTCTTCAACGACACGCTCATGTCGGGAGCGGACCCGAAGTGCGTACCACGGCAGGGCGGCCGTGTCATGGCGCAGCTCCAGACCAGCTGCAGCGGACGAAAATTCCAGTGAATCGCTCAATTTAGGCATAGCTGTCGCACTGTGAGTTACATTCTGTCTTTTTTCTGTAATCGCTAAGGTGTACGCCTTAGCTATGTCTGTATGATCTTGGCCCTTGTACCCTGTCTCTGTCAAGAGATTATCGGGAGTTGTCCAGACGCCTGGTGTCGCCAGTCTGGTACCTGTTATCAACTGTTTTTCTCACCTTTTGCTTCCGTTATAGTGTCTATTACTTTCCGTGAGTTCTTAAGAATGAAAAAGGTAAAGAAACCAGTTCCCGATATGAAAGAAAAGCAGGAGTTTATGGAGGAGACAGTTTGGCTCTGCAGACGGACCGGCAATTGTGGAGATGCCGATTCCCGACACTGTTAGAAGCAGTTCACGGAAGCCCCTGAGCGGTGGCTTCCGTGTCTGCGGCGGCTGAGATCAGGCGCGACGAAGCAGGCGACGGCCAAGAAAACCAAGGGAGAGAGCTGAGACGAGAAGTGCGGACGTAGCGGGTTCGGGAACCTGCCCCGGATCATCTCCCGAGAGAGGCGTGTTGAAGCCGCCGATGCGGTACAAATTGTGGCCGAACCCGAATGTGGAGACAAGCAGGTCGCCCGTGACTGGGTCCTGGGTAATTCCTTCCGCACCTCGCAGACCGGAGATGAAGGTTCGGCGGGATTCCGGGATTGGGTCGCCGTTAGCGTCTACCTGGAACATGGCGATCTCTTCATATTTATAGTCGGCTATCAGTACGCTGGGGAAGGGGAAAACCAGCGAGCCGATCGGTACGTAGAACACGCCCTCAAACGAGCCGCCGAGAAAGAGACCCTCGCCGGGGGTGACGGTCACATTGTACGTCCCGGTGCCGTCGGGCGAGACTGTGGCGTCGTACCACCGGCCTACACTGTAATTCGCCAGTTTCAGGCGTCCCGCGCCGGGAAAACCATCGGGCACGAACTGCAGCCCGCCGAGCGACGACGCCACTCCAGTCTGCGGAATCAGGTTGATGAGTTTATCCGGCGCAGTGCTGCCCGGCTTGATCTGCCCAATGTGGTTGTCGGGGTAAGAGCTGTAAAACAGCACGCCGCCTGGGCCGAGCACCAGGCTGCCGTCCGCGCCGCCTGTCAGACCGTACGCCGATGCGCGGAACGTGCCAGGGCCGGCGAACCCCGTCACGTGTCCTCCCGCGTCGCGAGTGAGTGGCAGGTCGTAGATCGCCGCTTCGTCGCGGTTTGCCTGGCCGACCAGCATCAGGGAGTTGGGATCCGCGGGGTTAACAAGCAACCCGCCGAAATCGGTGGGCACGTTTGGTACACCCAGACTGGTGATGCTGTACGCGCCGGCGAAGAGCGGGTCGACGGTTGGAGTCGCCTGTAGTGCTGTGATGCTGACAGCCAGCGCCGCGAAGGCCAGTGCGGGATTCGTGGAACAGTTTTTCGAAAATTTCATAAAGTATGGCTTTGAGGACAAGCGACCGTAACCGCTTGCTGAGCTGGTCATCCCCACTCGATCATAGGGCGAATCACCGATAGTTGGAAGTAAGGTGTCTAGTGCTAACCGTCACACAGTCCGTTTCTGCCCCGGCGGTGGATTTCGGCGGTGCGGTACCTTACGGGGTAGTGAGCGAAACCCGAAATCTTCCACCTGCGACCGTCTGGCTGATCCGGCATGGGGAGACCGAATGGTCGATTTCCGGCCAGCACAGCGGCAGGACCGATCTGCCCCTCACAGCAAAAGGAGAGGATGAAGCCCGGGAAGCCAGAGAACTGCTGGCGGGCCGGAGTTTCGACGTTGTATTATGCAGTCCGCTGCGACGCGCGCGGCGAACCTGTCAGCTTGCGGGGTATCTGGACGTCGCCGACATTGAGCCTGACTGCCAGGAATGGGATTACGGTGACTGGACCGGCTACACCCAGGATCAAATTCGCGAGAAGTCTCCGGACTGGACCATCTGGACGGGTCCGGTGCCCGGTGGCGAAAGCCTGGAAGACATCGCTTCCAGGGCGAAGCGCGTCGTAAATCGTATTCGCAATGGCGGCGGCACGGCCGCGATCTTTGCGCACGGGCACTTTCTGCGCGTGTTCACGACGCAGTGGCTGGGCCTGCCGGCGGCGACGGGCGGCAACTTCGCGCTGGAGACGTCGGGAATCTGCATCCTGGGCGAGGATGCCGGTCTCCCCGCGATTCGGGCGTGGAATTTGCGTCGTAGCTTGACCAGTCCAGTTGCCGCAGGCGTACTTGCGGGCACCGGCCGGGCGTGACCCGATAGAATTAAGACAGTGGCGGACATCAGGGGCAACAGCTCTCCTCATCGTTTGTGGATTTGATGGCGTCGCTGATGGTCATCTTTATCCTGCTGCTGGTGGCGCGCCTGAATAATCAGGCGGGAATGCGCGCCGCGGTGGCGGGCGACGTGGAGAAGCAGCTTAAGGCCACCATGAGTTCAGAGACGCGCCCTCAGGTGGGCCGCGATCCCCGCGACCCCAACACCATCGTGATTACGGTGCCGGAGCAACTGCTGAGCTTCGATCTGCAGGATGCCACTTTGAAACCGGAAGGCGTCCGTTATCTTGGGGATCACATTCGTCCCTGGGCCAAAGTGCTTTGCGCGCCAGGGATCCGCCCCAACATCGATACCGTGGTGGTGGAAGGGCATTCCGACGCCACCCGCTGGCAGGGAAGTACGTTTGAGCAGAGTAAGGAGAAGAACCTTACGCTGTCACAGCAGCGCTCGATGGCTGTGGTTAGCAACAGCATCAGCCTGCTCGGTGACGCGCCGGAGTTTCGTGACTGCCTGCTACAGACGCTGTCGGCAACGGGGCGTGGTGAAGAAGAGCCGGCGGACCCGACCGTCGTTAACAGTCCGAAGAACCGGCGGGTTCGTTTTAAGATCCGGTTGCGGCCCGAAATTTCGGCCGATGTGGCCCGGAGCCTGGCGGGGAATTAGTCCGTCATAAGATTAGAGCAGTGAAACCCACAGCTTTGTTGCTAGTCTGCGCGACCGCCGCGTTCGCGCAGGACTGGGCATCCATTCCAGCGGGTGGCGAATCGATGCTCCCCGCCGATTCTGCCGCGGCTATGCGTCTGACTGGCGGGCAACTTGCGCGCATGGAGATGGTTGCGGTGGAGGGTATGCCGTTCTCCCGTGCGGTGCGGGTGGAGGTCAGGGGACCCCTGACACAGGCGTGGGATGTGCAGTTGATGGCGAATACCACCGGCGACGTGAAGGTCGGCGACATCGTGCTGTTGTCCGGCTTCATTCGAGGATCCAGCTCCGCCAACGAAACGGGGGAAGCGACTGCGACCGCGTATCTGCAGCGGAGCTCAGGAGATTTCGCCAAGGTCGCCAGCCTGACAATGACCGGCGGCCCGGAGTGGAAACAGTTCCTGGCGCCCGGCCGCATTGAGACCACGCTGGGACCTGGTCAGCATGGCTTCACGATATTCCTGGGAATGTTTCCGCAAACGGTGGAAATCGGTGGAATATCGCTGATAAATTACCGGAATTTAAAAACGCTGGCCGAATTGCCGCGCACGAAGATCACCTGGCCCGGCTCGGAACCCGATGCGCCCTGGCGCGCCGAGGCGGCTGCCGCCATCGACGTGCTGCGAAAGGCCGACGTGGAAGTGCGGGTCCGCGACCGCGACGGCAGGCCGGTATCCGGGGCCGAGATCCGGGTGCGGCAGAAAAAGCACGAGTTCGGGTTCGGCAGCGCCGTTGCCGCGGACGGGCTCAATGCGCAAAACGCGGATGGCGACAAGTACCGCGAGACCATACGCACCTGGTTCAACAAAGCCGTGTTGGAAAATGATCTGAAATGGCCCGGTTGGGAGCAGAACCGGAATCGGGCGATCGGGGCGCTGAGCTGGCTGCGGCAGAACGGGATCGGGATGGTCCGCGGTCATAACCTGGTCTGGCCGAGCTGGCGATACATGCCCTCGGATGTCGAGCGGCTGGCAGGGAACCCGGACGCACTTCGCGATCGCATCAACCGCCACATCGATGACGAGGCCGCGTCGGTTCGTGGCTGGTTGACGGAGTGGGACGTCATCAACGAAGCGTTCACTAATACCGATGTGCAGAAGGTGCTCGGGAATGCGGAGATGGTGGAGTGGTTTCGTCGCGCCCGCAATCACGACCCCGATGCGGTTCTGTATATCAACGACTACAGTATTCTTTCCGGGGGCGGGCTGAATCGCCCACATCAGGACGGCTATTTCAACATCATTCGGTCGCTGATCGAGGCGGGTGCGCCGGTGGGCGGAATCGGGATGCAGGGGCACTTTGGGGCGCAACTGACGGCGCCGGTGAAGGTGTGGCAGATCCTCGACCGCTTCGCGGTGTTTGGCAAGGACATTCAGATCACGGAGTTCGACATCGACACAGACGATGAGGAAGCGCAGGCCGGCTACACGCGCGATTTCATGACGGCTCTGTTCAGTCATCCGAACGTGTCGGGCTTCATGATGTGGGGATTCTGGGAAGGCAGACACTGGCGGCCTCGTGCTGCAATGTTCCGCCGGGACTGGTCGATTAAGCCGAACGGGAAAGCGTTTTACGACCTTGTCTACGGCGAGTGGTGGACCAACGCCGCTGGCACAACCGGCGATGCTGGCACCTGGAAAGTTCGTGCCTTCAAGGGCGAGCATGAGGTGGAAGTCCGGGTGGCGGGACAGTCGGTGATCCGGCCGATCACTGTAAACTGGGCGGGCGCTGTCGCGGAAATAACTCTGCCGTAGGCAGCACCACGCCGAGGCGGGTTACAATCTCAAACAACCCGATGCTTCGACTACGTGCCTTATTTTGCGTTTCGTTCGCCTTCTGCCTTTCGGCGCAGGAATCCGCCGACCTGGCTGTCATCTACCGGATCAAGAACGAGGCTCTCAAGAAGGGCAAGGTGATGGAGCATATGGCGGCTCTCACTGACCAGCACGGTCCTCGTCTGACGGCTTCGCCCCAGTACGCGGCCGCTGCGGAATGGGCCGCGTCCAGGCTCCGTGACTGGGGGCTGACCAACGTCCATATGGAGAAATGGGGACCGTTCGGGCGCTCCTGGAGCCTGAAGCGCTTCAGCGCCCACATGACGGCGCCGCAATACTCGCCGCTGATCGGATTCCCGCTGGCGTGGTCCGGCACGACGAATGGGGTGGTGTCGGGTGAGCCGATTCTGCTGCCGGCCCGTGACAACGATCTGGCTCGGTTTCAGGCGGACCTGGACCGCATGAAGAAGCAGTACGCCGGCAAGCTAAAGGACAAGATTGTGCTGACCACGGCGCCGCGGGCGTCCATGCTGTCGTTGAAGCCATTGGCGAATCGCTACACCGAGGTGGAACTTGTGGCACAGGCTGCCGCCCAGGACCCGACAGTGGCACAGACGTTCGATTATTCGCGGCTCTCCGTGCCCGAAGAACGCGAGGCTCGGGGCGCCTTCATGCGTGACGCGCCCGACGGCTTCATGGATGCGTACAACGACAAGCGCAAAGTACTGCGCCGGGAATACCAGGAGTTCCTGAGGCAGGAAGGCGTGCTCGGGCTGTTCAACGCGGACCCGCGTGGTGACGGCGGCACCGTGTTTTCCGAAGCGGCTGGCTGGTACGAAGCCAAATGGCCTTCGCCTCTGCCGACCGTCGCGATTACGGCCGAGCAGTACAACCGAATCACACGGCTCATTGAGAAGAAGGTACCGGTAAAACTGGAGTTTGAAATCGCGGCCGAGATCTCAGACAAGGATGTCGAGCCAAATAATGTGGTGGCGGAAATTCCCGGCGGGTCGAAGAAAGATGAGCTGATTATTGTCGGTGCGCACCTCGATTCGTGGATCGGCGGAACGGGTGCCACCGACAACGGCGCCGGGAGCTCGGTGGCACTGGAAGCGGTTCGAATCCTGAAGGCTCTGAATTTGAAGCTCGACCGCACGGTCCGCATCGTGCTCTGGAGCGGGGAAGAGCAGGGTCTGCTCGGGTCGAAGGCCTACGTGAAAGAGCACTACGGCGATCCGAAAACAATGAAAGTGACTGCGAATCAGGCCAGGGTTAGTGCGTATTTCAATCTCGACAACGGCAGCGGAAAAATTCGCGGCGTATATCTGCAGGAGAACGACTCGGCGCGGCCGTACTTTGAAAAATGGCTGGCTCCGTTTCGCGATCTGGGCGTGAGCACGATATCGATTCGCAGCACGGGCGGCACGGACCACCTGTCGTTCGACGCGGTGGGCATCCCGGGCTTCCAGTTCATACAGGATCCACTGGAGTACTCGACGCGCACGCATCACTCCAACATCGACACGCTGGACCACGTCCAGGGGCCCGATCTGATGCAGGCGTCGGCGGTGATGGCATCAGTGATTTATCACGCAGCGAACCTGAAAGAGATGATGCCCCGCAAGCCGCTTTCCGAGCCGAAGCCGAAGTGGACTCCGTCGCGTGAAGCGATGAACTCAGGCGGGAACTAACCCGGAAGGCCCGGCTGGCAGCATTTGGGGTAAACTGTGGTTGACGGATCCCCAGACAGGATTGCAATGCGGTGCCGGCTTGTGGTGCTGCACGTCCGCACAAAAAGCAACAGGAGTAGAGCGATGTCATCTATGGACAGCTCGGCAAACCGCAGAGAGTTTCTGAAAGCGACCACGACGGTCGGAGCCGCCCTCGGACTGGCCGGCAAAGCGTTCGGTGCGCACCCAACGAAGCAGGGTCGCGTAATTGGCGCTAACGACAAGATCAACATCGGCATCATCGGCGTTGGGGGCCGCGGCTTTTACGTGGCTCGCGAGTTTGCCAAGGCCGGTGAGAGCGAAAACGCACAGATCGTCGCTGTTTGCGACGTCTGGGAAAAGCGGAAGGCGAAGGCTGCCGCTGCTTACAAGGCCCAGGGTTACCTGGACTACCGCGAGGTACTAAACCGCGACGATATCGACGCGGTGGTTGTGGCGACGCCGGACCATTGGCACGCGACGATCGCTTTGGAAGCGATGGACCGGGGTAAGGACGTTTACCTCGAGAAGCCGATGTGCCACACCATCGACGAAGCGAAAAAGCTCACCGATACGGTTCGCGAAACGAAGCGCGTGCTGCAGGTTGGCTCGCAGACCACCTCGGGCGACCAGTGGTCGAAGGCTCGCAAGGCGATTCAGGACGGCATGATCGGCCAGGTGTTGATGAGTCAGGGGTCGTATCACCGGAACTCGAAGAACGGTGAATGGAACTGGGACATCGACGCGCAGGCGGGTCCGGACGGCAAAGGCGAGAACTACATCGACTGGAAGATGTGGCTCGGACCGTCACAGAAGCGCACCTGGGATGCCGACCGCTACTTCCGTTTCCGCAAGTACTGGGATTACTCGGGCGGCATCGCGACGGATCTGTTCTATCACGTCGTCGCGCCGATGAACATCGTCTGGGGCGAGCCGCAGTTTCCGTATAAGGTTATGGCGGATGGCGGCGTCTTTGTGTTTAAGAACCGGCCGGAAGATCCGCAGTTGCCGGATCGGGAAGTGCCCGATACGTTCTCTCTGATGGGCACGTACAGCAAGGGTCATCAACTTGTGCTCAGCGCGTCGATGGCGAATTCGCAGCATATCCCGGGCCTGATTCGCGGGCACGAGGGCTCCATCATTATGGTTGAGCACGGCCGGTTCGAAGGCTATTCACCGTTCATCACGGTGAAGCCCGAGACTCGCGTGATCAGCGATGCTTACAAGGCCAGGTGGGGCGACAAGGACATCAAGATTGCGGTGGAGGAGAACGACACGATGCAGACGCACGTGAAGAATTTCCTTCAGTGCATCCGGTCGCGCCAGAAGCCCCGTCTGGATGTGGAGACCGGCGCTCGCGCACAGGTGCTGATCAGCATGGCTGTTCAGAGCTACCGCGAGGGGCGGGTGCTGTACTTCGACGAGAAGACCTGGAAGGTTTCGCCGAAGCCGACCAGGGCCTAATCCCGATTGGGTTCGTTTTGTTGAAGAAGGGGCTGGCCTCTCCGGAGGCTCGGCCCCTTTTCATTTTTCAGGGACGGACGACGCTGCCGTCGAGCGCCCTGTCCGTGCCGTATGGGTTCCCTCGCGGCGATTCCGCAATGGGGAACTTCGCGGCCAGCGTCTCGTTGATGTCCAGGCCGAGCCCGGGCTTGTCGGAGCCGTACAGGTAACCTTTGCGAATCTCCCCCATCCCCGGGAGGATCTCCCGGACGCGTTCCGGAAAGTGGTTTTCCTCCTGAATGCCGAAGGCGGGTGTCGAGATGTCCAGGTGGTAGGCGGCCATCTGGTTGACCGGGTCGTTTTCGCCGCCCTCCTGGAACGCGGTTCGCACTCCGTTCAGCTCGCACAGGTTCACAATCTTGCGCATTGGCGTGAGACCACCCATGGCTGCGATGCGGCACCGCGTGAAGTCAATCAGGTGGTCGCGGACCAGCGGCAGGGTCTCGAACGGGTGCGAGAAGACCTCGCCCACGGCCTGTGGTGTGGAGCAGACCTGTCGAATCTGCCTGTACCAGTCGATTTGCTCCGGCGCGAGCACGTCTTCGACAAAGAACATCTGGTACGGCTGCATGCGGCGCGAGAATTCAACGGCGTTGATTCCGCTCAGGTGCGAGTGGACGTCGTGCAGGAGCTTAGGCCCGAAGCCAACTTTGGAGCGGACGTACTCGAACAGTGCAGGAATGGTCTGGACGTACATGTCCTCGTCGAACGCCGGGCCCTGGTAGCCGTTCTCGGGCCTGTTGCCTTCGCCCTTCGCATAGAAACCGCCGCCCCCGTAGCCGCCCGGACCGAACTGCACCCGAACGTGGCGGTAGCCAGTCTCCAGCGATTGCTGCACCGCCTCGGCTGCAGCCTCTTTCGTGTTGCCGCCCTTGTGGTCGTAGCAGGCCACCGCGTCGCGCGTCTTGCCGCCCAGCAGGTCGTACACCGGCATGTTCGCGCGTTTGCCCTTGATGTCCCAAAGCGCCATGTCCATCGCGGACAGCACCACATTGTTGACCGGCCCGTTCCGCCAGTAGGTCCGATACTGGGCGCTGTTCCAGAGGTCCTCAATGCGGTTCGGATCCTTGCCGATCAGCCACGGGATCAGACTCTTTTCCAGCGCCGTAATCACCGCGTCGGTCTGGTAGGCGTTGTTCGCTGAACCGATTCCGTAGAGCCCCGGTTCGCTGGTGACGATCTTGAGGAACACCCATCGATAACGCCCACCTGCGGCGGTTCGAATGACTTTCGCGTCTTTGATGGTGAGGGCCGGGAGCCCGCGTGTCTGCCGGGCGGCCTGCTCCTGGGCGTGCAGCGGAATGAGGCTGGCAGCGCCTGCGGCGGTCTGGAGGAATGCTCTGCGACTGGATTGCATCCTCTCTGTTAGATCACACTTTCGGAGCCGGCAGGAGATGATCCGGCTCCGTGGTGCATCCAACCAGCGCTATGAGCACTGTAGCCGCAATTCTGAGTGGCGTCGCTGGCGCCGTTTCGCTGAACTTAATGCATGAATGCACGCGCAATTCGATGCCTCATGCTCCCCGTGTGGACATAATTGGGATGAGGTCCGTCGCGAAAATCGCGAGGGCCGCGGGACAGGAGCCGCCACAGCATTTGCGCCGCACAGCGCTTGCGGGCGACCTGGTCGCGAACACGCTGTATTTCAGCCTGTCCGGTCTGGCTGGTCCACGGAATGCCGTCGCGACAGGCGCTGTGGGCGGGCTCGCCGCCGGGATCGGGGCCCTTCTGTTGTCGCCGGCGCTGAACGTCGGCGATGCCGAGGTGAATCGGACGCCGGCGACCCAGGTGATGACGGCAGGCATGTACCTTGCTGCAGGCCTGATCGCCGGAGTGGTGTATCGACAGCTCTCCCGGCGGTAGCTACTTCTTTGCCGCCGGAGGAGCGGCTGCCGCTCGAAGAGGCGCCGGGGTCTTGTAGCCGCGCAACGCGAGCTGGCCCTTTCGGGCGAAGTCGGTGGCGTCGTTAAGGATGCGCAGAGCCTCCCCAGGCGCGTGGAAGCCGTTCGAGTTCTCAGCCTCCACATAATCGAGGAAGAACTGCGCTTTGCGATGAAAGTCCCGGGCGGCTGTGAGGTCGGCCGGCGACGCGGTGGCCTGACTGGCCTGGATGTCCCTGATTAGCTCGATCACCGCATCCATCGTCGTATCGCGGGCGTGGGTGAAGCGACCCTGAATCTGCTCGACGCGTGCCTTCATTTCTTCTTCCGGGAAGTGGTGGCATCCCTGACAGGCTCGGTTGACGTTGAGCATTGGGCTTCGTACCCAGTGGTCGCTGATCTTAAGACCACCCTCGCGCTTGTAGGGCATGTGGCAGTCGGCACACGCGACGCCGGAACGGGCGTGGACGCCCTGGTTGTACATCTCGAACTCGGGGTGCTGCGCCTTCAACGCCGGCGTTCCGGTGTCTTTGTGAACGAAGTCTTTGTGGCCGACCTTGTCGTAGTAAGCCAGCGCGTCGTCGACTTTCAGGCCTCCTTCCCATGGGAAAGTCAGGCGCTTTTCCGGGCCTTTGAAGTAATATTCCACGTGGCATTGTCCGCATACATAGGAGCGCATTTCCTGCGCACTGGCCATCGTATTCGGGTCGAAGTTCTGGACACCCTGGGATGCTTTGAAGGCGCGTATGCCTTCGAGGAAAGCCGGCCGTGTGATGCGAAGCTGCATCGTTTTTGGATCGTGGCAGTCGATGCAGGATACGGGGTGCTTCACCATCTGCGTGGCTTCAGAGTACTTCATGTGATTCAGCGCTTCGAAGCCCTTAGTGATGTCGCCGTTGCCGAGCTTCTTGTAGGTGGTGTAGACCGAGGCGTGGCAGTTCAGGCACGTTCCAGGCTGCGGGAATTCCGAGACACGGCGCGTATAACGCTGGTCGTCGAGCATGTACGCATGCCCGCGCTCTTCACGAAAATCGGTGGAAAATGCGTAGCCAGCCCACATCGCGACAAGTCGCGGGTCCCCTTCCAGCTTGCTCTGTGAGACAACGTCGCGCGGGTCGGCTTTGGTCGGGGCGTGACGCAGGGCCTCCGACCCACCATAACGTGTACGGGTCTGGTCGACCGTGCGCTTATAGGCGTCGTACTGCATGGGGAAGTTTTTTCCCCATACGGCGGGGTCGTCCGTATTGTCGTCGATCTCGACAACCCGGTAGAACGCGTTTCGCGCTTCCTGTTTTCGTTCGAAAATATTCACAAGCAGCCCAGCGACGCCGGCCGTCACCAGCGCGGTGACAATCACGGTCAACGCAAGACGCGTATTCTTTTGCTTTTGTTCTGCCATTTTCTCTCCGATTTACATGTGCCCAACGCGCGAATGACACTGAATACAGGAAACGTCATGCCCGTGCGGCCGCGTTCCCCGTATCTGGTCGACGACCTGTTCATGGCACTTCAAACAAGATTTCTCCGCAACGCGGTGATTGCGCCCGGTGATTTGAATTTGATCCGGAAACTGCTGTGTGGTGAATGCCAGCGAGTGGAAGAAGCCGTTCAGCGCTTTCGTGGAATACTTGCCGATGAGTCCCGGTGGAGTGTGGCAGTCGTTACAAACGGCCACCTTGCCATGACTCGATTTGGTCCAGCTTTGGAACTGCTCCTCCATAACGTGGCAGTTCGCGCAGGCTTTGGGATCGTTGGTGAGGTAAGAGGAGCCACGCGCATATCCGAAGGTGAACAGGCCGAGTCCGGCCAAAACTCCGAGTATCGCGGCGAGGAGAACCGGGGCGACGGAGCCCGACTTGGCTGTCATGCCTAAACAACCTATCACGTAGAGGTTCAGTCGACCTATGACCTAAGTCATAACTGTGAATCAGACGGCTTATCGTTCGATGTGAAAGCCGCGGATGGATTCGGGTGCCGACTCCTCTTCCTCCACTCCACGGACATTCGACATGCGTGGCCCTTTCCACAGCAGGCCGCTGAGTTCGTTGAGCTGCGCCGCCGTGCCGCGGGCGTAGACTTCGACGCGCCCATCGTCCAGATTGCGCGCATAGCCGTCAATTCCGAGCATGTCTCCGGAGTGCTGCACGAAGTAGCGGAACCCAACTCCCTGCACTCTTCCGCGCACAAAATACCGCCGCGCGATCTTGATCGGTTTGCTCACGGGCATATTGTACTGTCCCCTGATAAAATCGTGGGTTCATGTCCAGGACCGTTGTCACCTTCGGTGAAATCATGCTGCGACTCGCGCCGCCGGGCTTCGAGCGCTTTCTTCAGTCTCCCAACTTCGTTGCAACGTTCGGAGGTGGTGAGGCAAATGTAGCGGTCGCGGTGTCGACCTACGGATTGCCGGCACGGTACATTACCGTGCTGCCGCCGAATAACCCGATCTCGGACGGCTGCATTTCTGAGCTGCGGCGATTCGGTGTCGATACGTCGGAGATCGTTCGCGGACCGGGGCGGTTCGGCATCTACTTCCTCGAAACCGGTGCCAATCAGCGGCCGTCGCGCGTGGTCTACGACCGCGAGGGTAGTTCCATCGCTCTGGCCAAACCTGGTGATATCGACTTTAAGAAAGCGATGCAGGGAGCTGGCTGGTTTCACGTCACCGGGATCACTCCGGCCATCAGCGAGGGTGCTGCTCAACTGGCAATCGAAGCCGCGAAAACAGCTCGAGATATGGGCCTGACCGTCTCCTGCGATCTCAATTTCCGCAAGAATCTGTGGAAGTGGGGCAAGAAATCGCACGAGGTGATGCCCGAGTTGATGCAGTACACCGACGTTTGCATTGCCAACGAAGAAGACTGCCAGATGGCACTCGGCATTCGTTGCGAGTCCGACGTGCACTCGGGCGAACTGGACCGCGATGCGTATCGGAAGCTGACCGAGACCGTGCTGGAAACGTATCCCAACCTGAAGAGCATCGCGGTTTCCCTGCGCGAATCGAGGAGCGCGTCTCACAACGGCTGGGCTGCCTGCATGAATGACCGGGTCGGGTTTGTGGTCAGCCGCAAATACGAGATCACGCATATCGTCGACCGCGTGGGCGGCGGCGACGCGTTTGCCGGAGGCCTGATCTACGCCATGATGACGATAGACAGCTCACAGGACCAGATCGAGTACGCGGTTGCGGCTTCCTGCCTGAAGCACTCGATCCCGGGCGATTTCAATCGCTTCTCCTACGAAGAGGTGATGGGGCTGATCAGGGGCGGCGGTTCAGGCCGCGTCCAGCGCTAAGCGCGTCCAGCGCTAAGCCCCGCTTTAGTCTTCAGACCACTGGCGCTCGAGGATTCGTGAATACTCGGCCGAGGCGTAGAGTTCAAACTCAAAGCTGTCGGGACGGATCCTCGAAAAGCTCTGCGCATTCTGCCAGGCCGCGTATAACTGGTCGGCGTAGTAATGATAGTTGCGAATAAACTCGTCGGAGAGTCGCTCGCGCGTGGGAGCGTCACCGAACACGGAGTTTAAGCCGATTGCACGGCTAAAGATCGCTTTGTAGTCCTGAACGCCCCACGCGCGGAGCTTGTCACGGACCGGATCTGGTGTGTCTTCGACAAGGAACGCGGCGATGGTTCGGGTGTCCAGCGGACCCAGTTCATCGTGATCGCGGCTCAGCATTTCTGAACACTGCTCAAGCCAGCGCACCAGATCCTTGCCCACATAGTAGAGCATCCGGATCTCGCACACTTTTCCGTCGACCAGTAACTCTTCCAGTTGCTCGAACGAAAGGTGCTCGTTCGGCAACAGACCTTGCATCATGAGGCTGGCCCGTGATCCCTGCATCAGCCGGCTCGGACTGGACGAGTCGGAAAAGGGATGAAGAATCAGGGGCGGCAGCTTCCGGGTTCGTTCAACTGTGGTGAACTCTGACATCAATTCCCTTATCGGCGCAAGGCCGTTGCAGTATGAGGAATAATTTGTTCCGGACAGACACCGGCGCCGGAAGACTGCCGGCGGAACACCGGACGCGTGGGTGCTTCGGCCAGAGAGGCGGTAATTTCCGCCACCATATCGGCAATCAGTGCTGTATTGCGTTTCTCGATCTTGTCAGCAGTATCGCTGGGGCGGTGGTAGTCGGCGTGTAAGCCCGTGAAAAAGAAGAGTGACGGTATGCCGTGGGCGAGGAATGCGGTGTGATCGCTGGACCCATAAACGGCCTGGCTTCCCGTCTGTAACTCGAAGGGATAGGCCTTGGCCACGGACTCCACTACGGAGCGCAACCCCGACCCGCTCTCGACACCGCCAACTGTGAGAGATTTCTCGCGCATCCTGCCGATCATATCCATATTCAGCATCGCCGTGGCGGAACCCAGCGGCAAGGGAGGCGAGTGGGTGAACCATGTCGAGCCCAACAGGCCGACTTCTTCGCCCGCGAAAGCGACTAATACAACGCCTCGCCGCATCGGTGGCTGCGCTCCAAACCAGCGCGCAATTGCGAGAACCGCGGCGGTACCCGACGCATTGTCGTCTGCTCCGGGGTGCATCGCGCCATTGTGATCGGCTGACAGGGAAAACTGCTCGCCGTTACCGAGGTGGTCGTAATGAGCGCCCACAACAAGGTACTCGGATGTAGTTCCTGGCACGTAACCAACCACGTTGGCGACATTCCGCTGCTCAGAAACGACGTTGGTCCGCAGCTCGATCGCAATGCCGGGGATCTCAAACGATATGGGCTGCAGGTTCTTGTCGATGTCGCTCTGGATTGCAGCGAAGTCGTGGCCCGCTGATGCGATCCAGGTCTCGACGATTCCGGAACGGATCCCCGCAAACGGAATTCCCGCTGCTCCGGGGGAGGGAAGGAAGCTCAGCTTTTCCAGATTGTCAGGGCCGGAGTGTGTCGCGGTGTCGTTGACCAGCAGGACTGCGGCCGCCCCATGCGTTTTTGCGGTGAGCATCTTGCGCAGAAGCTGCGAATGCTCGGTGTAAACACGGCCTTCGAACACGCTCGACACCTCGTACTCCTGGGGTTCGTGACGCAGCATGATGACGGCCTTGCCTCGGACGTCGAGCCCGGCATAGTCGTCGTATCCATACTCACAAGCCGTAATCCCGTAGCCCACAAACACGACGCCGGCGCGGACCAGATTGGCAGCGGAGAACGCGTAGGGTTCGTAGTCGTTGTGCAGATCGAGCGCTTTCGTGCCCGCACTGCCAGCCCAGGACATGTGGGTGCCTGGACCGATAAGAGCGCCCACTGTGACGGGAAATTGCTGGTAATAGGTCTTGCCGGGAACCGGTTTTACTCCAGCCTGGGCGAACACCGAAGCGACGTAGTCCGCTGCCTTCTGCAGGCCCGCGGAGCCGCTGTTTCTCCCACCCAGCGGGGCGGATGTGAGATAGCGGATGTCGTCGAGAAGCTTGCCACCATCGACACGAATCTTAGCCCGGCCGGACAACAGTCCGACAGACAGCAGCACGGCCAGCGCGGCCATGCCTGTGCGTCGATGGTAAAGTCGCGGCTGACGCACGTTCTGTATTACTGATTCAGCGGGCTCGGGAGTTTGATTTCACAGCACTTCTCGCCGCCGCCATGCGTTTTGGCGTACTCGATTTCGTGCTCGATGACTGCCTTCAGCTGCGGCCAGGGCGCCTGGCCAACCAGCTTTCGCCCGTTCACATACATCGTGGGAGTCGAGTTGATTCCAAGGGCCCGACCTTCAAGACCGGAACGGTCCACCTCGGCCAGAGTCGCCTTGTTATCGATACACGCGTTCAACTGAACGGGTTCCAGTGATTTGGTTTTGCCGAACTCCATCACCTTTTCTTTCAGGTTCTCCGGAGTGACCTCGCCCTGCTTTTCGAAAATCCAGTCGTGAAAGTCCCAGAACGCAGCAGGCTTCTGCCGAAAAACACAGCGGCCGGCGATTGCGGCAGTCTTAGCCCACGGGTGAATCGCGTCCAGCGGAAAGTCCTTGAAATATACCCGCACGTCTTTTGGGAAGGCGGCGGGGATCTCTTTGCGGATCAGGCGCCCTTCTTCCCGGCAGTACGAGCACTGGAAATCGCTGTACATCACGATGACCACCGGCGCACCGGCTTCGCCGAAGCTCGGCTGCAGGTCGGTTTTGATCTTATTCAGATCCGCTTCGAACGGGCTCTTCGAGACGTCGTAGATGGTGCCCTGGATCATCCGCTTGCCATCGGCCGAGGCGTAGAAAACCAGTTCCTGACTCGCCTGACCCGCTGTGGCCAGAATGCGAATCTCCTGGAAGCCAGGCAGCTCAGAAGGCTTCGGGTCGGCGACTTTTACGCTGATCTGAGGACCCCATACAAACAGGTGCCGAATGTAGTCCTCGACGACCGCTTTGTCGAGTGCCGATTTCGGTTTCGTCCCCGACGCCGTCTGCGCGAAAGCTGGGCCAACCACGAGACATGCTGCCAACAGCAGCGCGAGCCTGTGCATAATCCCCAGTTTAGCGTGGGGACGGACGCAGCACTGTCTGCGGGGTGGTTTGCTCGGTTCCCGGCTGATCCTGTGGACTGTACGGATTCGAAGCGGGAGGCCTCTGGCCCAGAACGGCGCTGACCAGCCGGGCCAGTCCCGCGGCGTCGGGAATTACCTGATCTACCTCAACGGTTGCGAGAAATGAGGATCCGGCCGGCTCGCACCAGGAGACGGCACCCAGTACGAGGCCGCCGTCCACTTCGATCTTAATGGCGGTGTCGCGCGGCAACGCCGATTCCAGCTGCAATCTGATCTTTTGGCCACCAGCCTCAACCAGGGTGGCAGCGATGTGTCTCTTTCCCTCAGTCCCGCCGAGTACGGCCAGGACGACGGGCTTTGGTAGTGCATTCCAGTGCTTGTTGGCAGACTTCATAATCACCTTCTCGGACCGCTCAGGGACAAGCTGAGGAAATCTTTTGGAATACTTGACGTTTAAGAATTACTATCCGATGATAGACTATAGTATGTCAGGTGAAGCTTTCCGCGATCTGTGCGCCGCTCACGGGATCGGGGTAACGCATCAACGTCAGGTGATCTGGGAGACACTTCGAACGCTGGACGGGCATCCCAACCCGGAAGAAGTCTACGACCATGTCAGGAAACTGATCCCCTCGATCTCACTGGCGACGATATACAAAAACGTACGTACTTTTATCGAGCATGGTCTGATATCCGAAGTGTCCCTTCACCACGGGTCGGCCCGCCTCGAAACCAATATGGATCCGCACCATCACATGGTCTGCACCGTGTGCCGTGCGATTGTGGATCTGGATGAAACCGAACTGGAACCAATTCGCCTGAAAAAGGGCGCACCGGAAGGCTTCCGGATTCATCGATATTCAGTAGAAGTACACGGACTTTGCAGTAAGTGCGCGCGGTAAGCGCGCAAACGGGACCGCCGTCCGGCGAGTCCGCGCCGTCCTCTGCGCGGCACACTTTTTCGAAACATCTCAAGGAGACAAGAGCATGCTTGGAGTTGGACAGAAGTTCCCTGAATTCAGCGTCACCGCAACCGTCAGTCTGGAAAAAGGCAAGGAATTTGCCGAGATCACCAGCACCAGTTACCCTGGTAAGTGGAAAGTATATTTCTTCTGGCCGAAGGATTTCACCTTCGTTTGCCCCACGGAAATCGCGGCGTTCGGCAAGTTGAACCGTGAGTTCCAGGATCGCGATGCGCAGGTTCTGGGCGGCAGCACGGACTCTGAATTTGTCCACCTGGCGTGGCGCAACAATCACGCTGACCTGAAGGATCTGCCCTTCCCGATGCTCGCCGACATCAAGCGCGAACTGAGTGAAGAACTCGGCATCCTCGACCCCAGTGCCGGTGTCTGCCAGCGCGCCACGTTTGTTGTAGACCCGGAAGACGTGATCCGCTATGTATCTGTCACTGACCTGTCAGTCGGCCGTAATGTGGACGATGTGGTTCGTGTGCTCGACGCATTGCAGACCGATGAGCTTTGCCCCTGCAACTGGCAGAAAGGCCAGGAGACCATCAAGGTCTGACTGGCTTTGTAAGCTCCAGGGCGTATGAGCCGAATCTCACACGCCCTTTGTGTGTCGGCAAGGTATACAATTCCATGTCATTTGACAGTTATCTCGACTCCATTCCCCACTACGCCCGCGACATTCGTATCAACATGGGCAACGTCCTGAAGCAAACGGAGCTGACGCCCGCTCAGCTCTGGGGGACCGCGGTTGCATCCGCCGTCGCTTCGCGCAATGCGGCAACGATTCGCGCGATTGAAGCCGAGGCCGTGAACTACGTGCCGGACGCGGTCATCGACGCCGCACGTACCGCGGCGGCTTTGATGGCAATGAACAATGTGTACTACCGCTTCCTGCACCTGGTGGAAGGGGACCGGTACGGAAACATTCCGGCGCGGTTGCGTATGCAGGGCCTGCGCACGCACGGCACGGATCAGGCCGACTTCGAGTTGTGGTGCACCGCGGTTTCCGCCATAAATAACTGTCCGGCTTGTGTCGCATCGCACGAAAGGGTTGTGCGTGAAAAGAGTCTTACAGAGGAGCAGGTAGCCGCGGCGATTCGGATCGCGGCAGTGATTCATGCTGCCTCTACGGCGTTGGATCAACAGGCTGCACTGCTCTAATCCGCAACAACGGGAAAGAGGTAACAGTGGCTCAGACACACGAAGACAGCGTTCGCAAACTCGGCGAACTGATTCATGAAGTGAAGGTCGCCATGCTGACGACGGTTGAGCCAGACGGCCAACTTCGCAGCCGGCCTATGGCAACTCAGGGT
>Ga0163150_10000276_pt1 | contig 97445 bp, 76 predicted proteins | sample OliLakLV19P2IB_FD_148628 | JGI IMG/M metagenome (GOLD analysis project Ga0163150, IMG submission 148628) | Freshwater microbial mat bacterial communities from Lake Vanda, McMurdo Dry Valleys, Antarctica - Oligotrophic Lake LV.19.P2.IB | ecosystem: Environmental > Aquatic > Freshwater > Lake >...
CGCCAGCCGTGGCCTCGATGCCCGCGGCTCCCCAGGCTCCGGCCCCGGTAGCGGCCGCCCCACCGCCCCCGGAACCGGTCGTGGTCTCGAACGACTTCATCGTCAAGGCGCCCATCGTGGGCACCTTTTACCGTGCCGCGGGCCCCGACTCCGGCCCGTTCGTCAACGTGGGAGACCGTGTCAATCCTGGCGACGTGCTCTGCATCATCGAAGCCATGAAGCTGATGAATGAGATCGAATGTGATGTCGCTGGCACGATCAAGGAGATCCTGGTTCAGAACTCAGAACCCGTCGATTTCGAGAAGCCGCTCTTTGTCATCTCGAAAGATTGAGCGCCGCGCTATCCCTACCCACCCACGCTAACGCCACACCGACGTGAAGAAGGTTCTGATCGCCAACCGGGGCGAGATCGCGCTGCGTATTATCCGGACCTGCCACGAGATGGGGCTGCAGACGGTTGCCGTATACTCTACGGCGGACCGGGATTCGCTGCACGTCCGCTTCGCGGATGAAGCCGTCTGTATCGGCCCACCCCCTTCCCGCGAGAGTTATCTGCGCCATGCCCAGATCATCGCGGCGGCCGAAGTCACCGGCGCGGACGCCATCCATCCGGGTTACGGCTTCCTGGCTGAAAACGCTGAATTCAGTGCGATCTGCCACGATCATGGCATCAAGTTCATCGGCCCATCCGCCCGTACGATTACGCTGATGGGCGACAAGAGCCTCGCCAAGACCACTATGCGCGCCGCCGATGTGCCCTGCGTGCCAGGGTCGGAGGGCGTGGTGAGAGACGTGAAGGAGGCGATCGAGATCGCCGGCGGCATCGGGTATCCCGTGCTCGTCAAAGCCAGCGCCGGCGGCGGCGGACGCGGGATGCGCGTCGTGCCCAACGAAAAAGAACTACCCAACCTGTTCAACGCCGCGCGCAGCGAGGCCGAGGCCTCGTTTGGCAACCCGGACGTCTACATCGAGAAGTTCGTCAACCAGCCGCGGCACATCGAGATCCAGCTCCTGGGCGACGGCCAGGGGACGGTGATCCATTTCGGAGAACGCGAGTGCTCGATCCAGCGCCGGCATCAGAAGCTGCTCGAAGAGTCCCCGTCCCCGATCGTCGATGAAAAACTGCGCGCCGCCATGGGCGAAGCGGCCATCCGGGGCGCCGAATCGGTGAACTACGAAGGCGCCGGCACGGTCGAGTTCCTCGTCGACGCCAACCGGGACTTCTACTTCATCGAGATGAACACGCGTATCCAGGTGGAGCACCCCGTCACCGAAGAGGTGACGGATAGCGACCTGATCGAATACCAGATCCGCGTGGCCATGGGCGAGCGGATCCGCAAGCGCGACGTGCCGATGCAGGGGCACAGCATCGAGTGCCGCATCAATGCCGAAAATCCCTACAAGAACTTCAGCCCGTCGCCCGGAACGATCAAAACGTTCCATCCCCCCGGCGGCCACGGCGTCCGGCTGGACACCCACGTCTACACTGGCTACGTTATCCCGCCGTATTACGACTCGATGATCGGCAAGCTGATCGTGCGGGCCCGCACGCGCGACCTGGCCATCAAGAAGATGCGCCGTGCGCTCGGGGAATTCGTTATCGAGGGGGTGCATACCACCATTCCGTTCCACCTGAAGCTGATGGACGACCCGCGCTTCCAGGCCGGCACCTTCGACACCCATTTCCTCGAAACATTCAAGCTCCAGGAAGGGGAATAAGCCGGCGGTTTCTTATTCTCCGATCTGATCGTTTCATCGACCCTGATCGTTTCATCGACCCAGCCAGCGAAAGCATATCATGGATTTCCCGAAGGAATTACGGTACACAAAAGAGCATGAGTGGGTTCGGCTAGACGGCCAGACCGCCCAGGTCGGCATCACGGACTTCGCGCAGGGCGAACTCGGCGACATCGTGTTCGTCGAACTCGAATCCGTAGGCTCCTACATTGAAAAGGATGCCGTTTTCGGCACCGTAGAGGCGGTCAAGACCGTTTCCGAGCTTTACATGCCCCTCTCCGGCCGCATCGTGGCGATCAACGAATACGTTCAGCAGAATCCCGAACTGGTCAACGAGAGCCCGTACGAAAAGGGCTGGATGATTCGCATCGAAGTGCAAGACGCCGCCGCCCTGTCCGGACTTATGTCCGCGGACGACTACGCGGCCCTCGTCGGTTGACGCCGGCCCGAGGACCTGTATCGATCACGTGCCGGGGGCGCCTCAACCAGCGCCCCGACGCGTTTCAATTCCCCCCGGTGAACTGGTTCTTTCAACCGCAGTAGTGACACTGCAGCGACTTTGCCGTGACCATGCACCAGCGCATCATCATCCTGGATTTTGGCTCGCAGTTCACCCAGCTGATCGCGCGCCGTGTCCGCGAAGCAGGGGTCTACTCCGAAATTTATCCCTGCACGCTGCCTGTTGACAAACTGGCCGCACTGCAACCCCATGGCATCATCCTATCGGGCAGCCCGTGGTCCGTCTACGACGAAGGCGCGCCGAAACTATCGGCGGAGATTCTGTCGATGACGCGGCCGGACGGCTCACCGACGCCCATCCTCGGCATCTGCTACGGGCTCTTCGCCATGGCGGACGTCACGGGCGGCAACGTGGCTCGGGCGGAACGCCGCGAGTTCGGACGGGCCGCCATCGAGGTGCTGGACGACTCCGACCTCCTGCACGGTGTGCCGACGGGCTCGACGGTGTGGATGAGCCACGGCGATCACCTGGTTACGCTGCCGGAAACCTACCAGCTGATCGGGAAAACCAGCAATGCCATCGCCGCGGTCCGTTTCCCGGGCGAAAGCAAATTCGGCGTCCAGTTCCACCCGGAGGTCGCCCACTCGGAGTACGGTCGGCAGATCCTGCAAAATTTCGTCATCCAGATCTGCGGCTGCGACGGCGACTGGTCCACCCGCTCGTTCATCGAAGAAAAAACGGAAGAGATTCGCCGGCTCGTGGGCCCCGATCACGTGATCCTCGGGCTCTCGGGCGGGGTCGACTCGTCCGTGGCGGCCGCCCTCCTGCACCATGCCCTCGGCGAGCAGCTCACGTGTATCTTCGTCAACAATGGGCTGCTGCGGAAAGGCGAGTGGGAGCAGGTGCAGCACACCTTCCGCGATCACTTCCTTGTCCGCCTCGAAGCGGTGGACGCGACGGCGATCTTTCTCGACCGGCTCGCCGGCGTGGTGGACCCCGAGAAAAAGCGTCGAATCATCGGCAACACGTTCATCGAAGTGTTCGAGGAGGCGACGGACCGGATCACGCAGTCGCTGGGCCGGCGGCCGACGTTCCTCGCGCAGGGCACCCTATACCCGGATGTCATCGAGAGCGTCTCGTTTAAAGGCCCTTCGGCGACGATCAAGACCCACCACAACGTGGGGGGCCTGCCCGAAAAACTGAATTTCAAGATCCTCGAGCCGTTTCGTGAGTTGTTCAAGGACGAGGTGCGCGAAATCGGCCGGCTGCTCCAGCTGCCCGAGGACATGATCCGTCGGCACCCCTTCCCCGGCCCCGGCCTGGCCGTACGCACCCTGGGCGCCGTCACGGCCAGCGACCTCGTCATCCTCCGCGAGGCCGACGCCATCTTCATCGAGGAACTTCACCGGCACAACCTGTACGATAGCGTATGGCAGGCGTTTGCCGTACTTTTGCCCGTACAATCGGTCGGAGTCATGGGCGATGGGCGCACCTACGAAAACGTGTGCGCCCTCCGCGCCGTGACCAGCGTCGATGGGATGACGGCGGACTGGGCGAAATTGCCGTACGAGTTCCTCGCACATGTGTCCAACAGGATCGTGAACGAGATCCGCGGTATCAACCGCACGGTCTACGACATCAGTTCGAAACCCCCCGCTACCATCGAGTGGGAATGATACCAACCGGCATGCGGAAGCTCTTATTCCTCGGATTGCTGCTCGTTTACACCTTTCGGCTGAACGAAGTGCAGGCTCAGGCCAATCCGATCCCCACCCAGGATTCGGCCGAGTCGGTGTTTATTACGGCCCTCGAAGCCTACGAAGACCGCGAATTCGATGTCGCCGCGCGCCTGTTCGGCGTGGTGGCCAACACCTACGATTTTCATCGGAAGACGACGGCGGCGCTCATGATGCGCGCCAAGTCCCTCTATCACCGGGGGGATTACGACCTGGCCGTGCGAGAGTTGAACAGCTTCCTCTCTCGTTACCCACGCAGCCGCTACGCGATCGAAGCCCGCAATACCCTCGCCCTGTCCGAACAGGGTCTCGACCAGACGGCGAACAAGGTTGATATCTTCCGGCTGGGCGTTGCGCTCCCCCTGACCAACGAGGCCGCCGGCCTCAGCCAGGAGCTGTTTAATGGCATCCGGCTGGCCGTGGAGGCGTACAACGCCGGCTCCCAGCGTCAACCCGACGGCACGCTGCGTCCGATGGTGCAGATGGTGTTTCAGGATACCCACAACGACGCCGGCCGGGCGCGGCAGGCGATCGAAACCCTGGCGACCGTCGAACGGGTCGACGCCATCATCGGCCCGCTGTTTAGCGCCGAAGCCGAAGCCGCCGCTCGCGCCGCGGAGGACCGACGCGTCGTGCTGATCGCCCCGCTAGCGACGTCCGAAACCGTAGCGCAGGGCCGCACCTATATTTTCCAGGCCAACCCGACCTTCTCCCTGCGCGGCCGGCTCATGGCCCGCTTCGCCGTACGGAGCCTGCGGCTCAGCCGGCTGGCCCTGATCGCCGACGGCGAAAGCCCCGAAGACCGCCTCCAGGCCGCCAATTTCGCCAACGAGGTGCTTCGGCTCGGCGCCGAAATGCGCTTCGAGACCTATCTGGATGACTCGCGCGACTGGTTCCGGCTCAATGAAACGATGAGCCGGGATTCGATCCAGCAGGCTGAGGCCGTCTTTATTCCGATCACAGGCAATAATGCGCCAACGCTCATCGGCGGCGCGCTCAGCAGTATGGACCGCATTGGCGCCGGCACCCGGGTCCTGGGCACCGTCTCGTGGCACAACCTTCCCATGAGTTCGCAGGCGAGCCAGTATAATGTGACCTATTCAAACGACTACTATGTCGACGAATCCGCGCCGGAGACCCAGGCTTTTATAAGCCAGTACCGCACGCTCGCCCGTGAACTCCCCACCCGACCGGCCTTTAGCGGCTATGACGTCGCCCGGTTTTTGCTCGAACGCGTCGCACAGCAACCCTACGACGCGCGACCGCTCATCGAACGCATCCACGCCGCGCCTCCTTTCGAGGGCCTGAGCATCCGGCTGGACTTCGCAGAAGGCAATGTGAATGAGGCCCTGTATTACCATCGCTATGTAGATGGCGCCGTCACCCTCATGCGGTAGTCGGGCGGAACTGCCCTGTACGCGGCTACGTACCATCCGCCGCCAGGGTGGGCCGGCCCGATGCCCTGTCACTACAATAACCAGGCGATCCCGGGCGTTACAGCCTGGGGCTTTTTAGCCGCCAGACGCACGCCGGCTCCTACCGCTTCCCGGCCGCTCCCTCATGCCTGCTCTCTTTTTTATGCGCACTCCGCTCGCTCTTGTCGCTCTCCTGCTCGTCCTGTTCGTCGCCGCGTGCGGCAGTAGCGGCCGCGTAAATTACACCACGCCCCAGGAAGCCTTTGGCAAAGGCCGCACCCTGTTTGAACAGCGCAAGTACGAAGAGGCCATTCCTTACTTCCAGGGAGTTTTTAGCTTTGGCCGCACCCATCAGTGGGCCGCCGACGCCCAGTTGTACCTGGCTCGTGCCTACGCCAAAAACGACGAACATCTGCTGGCCGCGAACGAATACGACCGGTTCACGCGGATCTATCGGGCAGACCCCCGCATCCCACTCGCACACTACGAATGGGCGTTGACCTATTATCAGCTTTCGCCCACCTCCGAACTGGATCAGACGAGTACCCGGCGCGCCATCGACGAATTCCAGCTGTTCATCGAACGGTATCCGAGCGACACGCTCGTGACCGACGCTCAGTCCCGGATCACTGAACTTCGCTCCAAGCTTGCCCTGAAGCAGTTCGAAACCGCGCGACTCTACGAGCGGCGCGAGTTATACGAAGCCGCCGCGTTGTCCTTTGAGAAAGTGTTCGACCTGTATCCGGACACCCCCTGGGCCCAGCAGGCTCTCGTAGGCGCCATCCGCACGTATATCGCCTTCGCCGACGAAAGCATCGCCGGCCGGCAGGCGGACCGGCTCAACGAGGCCATCAAAAATTACGACCGGCTCACCCAGATCTTCGGCGACAGCGAGTACCTCAAGGAAGCCGAAGCCCTGTATGAACAGGCGCAAATACGCATGAATGCCCTGCTGGCGCCGGCCGCCCCCGGAACTCCAGCGGCGGCGGACTCGACGACGATGTCCACCGGCTCGTGATGCGCGTCGGGATCCTCGGCGGCACGTTCAACCCGCCGCATATCGCGCACCTGATCCTCGCCGAAACCATCCGGGTATCGTGTGCGCTGGACCAGATACGGTGGATCCCCGCCGGCACCCCTCCCCATAAGTCCGCCGACACCGCCGCCGAGCACCGGCTCGCGATGACGCGCATAGCCGTCGCCGGCAACCCCGCCTTCACCGTTTCAGACCTCGAGGTCGTCCGTGGCGGCGCCTCGTACACCATCGATACCGTCGAGCTCCTCCAACGGACCGAGCCGGACGTCGACTTTTCCCTGCTGATCGGAAGCGACAGCCTGGCCGACTTGCTTTCATGGCGCCGGCCGGACGACCTCGTGGCGCGCCTTCCCCTCATCGTCTACCCCCGCCCCGGCGCCGACCCACGCCCGGAAGCCGCCACACGGTACGCCCGCCGCATCACCTTCGTCGATGCTCCGCTCATCGAGGTGTCGAGCTATTCGATCCGCCGCCGGGTGCACCAGGGCCTGTCGATCCGCTACCTGGTGCCGGAGGCCGTATATGCCTACATCGCCGAGCATGGCCTCTACCGCTGATCGATCTCCCATGCGCCTCGAACACAAAGCCGCCCGCATCGTCTTCCCGAGACTGGGATCTAACATGCCCCCACCCGTTCCGGTCGAGGCCGACTTTGACCGGTTCCGGCGCATGCGGGACGCGCACTCCTTTGGCGGGCTCGTCCTCTTCAACGGCGCCATGGCCACTACGCCGGCCCTGCTCGATCGCCTTCAGGCCGACTCGGACGTGCGCCTGCTCGTCGCTGCGGACATCGAACGCGGCGCGGGCCAGCAGATGGCTGGAGCTACCCTGTTCCCTCACGCCCAGGCCTTCACCCGACTGGGCGACGATGCCGAAGCCGCCGTCGAAGCCTTTGGCGCCGCCACGGCGCGCGAGGCGCGCGCGGCCGGCATCCATATCGTGTTCGGTCCTGTAGCGGACGTCAACCGCGACCCTCGGAATCCGATCATCGGCACGCGCGCTTTCGGATCCGATACCGCGCGCGCCACCGCGCTCGTGACCGCCTACATCCGGGGGTGCCGGCGCGAGGGCCTGCTTACCACGGCCAAGCACTTTCCGGGCCACGGAAATACCCACGCCGATTCACACGCCGAATTACCCGTCGTGACCGACGACGAGGCGACGCTGGTCCGGCACGACCTCGCGCCTTTCCGGGCGGCCATTGCCGCCGGCGTGGAACTCGTCATGACCGCCCACGTGGCCTACCCCGCGCTCGATCGTTCCGGGGCGCCCGCCACGGTCTCCCGGCCCATCCTGCACGATCTGTTGCGCACCCGACTCGGATTCCAGGGAGCCGTGATCACCGACAGCCTGATCATGGGGGCCGTGCGCGAGCGGTACGCCACCGAGGCCGACCGCGCCGCGGCGCTCCTCAACGCCGGCGTGGATATCGTGCTCGACCCGTGGGATCCTCCCGGCGCCGTCGCGGGCATCGTCGCCGCCGTTCAGGCCGGCCGGGTGACCGAGGCGCGGCTGGACGAGGCGATCGCCCGCATCGAATCCCTGCGCGGACAGATACGCCCGGCTCCTGGACCCGTGACGCCGGACGAGGTGGCGGCACATGCCGCGCTCGCCGACCGGGTCGCCCGGCAGGCCCTGTTCAGCCGGCGCCTGCACGACGGCCCCATCCGCCGCGACGGAACGGGTGAGGTGTGGATCCTGCTCAACCCGTTTGCCCGTACGGGACAGCCGCCCGAGGCGCGCCCTATACAGCCGTTGGCGAGGCTTCTGGAGTCCGTACCGGGCGCAACCTATATCGAAATGGGACCAGACGACAGGGAGCAGCGCTACGAAATGGCCCGTCACGCCGCAGAGGGCGCCGGCGTGGTGGTGGTGGCCATGATCGTGAAGCCGGCCGCATGGCATGCGTTCGGCCTGCCGCCGCGTATGGTCGCGCTGGCCGCGTCCGTGTTTGCGTCGCGGCCGGCCGTGCTGGCCGTACTGGGCAGTCCTCAGATGCTGGATGTCTTCCCCGATGCGGCCGCGCACGTGTGTGTCTACAGCAATGTGCCCGTGGCCCAGCAGGCCGCTGCAGATCATATCCGCAACGCGTATCTTCATGCGTGATTCGGCGCAGCCGACCACAAATCCCCGCCACCACGCGCCACCTGCACGACGTCGCCGACATGAGCTTTTTCGATATTTTCCGCGACAATTACCCGCCCCTGGTAGAACAGGCGAGCGCCCAGATCCAGCAGATGGTGGAGACCGGCCGAACGATGTTCGCCGCCGCCACCGCCTATCTGCTTGAAAACGAGATCCTGAATGAGGACCTAAAGCAGCTCGACCACACGATCAACGAGGGCGAACAGAAGTTGCGCCGTGCGGTGCTGGAGCATCTGATGATGCGACCCGAGCGAGACCTGGTCTTTAGCCTCAAGCTGATCAGCATCGTGCACGAAGCCGAGCGAATCGGAGATCTTTCCAAGTCGCTGGCGAAGATGGCGGATCTGGCACACAGCCCACGCCTGGGCCCGAATGTGGCCCCGTTGCGCGCGATTCGAGACCATGTGTTCGACATATTCAACATGATTCACGAGGGCTTTTTCAAGGGGAATCCCGAAGAAGCCCGCAATATCATGACGGCACACGATGCCATCAAGCAGGAGGCGGCGCAGTACATCCAGCATATAGCAAACGAGCCGTCGATCACCCCCAACGAAGCCGTCGTCTACGCGATGTCCGCCCGGATGCTGAGCCGGGTGAGTTCGCATCTGGCGAACATCGCCTCGACGGTCGTGTCGCCGCTCGACCAGATGCATCGACCGCCGACGGCGCCAGAAGCTCCCTGATCCCCCAGTAGTCCTCCAGACCCCCTCTCGCTAACCGCTTGTTCCGATGGATGCACTCGTCCTGCTACCGCCGATCCTTGCAATCGGCCTTGCGTTGTGGACGCGCGAGGTATACCTGTCCCTGTTCGCCGGCCTGTGGGTGGGCGCCACCCTGATCGCCGGCGGCAACCCGATCCTCGGGCTCCGTGAGTTGGGCGATCAGCTGGTGGCCGTGTTCGCGGATGCGGGCAATACACGCGTCGTGTTTTTCTGCATCCTCGTGGGCAGCCTGATAGCCCTGGTGCAGGCTTCAGGCGGGGTCGAAGGGTTTATCCGCTGGGCGCAGGCCCGCGGGTGGGGGACGACCCGGCGCGGGGCCGAACTCCTGGCCTGGACCATTGGCATGCTCATCTTCGTGGAGTCGAGCATCACCTCGCTTACGGTCGGCGCCGTAAGCCGATCGTTTTTTGAGAAGCTGAAGATCCCCCGCGAAAAACTGGCCTTCTATTGCGACGCCACCAGCGCACCGGTCTGCATGATGATCCCGCTCAACGGGTGGGGCGCCTACATTCTGGGGCTGCTCGCCGCGCAGGGCATCGCGGACGCCTCCGCCGTGGGGCTCCTGGCGTCTTCCCTGGTGTTCAACTTTTACTCCTGGTTCACCATCCTCTTCAGCCTCGTCCTCGCGCTGACGGGATGGAGCTTCGGCCCGATGCGGCGTGCGGAACAGCGGGCGTTGACGACGGGGCAGACGATCCGGGAAGGCGCTCGCCCAATGCTCGCCGAAGACGTCGCCGGCCTCGAGCCCGTCCCGAATGCGCCGTTCCACATGCGCGATCTCGTGTTGCCGATCCTCGTCATGGTGGGAATGATCTTCGTCGGCCTTTGGATTACGGGCGATGGCAACATGATGGCCGGCAGCGGCTCCACCTCCGTGCTCTGGGCCGTTTCGCTGGGTATCGGAGCGGCCATGGTGCTCTACAGCATCCCGAGAAGGGGTAAGCGGGTGATGTCGCCCGTCGAGGCGACCGGCCTGATCCTGAAAGGCGCGTCGGGACTCCTACCTGTAACGATTCTGATTGTATTCGCCTTTGCCCTGGGACAGGTATCGCGGGAGTTAGAGATGGGGCCCTATCTGGTGGGCCTGATCGGCGGCGATGGGCCGGCGTGGTGGCTGCCTTCGGCCGTTTTTCTGGTGGGATGTATCATCGCCTTCACGCTCGGCTCGTCGTGGTCGACGTTTGCGATCATGATCCCGATCGCCTTGCCGCTGGCCGAAGGCCTCGGGCTTTCGCCGGCGCTCCTGCTGGGCGCCGTGCTCGCCGGCGGCGTCTTCGGGGACCATGCGTCGCCGCTGTCGGATACGTCGATCATCTCCTCGATGGCCTCCGCGTCGGACCACATCGACCACGTGAATTCCCAGTTGCCTTATACCCTCCTGCTCGCCACCGCGTCCCTCGTGGCGTTTGCGATCGCCGGGCTCGTGACCTGAGCCGCACCGGAAACCCATGCGCCCATGTTCGACAGCACCGCGTTTAACTCCTGGCCGGCCATCGTCCTCGGCGCCATCGTCTTCGGAATGCTGTTCGGCGCGATAGGGATGTTGTCGGATTTTTTGTTTACCGGAGACCTACGCATCACCCGCTTCGCGGCCGGCTTCGCGGGATGCGCCTCCCTCGGCTACCTGGTCGTTACCGCTTTGGCGCGTCGAAGCGAGCGCATGTGACCCCTCCTGATCCCCAAAATCGCGCTCCTGCATTTCCACGCCGATTCATCCTCGGGAGGATCCCAGCCGATACCCCGTGTGTTGTAACCCCTTTCGGAAGCGCTTCCTATTTTTATATAGACGAGTACCCGAACCATGATGAATTCCACCCCTACCGGCGTGCTCGACGACGCACGTTCGGCCTTTGAAAAAGCCGGCGCCGAGTCGATCGACCCCCGCTGCATTCCTCACCATCTCGAATTACCGCCTCCCATTGGCGACGCCATCGCCCCCCCGGAGTACTCCGCGATCGACCGCGAAACCTGGCGTCTTCTGTTCAACCGTCAGATGGAATTGCTTCCCGGCCGAGCCGGTGAAGCGTACCTCCAGGGTGTCCGCCTGATGGGCATGAGCCCGGAGACCATCCCCGCCCTGCGCGACCTCAGCGCCGCCCTGGAAGCCGCCACGAACTGGCGTGTCGCCCGCATCCCCGGGTTGTTGCACGAGAAGGACTTCTTCGATCTACTCGCGAATCGCGTCTTCCCGTCAACCGACTACATCCGCGGCCGGCACGAGATCGACTATACCCCCGCGCCCGACTGCTTCCACGACATGTTCGGACACATGCCGATGCTCACCGAGCCGGCGTTCGCAGACTTCTACCAGCTCTTCGGCCGGGCCGCCCTCAACGCCCGAGGCGCCGACCGCCCGATGCTCGAGCGGCTCCACTGGTTCACCGTCGAGTTCGGCCTTATCAAACAGGCTGAAGGCCTGCGCATCTTTGGCGCCGGCATCCTGTCCTCGAAAGACGAGGTCGTTCACGCCCTCTCCAACCAGGTCGACGTCCGCCCCTTCTCCACCGACGCCATCACGTCGCAAGACTACGACGTCTGGCACCTCCAACCTATCCTCTACGTCCTCGACTCCTTCGACCAACTCGTCGACGGCTTCAAGACCTGGGCGAAAGGGAAAGGGATGGTGTGAGGCTCGCTAATACTCGCGATCAGGAGCGGCCAGCGGCCGCAGGTCGTGCACAAGCGGTCATGGCTGTTTGTAAAGCACGCTCCTGACCGCGAGCACAGCGAGGCTCTACGCTTTCGCCGCGCTGGGAATCCGGTAGATCTGCTCGATGTAGTCGATGAGCATCCGTTGGGCGCTGAAGGCGGCCGGCAGGGTGGTCATCGCGTCGCGCATGAACTGGATCCACTGGCGGGGCAGCCCTTTTTCATCACGGTCGTAGAACATCGGGATGACCTCGTTGAGGAGCACTTCGTGGAGGAATCGCACGTCCTCGCGATCCTGTACGGCGTGGTCTTTCGGGTCCGCCGAGGCTTCGTGACCGATCGCCCAGCCATTTTTGCCGTCGAATCCTTCGGGCCACCAGCCATCGAGAATAGAGAGATTGAGACCGCCGTGGAGGGTCACCTTCTGACCGCTCGTGCCGCTGGCTTCATAGGGCCGTCGCGGGTTGTTCAACCACACGTCGCAGCCGGCAACGAGTTGGCGACCGGTAGCCATACTGTAGTCCTGCATGACGATCAGCCGGCCGGCAATCGCCGGGTGCTTCGCCACCTCGAAGAGTTGCTGGATGATCTGCTTCCCTTCGTCGTTAGCGGGGTGCGCCTTTCCGGCGTAGATGAGCTGGATCGGACGATCTTCACGGGCGAAGAGGGCAACAGCGCTTTCGATATCGTGGAAGAGGAGGCCGGCGCGTTTGTAGGGCGCGAAGCGGCGGGCGAACCCGATCGTCAGGGCCTCCGGGTCGAGCCGGCTTTTGGCGGGGATCGAGTGCGTTTTGAGGTGGCTGTCCACCCCCGCAATCAATGCGTGCCGAAGCGTGGTGCGCAACGCCCATAACGCTTCATCCGGAATATCCTGGACGCGTTTCCAGAAGTCGGCGTCGGCGGCGTGCGGCCGCCAGTCGCCCAGATGTTTGGTCAAGAAGGCCTGGGCTTGGGGCTCGGTCCACGTCGGCAAGTGCACGCCGTTGGTGACGTGGCCAATGGGGACCTGGCTGACGGGGCGATCCGCAAAGAGGTGCGCCCATTGCCGGCGAGCCACCTCACCATGCAGCGCCGAAACCCCGTTCGATGTACGCGCCAGCTTAAGGGCGAGGACGGTCATCGTAAACTGTTCGTGGACGTCGTTCGGATACACCCGCCCGTAGCTGAGGAGATCGTGGCCTGAGAAGCCGAGCTGGTGCCGGAAGCCCTCCATCTGTTCGAGGAAGATCGACGGGTCGAAACGATCATGGCCGGCCATGACGGGCGTGTGCGTCGTAAACACGCATCGTTCGCGGACCCACGTCTCGGCCTCCGCGAAGCTGCTATCGGACAGGATATTCCCCGACGTGAGCCGCTCGCGGAGGAGTTCGAAGGTCAGGAAGGCGCAATGACCTTCGTTCATGTGGTAGACGTCGGTCTCTATCCCAAGGGCGCGCAACAGACGGACGCCGCCGATTCCGAGGACGATTTCCTGCTGGATGCGGACGGCGCGACCGTTCTGGTAGAGCCGGCCCGTCAGCTCGCGGTATTCGTAGGGGTTGCGGTGGAAATCGGCGTCGAGCAGATACATGGTCGTCCGACCGATATCCACCCGCCAGGCCTGAATCTCCAGCGGAACCGTCCCGAGGTGCACCGTGATCGTGATAGGCTCCCCTTTCGCATCAGTCACCAGCGTGACCGGGTGGTCGGCCGGGTTCATGATCGGATATTCCTCCTGCTGCCAGCCGGAATGGTCGAAATACTGGCGGAAGTACCCGTTGCGCAGGAAAAGCCCGATTGCCACGAAGGGGACGCCGAGGTCGGAGGCGGACTTGGCGTGGTCGCCGGCGAGGATGCCCAGACCGCCGGCATACAGCGGCAGGCTCTCGTGGAGACCATATTCCATGCAGAAATACGAAACCCTGGGCGCATCGCCAAAGCGGGGAGCCGCCGTCATGTACTTCTGAAAATCGGCATATACCCGATCCACCTGGCCAGACACACGGGAGATGGCGGCTTCGTCGACGCTGCGGAGCACCGCCACTGGATTCCGGTTCGATGCCAGATAGACGGCAGGATTAAGGGTCTCGAACAGGTCCTGAGCCTCAGGATTCCAGCTCCACCAGAGGTTGGCGGCAGTCGCGTTGAGCTTTTCTCGTGTCGTCATGTAACCTCGGAAGTATGGTGATTGCAACAAAGGGGGGGTACGGGCCATTCGCCGGCGGTCGTTGGCGCTAGCCTGCAGCAAGCGACTGCTTACCTTCGCGAATCGCTATTATATAACAAAAGAGCCTACCGGTTCGAGGGGCAGCAAGAATTGCATGTTCTGCTTATCGGCCGGCTGGCGCATTATATTAGCTTCGACGCAAAATAGGACTCCATGCAACAACGAACGCCCCCCCGGACCGTCCACCAGGCGCTCGCCGAGGCGATCAAGGTGCTCAACGACGCTGCCATTGAAGATGCACGGCGGAATGTCGAGTGGTTGATGGGCGAAGTGCTCGGCGTGGGACGGGCGTCCCTGTACGCTTACCCGGAGCGGCTGATCGCGCCTCACCAGGAGGAAGCGTTCGCCGGCATGCTGGCGCGCCGCGCCCGTCATGAACCGCTCCAGCATATCCTGGGTTACACCGAATTCCTCGGGCACAGAATTCGTGTTTCGCCGGAGGTTTTGATTCCACGCCCGGAAACGGAACAGCTGGTCGAACACGGGCTGAAGGCCCTCGCCGGCCGCACGGCGCCCCGTGTGCTGGATATCGGCACAGGCAGCGGCTGCATCGCGATTGCGGTGAAACACCGCCGGCCAGACGCCCGCGTCGTCGCGGTGGATATCAGTGAATCGGCGCTCTGCATCGCGCGTGAAAATGCCATAGAGGCCCAAACAGATATCGAATTCGCCCGATTCGATCTATTGGAAGAAACCCTGGCCGACCTCGCGGCGTCGCCTTTCGACCTCATTCTCTCCAATCCACCCTATATCCCCGATGAGGATCGGCCGACGATGGATCCCGAGGTGATCGATTTCGAACCGCACCAGGCGCTGTTCGCCGGCCCCGATCCCCTTGTTTTCTACGATGCGATCGCGCGGCAAGCCAGCCCTGCACTTCGTGTCGGGGGGGCCGTCCTCGTCGAGATCTATGCCGCTTTTGCGGCCGAAGTATCGGATCGATTCCGCTCCGCCGGCTTCTCCGAGGTAGAAACCCATGCGGACTTCGCCGGCCGCCTCCGCTTTGTGCACGCGCGCAACCCTCCGTTTATTCACACGACGGTATCCTATGCTTAGAATCGCCCTCATCCAGCAACAACCGACCGCAGACCGCGCCCATTCGCTCGCACGCGGCCTCGAGGCGCTCGAAACGGCGGCACGCGCCGGCGCCCAGCTCGTCGTCTATCCGGAGCTGGCGTTTACGCCCTTTTTCCCGCAGCATCGTGCCACGCCGGACTCGATCGATCTCGCCGAGCCCATCCCCGGCCCTACGACAAAGGCGTTTCAGGAAGCCGCCCGACGACTCGGGGTCGTCGTTATCCTCAACTTCTACGAGCGTCATGGTGGGGAAGCGTTCGACACGTCGCCCGTCATCGATGCCGACGGGACCCTGCTGGGACGAACGCGCATGATGCACATCACCGACTATGCGGGCTTTCACGAACAGGGGTACTATACACCCGGCGACACCGGCATTCCGGTTTATGACACGGCCGCCGGCCGCATCGGCGTGGCCATTTGCTACGACCGCCATTTTCCAGAATACCAACGGGCGCTGGCGCTGGCCGGTGCGGACCTCGTCGTGGTGCCACAGGCCGGCGCGGCCGATGAGTGGCCCGAGGGGCTTTACGAGGCTGAATTACGCGTGGCCTCATTCCAAAACGGCTATTTCATGGCCCTGGCAAACCGCGTCGGCAAGGAGGACGTGCTCCATTTCGGCGGCGAATCGTTTGTCACGGATCCCTTCGGCCAGGTGGTGGCCCGGGCGCCGGGCGGGGAGGAGGCGATTCTGCTGGCGGATATCGACCTCGCGCGCTGCGCTGACTCGCCGGCGCGGCGGCTTTTCCTCAGACACCGGCGCCCCGACCAGTACGGGATGCTTCTGGATAAGGAGGGGTGAAACCCGGTGGAGGAGACTCAGCCGGCGGCTTCGCTCATGAACTGCTCGAACGATTTGTGCTTGTACGCCTCGCTGCCGATGTACGTCAGGACGCGCATGAAACCTTCAGCATCCAGGTAGCCGGGTAGCCGCGTGATGTAGTCGCCCGTGGACGTTAGGAATACCGTCGTCGGCGTCGACTCGGCGCCAAATCCCGAGGCAAGCTGCGAGGAGTTGAGCTTGTACCCCTTGAAATTGATCTCATCATCCACCTGCTCCACATTGAGCCGGGCCGTCACGAAGTGTTTGGCTACATATTCTTTGATGAGCGCCTGCGTATACACCGAGTCCTGCATCTTCGCGCACCAGGGGCACCAGGAGGCGTACACATCGACGAGAACGACCTTCCCGGACGAATCCGCGAGGGCGAGCGCCTTCTGAAAATCGATCCACTCAATGGGAGGCGCGGCTGCGCGTTCGGGCGTAGCGCCGGCGAACAGCGGCGCAGCGGCTAGATCCCCCTCGGGGCCTTTACAGCTCGTTGGAATCCATACAATTGATAAGAGCACGAGGGCAAAGAAACGCATCATGATGGACCGATCACAGGAAAACCGCGGTAGACGTGAGTGAAGCGTTCAGATGCCCTTTCCCAGCTAAAAGTTTCACAAGCCTCGCCGGCGCGACCGGCGCAGGCCGCCCGACGAGCCGGGTCGTCCACCAGACGCTGGATGCCCGCGGCGATCGACGCCGGCTCCCCGGCGTCGACCAGTTCGCCGACCTCAAAGCCGGCCACCACGCCACGAATCTCGGGCAGATCGGACGCTACGACGGGCAGGCCGGCCATCAGATACTCAAACAGCTTGTTGGGCAGGGCAAACCGATGGTTGAGGCACGTATCCTCGAGGAGCGTCACACCGATGTGCGCCGAGGCCGTCACGGCGAGGAGCTCCGCCGGCGACACCGGATCGAGGAAATGAATCCGCTCGATCCCACCCGCACGGACTGCCAGTTCAAGCGCCGGCCGCATCGACCCACCTCCCAGAAATACGAGATCCGCGCCCCGAACCTGTCGCATGGCTTCGATCAGAACGTTCCCGCCTCGGCCATGTTGGATGTTGCCCTGGTGTAATACGATCACCCGATCCACCGGCAGCGAAAGCCGCTCGTGGAGCCAATCGGTATGTGCTACGGACTTCCGCTCCGGCACGTTAAACAGCACGGCCGGCTCCGGAATGCCGTACTGGGTCGCGAGCCGATGGGCGATACCCGCGCTCACCGTAAACACCGCGTCGGCCCTGCGGATATACGTGCCCTCGAGTAGATGCCAGAACAGTGTTACCCAGGGCCGGCCGGCTGTAGAGGCTACAAACGGATACAGCTCCCGTGCGTCGTAGACGAGGCGCGCACCCTGCCGGCCCGCCGCGCGCGCCGCGGCGGGCAGCACGTAGAGGTCGCTCGCGTGGTAGACAGCGCCGGTGGTAGACCCCAACGCGCGGGTAAAACGCCGATGCACCTCGCGAAAAAAACGCGGACCACTCCCCGTGGGCCGGCCAAGGGAGATGACCCGGGCGCCCGGCACGTCGGGATCCGGCGTCGCCGGATCGTCCAGATCCACCACCAGCGTGCGCCGCCCGAGCGCCGCCAGCGCCCGAAGCTGCTTGAGCGCTCGTGAATTACGCCTCACTTCGCCCGTCAGGGCAAAAACGACATCTGCTTTCATGCGGTGGCTGGCATCGGTCCGGGTGCGCGCAGTATACGCCCCACGCTTGGATCGCGCCAGCAACCCGTGCGACGCGCCCCCTGCGTGGATGGAGAATCCAAGATTCACGCACGGTCGGTAGCGCGTCGAACGGCGTGGACCCGTATCTTCGGACATGCCGCCATCGAACGCGTTCGATACCAACCTTGTGGAGCAGGCCCGACAGGGCAACGCCAAAGCGCTGGAGCGCCTGCTGCACCATCTGGAGCCCATCCTGCGCGGGTTCTTTATTAAGCGCATCGGCCCGCGAACGGAAATCGACGACCTCGTCCAGAACACGCTCCTGCGCGTCCATCACGGCTTAAAAGACCTCAAAGAGGCCGGCAGCCTCAAGGCCTTCGCGATGAAAGCCGCCCTGTTCGAACTGCAGGACCTGTATCGAGGGCGTTATCGGACGAAAGAAAACCTGTTCGATCCCGACGAATCTCCACGCGACTCCGGCGCCCCGCCTCAGGAAGGCGCCGGAATCGACCTCGAGCGCGCCCTCGCCTCCCTCTCCCCCCGGGCCCGCCAGATCATCGAACTCAAAGCGTACGGGTATCGCTACGAGGAGATCGCGACGATCGTCGACACCACCGAGGCCGCGATCAAGATGCAAGTCAAACGCGCCATGGAAAAAATGCGCGAGGCGCTGATGGCCCTCACCGGCCTGGTGTTGATGTTACCATCGAAATATTAAGAATTGAAGACCAACGATTGAATTTCCCTTCACTTGAAGGAAAAGTTAACCTATATCGTTTTATTTTTTAATCGTTACTCGTTGATTTTTTAATCCATTCATACAACATAATGCCGGCCGCAACGGCGACGTTGAGCGACTCCGTGCCGCGGCGATCGGGGGCACCAGCGATCGCGACACGGTGGGTGAGCGCCTGCAGCGTGGTTTCCGAGAGTCCATGGGATTCGCTCCCCAGCACCAGCGCCGTTCGTTCGGCAGGGATCCAGCCGGCCAGTGCTTCCCCATGAAGGTCTGCCCCGACACACGCGAAGCCCGCCGCCGTCAACGCCGCGAGGGTGCCGACGAGGTCATCTACCTCCGCGATTCCCACGTCCCACAGCCCGCCCATGGTCGCGCGGACGACCTTCGGGTGGTAGGGATCGGCCGAGCCCGGACCGGCTACCACGGCGTCCATACCGAACCAGCCGGCCGTTCGGATGATCGTGCCGGCGTTACCAGGATCCTGGACGCCATCCAGCACGATCACCCGCCGCATATCCACCAGGTCCCTGATCGCCAGATGCCGGATGGGCACCACGGCGAGGATGCCCTGGGCCGTATCGACATCGGAAAGCCGGGCGAATACGTGGTCCGGCAGGATAATGGCCTCGCGCCCTGCGCGCCGGACGAGGGCCGGCAGGCGGGGATCCTCTTCAGAGCCGGTCGCCGCGAGTAGGTCGATCACGGGCACGCCGGCGTCGAGCGCGGAGGTTACCCCGCGCCATCCCTCTACCAGGGCCTGCCCCAGATCCATCCGCCCCTTTTTGCGCTGGAGCGTGGCGATCTCCTTACGCCTGCGCTCCGAGAGGCGCGAAAAATTTTCCATATTCTTGATATCTATCCCCGATCCGCCGGCCTTTCCATGCGTATTGACTGCGCATAGCCACCTGTTCTTCGTCGTTACTTTCTTTGATACGACCCCGCAGCACGTCTAGAAGATACATCGCGTCAGCCGATACCAACGGTTAATCCACGATTTCATCTTTGATGGCATGGCTACGGCACCCGGCACGGACCCCTTCATTCGGTTGAACGAAGCTGTTTGTGCATCCTACGTAATGTTCTCGCGCCATATCCCCGGCAAACGCGTCGCCTCCGTACCCGTTAATGGGGTGAAACGGGGAGCCCCGAAAGCGCTTCCAAGTTGGATATGGCCGCAAGCCTTCTTCCACGATAGATCTTCCCAGGGCGTTTGAACATGTCCAGTAAAAAAGCGGTTTACGCAAACTCAGTCTACAGAGAACCGGCCCCGATACGGGACCATGAGAATCCCTTCGAGTCGATGAAGAAGCGATTCGATGTCGCCGCCGATATCCTGAACCTCGAGGATGGTTTTTACGAATACCTGTGTTCCCCGACACGCATCCACATCACGTCGAATCCCGTGATGATGGACAACGGTCAGCTGAAGGTGTTCGAGGGTTACCGAGTGATCCATAATGAAATCCTGGGCCCGAGCAAGGGCGGCCTTCGGTACGCGCCCGACGTGAACCTGGAGGAAATCAAAGCACTGGCCGCGTGGATGACGTGGAAATGCGCGGTGGTCAATGTCCCGTTCGGCGGTGCCAAAGGGGGCGTGATCTGTAACCCGCGCGAGATGAGCCCGGGCGAACTCGAGCGCCTCACCCGCCGCTATACCGCTAGCATGATCGACGTTTTTGGCCCCGATCGGGATATTCCGGCGCCGGACATGAACACCAACGAGCAGATCATGGCCTGGATTCTCGACACCTACGCCATGCACGTCCGCCGCACGGACAACGCCGTCGTGACCGGGAAACCGATCGTGCTCGGTGGGTCCCTCGGACGCATCGAAGCTACGGGACGCGGGGTGATGACCGTGACGCTGGCCGCGATGGAGCGCCTCAATCTTCGCTCCTCCGAGTGCTCGGTGGCCGTGCAGGGCTTCGGCAACGTGGGCTCTATCGCCGCAAAATTGCTGCGCGAACAGGGTTGTAAGATCGTCGCCGTGAGCGACGTTTCGGGCGGCTATTACAACGCCGCCGGCCTGGATATCCCGGCCATGATCGAGTACTCGAAAGCCAACAAAAACTCACTCGAAGGGTATAGCGGCGCCGAGCCGATCTCCAATGACACGTTGCTTACCCTGGATGTGGATGTCCTAGTGCCGGCCGCAAAGGAAGATCAGATTACCGTCGAAAACGCCGGCCGCATTCGGGCGAAGATCATCGCCGAAGGTGCCAACGGCCCCACGCTCCCGGCCGCCGACGACATCCTGAACGCCAACGGCGTCATGGTCATCCCGGACATCCTCGCCAACGCCGGCGGGGTCACGGTCTCCTACTTCGAGTGGGTCCAGGACCGACACGGGTACTTCTGGACGCTCGACCGCGTCAACCGCCGCCTCGACCGCATGATGCGCACGGCCTTCGACACAGTCTACGACGCCGGCCAGAACTACAGCGTATCACTTCGAATTGGCGCGTACGTGCTGGCGGTCGACAAAGTCGCCCGTGCGCTCCGCCTCCGCGGCATTTACGCCTGATCGGCGCCCTCCCGGATGACGTACATGGCCAGCGCAGGCATCCTTCGAGGTGCCTGCGCTGTTTTTTGCGCGCGGACTCCAGCCCCCACAAAAAGACCAGGGCACTCCCTCCTGCACCGGCCATCCAGGGAGGCATGGAAAACAAAGCGAGCCGCCCGCGCTATAAGGCAGATCTGTACGAACCGACCCTGGAAGCCATGCGCCTCGCGCTTTTTTGCTGGATTTGCATCGGATGGGTGGCGCCGGCCGGCGGCCAGCCTTCCCACCTCGAGGCCTACCAGACGATGGCCGTCCGCTGCCTCTCTCCTCTGGCCGATAGCCTCCAGGCTTACCGCATCCTCCCGTTGGAACGGATGCCCTTCCTCGTTCCGGCCCTCGCGGCCGCCGGCGCACGGGCCCAACACTCCGTCTTCCTCGCTGATTCCGTCGCTCCGAACATTCCCGGTATCCGCATCGATGTGCGCCAGGCCGGGGTGACCCTGACTCGCACGCGGCGACGCACCGTTAACCGGCGCGTCACCCTCGCCCTCGACGCCACGCTTCTGGCCCCGGATGGCCGCGTCATCGACACACGCACCTGCAACGACGCCTTTGAAGACCGCTTCCCCCGGTCGATCGCCGCCTCTCTGACGACAAACGATTATGCCGAGACGCGGGCGTCCACTCCGGAGGCACGCTGGCTCCGACGGATTCTGGAGCCTACCCTGGCCGTGGGCGCCACGGTGCTCGGCGCCTATCTTTTTTTCACCCTGCGCAGCGAACGCGCCGAGGACAGCTGATCGATGCCCATCCCGCGCTTTTTGCCTGCGGCATCCCTCGCCGCTGCCGGCCTCATGGCCTCATGCGCCATCCCGGTAGCGCCCACGGGCGGACCCACCGATACCGCGCCGCCGGCCGTCGTGTCGGCGGTGCCGGCGTCCCAGAGCGTCAATGTGGACGCCACCGAACTCCACCTCGTGTTTTCCGAATACGTCGATCAGGCCTCGTTCGCCCAGGCCGTCTCGATCACGCCCGAGTTCCCACGCCCACCCGCCTACCGCTGGCGAAAACGAGCCGTATCGATCCTGTTTCCCGAGGCGCTGAGCCCCAACACGACGTACATCGTCACGCTCGACACCAAACTGCGCGACCTCAACCGGGTCGCCCTCAAGCAGCCGATCACGATCGCCTTTGCCACCGGTCCCGTGATCAACCGGGGCCGGCTCGCCGGGCGAGTCGTGGATGCACTGGAAGGTGATCCAGCCGCAACGGTCGATGTCTTTGCTTACGCCGTTCCGGATTCGACGCTGCCGCCGACCCTCCCGGAACGGCCGGCCTATCGGACGCAAACCGACTCCGATGGCCGATTCGCGTTCGACTTCCTGAGCGAGCAGCCCTATTTCGTCATCGGCTTGCGAGATCTAAACCGCAACGCGAGGCCCGATGGCGTGGAACCCTTCGCCGTGCCGCCGGACTCATTCCTCATCGCCGACTCCCTCGGTACCCCGGCGCCGCGTCCGTGGCTGCTGACGCAGTTGGATACGATTCCGCCGGCCCTGCAACGCGTCCGCGCGCTCTCGAATCGCCGCCTCACGTTGCGCTTCTCGGAATCCATTCAGTTCCTCGACACCAACCCGGCGTTGTGGACGGTGCGGGACTCGGTGAGCCGGCAGGTCGTGCCCGTCGAAGCCGTCTACCTCCAGGTCGAGGACCCGCGTCAGGTGTTCGTCGAGACCGCGCCCCTGTTCGCATCGCGGCACACCATCCAGCCCGGCGGGCTGGCGGATTCGAGCCTGAACCCCGTCGTGGCCGACACCGTCGGTTTCTCCCCATCCGCCGCACAGGATACCGTCCAGGTGCGCTTCGTGTCGTTCGCCCCGGCGGCAGGGCTTGCGCCGGCGGGGACGGTACAAACGCTTTTCCCCGGGCAACACCCGGGCATGCGGCTAAGCGCGCCTGTGGCGGCCGAACGACTGACCCGCATCGCCTCGCTGGTGGATTCGACCGGCGTAGCCTTTCCCTACGCGGCCTCGACACAGGACGGCGTTACCTATACCCTGGCGCCCCGGCTTCCAATGGCTGCCGGTGTGCCGTTTAGCCTGCGTGTGACCGGCAGCGAAGTGGGCCAGCCCGACACCGTGTTCACGCGGACATTCGCCTACCTCTCCCCCGACGAACTTGGGGAACTGAGCGGTGTTGCCCGGGCCGATTCGGGAGCGACGGGTGCGCCGGTGGTCGAACTCATGCCCTATCAGCCCCCTTCGCAGCCCATCCCGGCCGTTGCCACCGATGCGGAGGGCCGTTTTTTATTTTCCAACCTGCCAGCGCAGACTCGGTATCGGGTCCGCGCGTTCCTGGACCGAAACGGCAACATGCGGTGGGACGGCGGCGCTATCGCTCCGTTTGCATTTGCCGAACCAATCCAGTGGAGCACGGACAGCCTCACGGTACGCGCTCGATGGGCAACCGAATTGAGTGATACCCTGACAATCAAATAGCCGTTTGATGCGTAGGTTAAGGTTGCCCCCCTACCTTGATCCTTAAACCCCGTACATGCAACCCCTTCACCTCCCCGTCCTGACCGCAGCCGCCATGCGCGCCGCCGATCGCGAGACGATCGAGGTGTTCGGCATCCCGGGTTTCACCTTGATGGAGACCGCCGGCCGCGAGGCGGTGCGGGTCATCGAGTCCCGTTTTGGCGCTGTGATGGGCCGGCGAGTGGTGTGCCTGTGCGGCGCCGGAAATAATGGGGGCGATGGCCTCGTGGTGGCACGCGTGCTTCATGCCCGGGGTGCGCACGTGTTCGCGGGCTGCATGGCCAATGCCGAGGCGCTGCCGCCCGATGCGGCGCTCAATTATCGCCTGCTGGAACGCCTCGTCGCCGAAGACGGCGAGCGTGTCGCCGTGTTCGACCTCCAGGCCTCCGATTCCCTCGACCGACTCGCCAGCGCCGATCTGCTCGTGGACGCGTTGCTGGGCACGGGACTGACGCGTGCGCTGGGCGCTCGGTATCAGGAGGTGGTGGACGCGATCAACGCGGCGGACGTACCCGTGGTCGCGCTGGACATCCCTACTGGCCTCGACAGCGACACGGGCGAAGCGCATGGCCGGCCGGTAGTGGCCGATGGATCGATCACGATGGGGGCGTTGAAAGCCGGTCTGCTGCTTGGCGAAGGACCTCGCGTGGCCGGGTGGATCGAAACTGTTGAAATCGGCATCCCTGCCCATCTCATCGCCCGCGCCGCGGCCGCGCCCGGATGTGCCCATCGCACCACCGACGCGGCGATCCGCGCCTTATTGCCCACCCGGGCGCACGATGCCCACAAGTACAGCGTGGGGACGGCGCTCGTCGTCGCCGGCTCCGTCGGCTTCACCGGAGCGGCGGCTCTGGCGGCCGAGGCGGCCGCACGTTCCGGAGCCGGTGCGGTCATCTGTGCGACGGCGGCCCCGGCCCAGCCCGTGCTGGCCGTCAAACTCACCGATGTCATGACCGCGCCGCTGCCAACGAATGCGGATGGCATCGAAGCCGGACCGGCCGTCGATGCCCTGGAGGGGCCCCTGAAAAAAGCCCGCGCGCTCCTGGTTGGCCCCGGGCTCGGACGCCAGCCAGGGACGCAGGCATTCGTCCGGGCCCTGTTGAAGCGCGCGCGGCTGCCGACTGTGGTGGATGCGGACGGCCTTGTGGCGCTCGCCGGCATGGAGGCACACATCGCCGATCTGTCCGCCGGCGACTGGATTCTCACCCCGCACCTGGGGGAGTTTCGAACGCTGGCCGGCGGGGAAGTCGACACCTCGAACCGTATCACGCTCGCCAGCGCCTACGCCAGGCGCTGGCAGTGCGTGCTCATCGTAAAGGGCCTGCCGAGTATCGTGGCCGCGCCGGATGGCCGCGTCTTCATCAATGGCACCGGCAACGCCCTGCTGGCGACGGCAGGAACAGGCGACGTCCTGGCCGGTCTATGCACAGGCTTCCTCGCCCAGGGCCTCTCGCCCCTCGACGCCGCCCTGTGCGCCCTGCACATCGGCGGGGCAGCCGCCGATCGCCACGCCGCGTCCGTGAACCCCCGTGCCATGATGGCCAGCGATCTCACCCCCCATCTTCCCGACCTTTTTCGCACCCGATTTTACGTCGATCCATGACCCGAGCCTATGTACTGGCTATCGGATGGACGCTGGGCATCATGGCGGCCTGCTCCATTCCCGGTAACGACCTGCCCGATCTCGACATCGACCTGTTGCGTCCGGATAAAATCGTCCACTTCTCACTTTTTATGGGCCTGGGCTGGCTCTGGCTGCGCGCACTCCCCCAAAAGCTCCCCTACCGATTTGCCCTCGTCCTGGGCCTCGGGGCGCTGTATGCCATCGGCACGGAGGTGTATCAGGGCCTGCTGCCCTGGGATCGCACGCCGGATCCGTTGGACGCAGCCGCGAACCTGATCGGGCTCTTCACCGCCGCCGGCGTTCAGCACTGGATCGAGCGGAAACGATGGCAGTAACCCGGAGCCATGTGCCTGAAGGCAGCCACCTCGGCAACTTCCAGGGCGCCACGGTGTCTATAAAATAGATATCCCAGGGGAATCTCAGGAATCCGCGTCGCGGCATTGATCTTCCGAGTTTCCCTTCTTTATCTTAGGGGCCCGCCAGAACGGGTATTATCCTCATTTAGCGTGACGTGCGCCCATGTCTTTAAGAAAATCCGACAAAGCCAACCTGCGTAGCCAGTACCACCTGTTTGTCCAGGTAGGTCTGGTCCTTGCGCTTGTGGTCCTCATCGCAGCCTTCCGGTTCGACCTCACGTCGGACTCCAGCTTCCAGGTGGTGGAGGTCCAGCAGGAGATCGTGCAAATGGAAGAAATCCTGCAGACGAAGCAAGTAGAGAAACCCCCGCCCCCTCCGAAGCCTCCGGTTCCAGTCGAGGTGCCGGACGATGAGATCCTCGAAGACGAAGACCTGGATCTCGACGTCTCTCTCGAGTTAGATCAGGAGATCGTGGACCTCCCTCCTCCTCCGCCGGCGGCTGAGGAGGAAGAAGAAGAGACCGAAATTTTCATGATCGTGGAGGACATGCCCGAGTTGATCGGCGGCCTCGGTTCGATCCAGAGCAAGATCCGGTACCCGGAAATCGCGAAGAAAGCCGGCGTTGAAGGACGCGTGTTCGTCCAGTTCGTCGTTGGCGTCAACGGGGAAGTGCTTGATCCCGTGGTTGTCCGCGGCATCGGCGCCGGGTGCGACGAAGAGGCGGTTCGCGCCGTCAGCCAGGCGAAGTTCAAGCCGGGTCGTCAGCGTGGCAAGGCCGTGCCGGTGAAAATGTCGCTCCCGATCACGTTTAAGCTCAAGTAACGCTTACAGCGTTTCATCGGGGCCTAAGAGACCAAAAAAGCCCTCTCCTGCGCTGCCGGAGAGGGCTTTTTTCATTCGGTTGGTTAAGGCGTGCGGTTAGGCTTCGCGCACGAGTTCGCGCACCGTTCCGTCGTCGGCCGCCACCAGAACATCGTGGGCCAGGCCGATGAACAGACCATGGTCCAGCACCCCGGGAATCGCCTGCAGCTCTATCGCCAGTCGCGCCGGGTCCTCGATCGGAGGGAACATGGCGTCCACGATCCAGAAGCCCTGGTCCGTCACCACTGGACCGTCTTTCCGCACGGCCATGCGCAGTTCGGGTTTCGCGCCCAGTCGTTCGAGCGCGCGTTGGACCGGCGCCAGCGCCATGGGTAACACTTCTAGTGGGACAGGGCGGGTCAGGCCCAGCCGGCGAACGAGCTTGGACTCATCTACCAGCACCACGAAGCGTTTTGCCAGGGCCGCCACGATTTTCTCTCGGGTGTGGGCCGCCCCACCGCCCTTGATGAGGTTAAAAGCAGGGTCCACCTCATCCGCCCCATCAATCGCGAGGTCGAGGGCTTCCACATCGTCCAGTGTCGCAAGCGGAATTCCGAACGTTCTGGCCCGGCGCTCCGCGGCGAAGGACGTGGGTACTCCGACGATGCGAAGACCTTCTGCTCGAACGCGTCGACCGATAGCCTCGATCGCGAGCGCCGTCGTGGAGCCCGTTCCCAACCCGACGCGCATGCCATCCTCCACGAGTCGAGCCGCCGCTTCGCCGAGGGCCTGCTTGGCCGCGTCTTGCTTCGCCTTATCCATATGCGTTAGAGAGGCCGGCCACGTTATTCGTAACGCAGCGAATCGATCGGATCCAGCCGGGCCGCTTTGTAGGCCGGGAATCCGCCAAAGATGAGAGAAATGAAGGTAACCATCACGATGCCGATGATCGCCCAATCCCAGGGAAAAACCGCACGAATGTCGAAATACAACGCCACCCCGTTGCCAACCAGCGCGCCGAGCAGGATGCCGATCAGCCCGCCGATCTGACACAGGAAAAACGCCTCCAACAGAAACTGACGCATGATGTCTTTCCGGCGGGCGCCGATCGACTTCCGGATGCCGATCTCGCGGGTCCGCTCGGTGACGGACACCAGCATGATGTTCATGATCCCGATGCCGGCGGCAAACAGCGAGATGAGGCCGATGCCGGCGCCGCCCACGCGCAATACACCAGTAAATGCATCGAAGAAGCCCTGAAAGGTATCGTTCGTGGCGATCTCGAAGTTATTCTCCTCTCCCGGGGGCACCTTGCGGATGGCCCGCATCCGGCCGATCGCCTCCTCCATGGCGGCATTTAGCAGGACGGGGTCCTGAACCCGCAGGCTGACGCTTCCGATGTTGCGGTCCGTGCTGCCATACAGCGTGAAGAGTCGCGTGATCGGCGTCACGATGCGATTGTCCTGGCTGAATCCGAGAAAACTGCCTTTCTCCGCGAGCACGCCGACAACTTCATAGCGGTGACCGTCCATCCGGATCGACTTGCCCAGGGGGGTCTCGCTCGGGAACAGCTCATCGGCTAACGGCTTCCCGATGACGGCTACACCCCGGGCGTACTGCACATCCTGCTCGGTCAGGAAGCGCCCCTGCTCCAACTCGTAGCTGAAGTTGCCCAGGAAGTTCTGATCGCCCCCGAGCAACACCAGGTTAGGTTCGGTTTCTCGCGAGCCATAACGAACCGCTCCGAAATGAAAGTCCTCGATCACGCTCACCGTCACCGGCAACTCCATCAGAGACGAGAGACGCTCGATCTGTTCGTAGGATAGATTCGGACGGTTGCGTTCGTCCCGCCGGCCGCCATCCACGCGTATTTGCGGGTACCGTGTGACGTTAAAGGTGGACGATCCCAGGAATTGCATCGAGTCCTTGAAGTAGACATCGATCACCTCAACGGCCGTAACGGAAACGATGATGGCAAACACTCCGATGATCATACCGACCAGCGTGAGGAACGAGCGGGTTTTATTCGCCCGCAACGCATCAATCGCCATTCGAAACGCTTCTCCAAATCCCATGGGACGATTATAGGTTACAGGTTGCAGGTTACAGGTTGCAGGTTACAGGTTACAGGTTGCAGGTTGGCAAGTTGCAGGTTGGCAAGTTGCGACCTTCGAACCAAAAACCTTCACACCTGCAACCTGCAACCTTAATACTTCGGACAGTTTACAAAGGAGTGCGCTGCCGCGTGACAATTCAGGCCCCTCCCCGTATCAAGTACGGGGCAGGCTCTCGAATCGAGGAGGGGCGAGTTCCGACGTCGATTTATCGATGTCGGAACGGGGAGGAGTATTGCCCGGCATCAACGCGGATCATTTTTTTGCAACTCGACCTGACGGCCGAGTTTGAGAAAATAAAGGCAGCGACTGGGGATACATTTTGACTCATCCGCCCGGCATCCATTTGCTCCTCCCCATCCCGTCACCGCTACGCGCCGACGGGATTTGCCCCTCCTCGGATCGAGGAGGGGCCTGATCGTCAGGAACGGTCGAGCTACAAAAAGTGTCCGAAGTATTAAACCTGTAACTTGCAACCTGTAACTTGCCAACTTGCCAACCTGCAACCTACTCATACCGGAGCGCTTCGATCGGTTCGGACTTGGCGGCGGTCCACGCCGGCGCCAGGCCAAACACCACACCGACCAGCACACAGATGACGAACGCGATCGCCACGGTGCTAAGTGGTAGAATCGCTGGAATAAACGCGTTGATCAACGCGGTGGCCACCAGGGCCAGGCCCACGCCCAACACCCCGCCTATGATACAGATGGCGATCGCTTCAATCAGAAACTGAATGAGGATGGTCCGCCGGCGAGCGCCGATCGCCTTCCGGATGCCAATCTCGCGGGTCCGCTCCTTGACCGATACGAACATGATGTTCATCACGCCGATGCCGCCCACGAGCAGTGAGAGCGCCGTCAGGAAGACGCCGATCAGGTAGATCGTCAGCTTGACCGGAGCGAGTTGTTCGCGGAGGCTCTGCTGTTCGTTGATTTCGAAGTTATTTTCCTCGCGCGCGTCCTGCTTTCGTGCGGCCCGCAGGATGCCGGTCAGCTCGTCTTTCGCAACATCGACGTCATCGGAACTAACCACCTTCACCCGTACCGACACGCTGCGCTCGCTCAGGCCGAAGTGGTTCTTGAACGTCGAAATCGGGATCTGGACTACCATATCGCTCCCCTGGCCTTCGGCATCGGATCCCTTGCGTTCGAGCACGCCGATCACCTGGAAGCGGATGCCGCTGATGCGCACAAACTTACCGACGGGTTCTTCGACGGGAAACAGTTCGGTCGCGATCCGCGCACCGATCACACAGACGTTTCGGCTGGCGCGCGCCTCGATGTCGCTGTAGAACCGGCCGGTCTCCATATCAACTACAAACACCTCGGGATACCGGGAGCCGGCGCCTTCGATGCTGACGCCGGAGAGCGTCTTGCTCCCGTAACGCACGGCGCGGCTTGTATTCACGACCGGAACGGCCGCGATGGTGTAGCGCGATTGCGCCTCGATCACGTCCGCAAGTTCAGCACGGATGTCCGGCCGGTTAATGTAATTCCACCACTTGAAGCCAGGGCCCGTCGCCCACGGCCATTTTTCGACATACAGGACGTCCGCCCCCAGTTCCGAGAGTTCGTTCTCGAAATTCTGCTCGATGCCGTTGATGACGGTGGCCATCGCCGTGACCGACGTAATGCCGATGACAATGCCGAGGGTCGTGAGGATAGACCGGAGCTTGTTTGAATTGATCGCCCCGAGCGCGATGCGGATGCTTTCGCCTATTTCCTGGAGAAAAAACACACGGATGGAGCGGTGATGTGAGGGAAGGCCATGAGATACGCGGCGGGAAGTCGGACGAAGATACGCCGTGGGCGTCCGCGTTGTTGCGCGGACCGGCTACAGGACTTTTTCGAGCTGAATCCGATAGTCGCGATAGACCGGGTTATAATCCGCACGGACAACGCGGAACCCCTCGGCGAGGCCCATGACCGTCATACCCGGATGTTTATTAGGGAAGGTATCGTAGATGAACCGTTTGTAGCCGCGCGCACGGACGCGGTCGAGCATTTCATACAACAGGATACGAGCAACCCCCTGCCGGCGAAACGCGGGCAGGACCCCTCCTTTCGCGCTGTAGAAGGTCTCCTTCCCGTAACGGTAGCCAATTTTGAAGCCAACCGGCAGCCCCTCGTACCAGGCTAGAAGAATGAGCAGATCCTCACGATCGAAGGTGTTGATGATGCGCTCTTCGTGAAAGATGGCCGTATTGAGCTCCCGCACGACATCGATCCGGCCCATGGAAATCTCTTCCACGGACACGCCGGCGAACGGGACCAATTTCCCCAGTGCCGGGCGCTGATGCGAATCCGAGTGGCTCATAACGCAGTCGTCGGTCAAAAAGGCAGAAGGGCCGTGTCGTCGGTATGCGGCGGCGGCGCGCCCTCGTCGAGGAGGGACCAGGGTTCCAACAGATGCTCCGGCACATCCTGCACGAAGCGGCTGGGGTTCGAGAGAATCTCGCCCAGATGCCGGCGGTGTTGCAAGACCGGGTACGATATAAACAGGCGTTGCTCGGCGCGTGTGACGGCCACATACATGAGGCGCAGCTCCTCGTCGAGGGATTCTACGTCTTTCAGCGCGTACCCCGAAGGCAGGATGCCATCGAGCGCGTGCAATAAAAATACCGTATCGAACTCGAGCCCCTTGGCCGAGTGGATGGTCGATAGGATGAGGGGCGGTTCATCGTCGTCGACAGGGGCCGTGTCGATGGCGGTGAGTTCGATGGGATCGAGGGCGAGCGCGGAGAGGAATGCGGCGCGGTCGGTGTAGTTCTGGGTGAGGGCCGCGACATGCTCGAGGTCCTGCAGCCGTTTGGGGTAATCCTCGAAGTACGCCTTTTTCAGGAGGGGGTCGTAATGCTGGAGAATCCGGTCGATCTGATCCGACAGCGCTGGCGGTTGTTGGTGCAGGGTGCGCAGGAGCTGAAAAAGCTCCTGGAGCCGCTCGGCATACCGGGGGGAAAACGGGCGCGCCTCCAGCGCGAAGGGCTCGGGTCGATCGGCGGCTATCCACACGGCCAGATCTCGGGCGGTTTTGGGGCCCACGCCTTCGAGGAGTTGCAGCAGCCGATGCCACGCCACGGCATCGCGCGGGTTTTCGAGTACGCGCAGGTAGGCCAGGACATCCTTTACATGGGCCGCCTCACTCAGTTTTAATCCCCCGTATTTGACATACGGGATACCTCGCCGGCTCAGTTCCACCTCCAGGTCGTATGAGTTAAAACTGCTTCGAAACACCACGGCCATTCGATTCAGCGCTACCCCCTGTTCGCGCAGCTCGAGCACCATCTGACAGACAAAGCGGCTTTCGAAGCGGTCGTCCGACGCGGCCACGAGGCCTGGCAACTCGCCGCCCTCGCGGTGGGTGAAGAGGCGCTTGTCGTATTTCCGGTGGGCGCGGGAGATAACATGGTTAGCGAGATCCAGGATCGCCTGCGTCGATCGGTAATTCTGTTCGAGCTTGAGGACCTTCGTACCCGGAAAGCGCTCGGGGAAGGCAAAGATGTTCGCCGCGTCCGCCCCGCGAAAGCGGTAGATGCTCTGCGCGTCGTCGCCGACAGCCATGACGTTGCCGTGAACGGAGGCAAGGTGCTGTACCAGGGTGGCCTGGAGGCGGTTGGTGTCCTGGTATTCATCGACCAGGATATGCCGGCACCCGGCGGAAACGCTTCGGCGGATGCCGGAGTCCTGCGCGAGGAGAGCCTCCGCATAGTAGAGCAGGTCGTCGTAGTTCATCAGCCCGTGCTCGCGCTTGTAGGCCGCATAGTCCTCGAAGAGCTGATAGAGCGCTTCCAGGTGGTCGAGGAACTGGGGGTAGGACGAGGCGAGCACGTCGTCGAGCCCCATTTCCCGGTTGGTCACCGTCGAAAACAGCGCCTGGAGTGTTTTTTTACGGGGGAAGCGGACGGACGCTTTGTGGAGGCCGCGCGCGGTGCGGAGGACGTCGATCACATCCGCGTCGTCGGAGGCGTCGAGGATGTTGAAGCGGTTCGGGAAGCCGATGGCGCCGGCGTGTTCGCGGAGCAGCGTCAGGCAGAAGGCATGGAAGGTGCCACCGCGGACCCTGGAGCAGCGGCCGTCGAGAAGGGCGCTGGCGCGGGTGAGCATTTCGCTGGAGGCCCGCCGCGTAAACGTGAGCAGGACGATCTGCTCGGGCGGCGTGCCGGTTTCGACGAGGTAGGCGACCCGGTACACCAACGTACGCGTCTTACCGGTGCCGGCGCCGGCAATAACCAGCACCGATCCGCCAGCCGCCGTAGCGGCGGCGTACTGCTGTTCGTTCAACTCGGCCGCATACGGGATGCTGAGCCTGGCCTGAACAGCGGGGTCTGCCTTGAGTACGAAACGCCGCGCCATGGTGGGTGGGGGTTTACGCCGTGCTGGACAACGCGTGTGGGCGAGGGGAGTTCAAAGATCACCAACACGGGCAAAAGTTCAAAACAGTTACAAGCCCGGGCACTGGCTTCCCCGAGGTATTGTTCATACATTAAACGCCGGCCCCGCTGCGGCCCTGGTCCGGTCTCCGGTGGATCAGGCAGGAGGCAAAACCTTTTGGGAAGGAAGCAGCAACCTTTTGTCCCCGGGGCGCCCGCTCATCGCGTTGAAACTAGCTGTACCGTTCTCATGGGAAAAGTCATCGCAGTTGCGAATCAGAAAGGGGGCGTTGGCAAAACAACTACGGCGATCAACCTCGCTTCGTCGCTCGCGGCCACCGAACATCCGACGTTGCTGATCGATATCGACCCTCAGGCCAACTGTACATCGGGCGTCGGCATCGATCCGCGCACTACCGCTGCATCGACCTACGAAGTACTCATCGGGCAGACCACGCCCGAGGAGGGCGCACGCCCGACCGACATGCCGTTCCTGGATATCGTCCCGAGCCACATCAACCTGGTGGGCGCCGAAATCGAGATGATCGACATCGAGGAGCGGGAGAGCATCCTCAAAAAGGCGGTCGCGCGCGCTCGTAAAAAATACGATTTTATCGTGATCGACTGCCCGCCGTCGCTGGGGTTGCTCACGCTGAACTCCCTCACCGCGGCGGACTCGGTGCTGATCCCGGTGCAGACCGAATATTTCGCCCTCGAGGGGCTCGGCCAACTGCTCAACACGATTAAGATCGTCCGGCAGCACCTGAACCCCGATCTCGAGATCGAAGGCGTCCTGCTCACGATGTACGATGCCCGCCTCCGGCTTTCCAATCAGGTCGCTGAAGAAGTGCGTCGGTATTTCGGTGACAAGGTGTTCGAGACCATCGTGCAGCGCAACGTGCGCATCTCCGAGGCGCCGAGCTTCGGAAAACCTGTGTTGTTGTACGATGCTACCAGCCAGGGCGCGCGCAACTATATCGCCCTGGCGCGTGAGATCCTGAAGAACAACCAGCACTTTCTGAAGGCTGGCGGCTACGCCGAGGGTCGGGCGGCCCAGATGGGCTCCCGCGAATCGAATGCCCCTCATTCCGACAGCCCCTCGACGCCGGCCAACGGCTTCTCCCGCTGATAGCCTCTCTTGAGACAGTCGAATTTAGCTAGTTCCCAATCGCAGTATGGCCAAGAAAGTAGCCCTCGGGCGTGGATTAAACGCCCTGCTCCCAACCGCTGAATCCGGCGGCGAGACGGCTGAATCCGCCGCCGCGCGGCAGAGCCGGCGGTTCGCCGCCGCGGAGCGTGAAAGCGGCCGGGCCGGCTCCGTCCTCGAGATCGATGTCGAACTCATCCAGCCCAACCCGTATCAGCCCCGCACCACGTTTGACGAGGAGGCGCTGGACGAACTGGCCGCATCGATCCAGCAGCTGGGCATCATCCAGCCGATCACGGTCCGCAGCCTCGGCGAAGGCCGGTACGAGCTGATCTCGGGCGAACGCCGGCTCCGCGCCGCCCGCCGCGCCGAACTGCGCCAGATCCCAGCGTACATCCGGGAAGCCGATACCGAGGCGATGCTGGAGATGGCCATTGTGGAAAATGTGCAGCGCGAGGCGCTCAACCCGATGGAGGTCGCCTTCGGCTACCAGCGCCTCATCGAGGAGTGCCAGCTCACGCAGGAGAAAGTCGCCCAAAAGGTCGGGAAGAAACGCGCCACCGTGGCCAACTTCCTGCGGCTTCTCAAGCTGCCGCCGCTCGTCCAGGCCGCCCTCAGCGACAATTCGATCACCATGGGGCATGCCCGTGCGCTGATCACCGTCGAAGACGAGCAGGCGCAGATCGGTATTCTGCATGCGCTCCTGAACGATGGGTTGTCCGTGCGTGAGGTGGAGGAGCGCGTGCGGGCGTGGCAGCAGGCACAGCAGGCGCCGGAGAAAAAAGAGGCCGCCACCCGATCGGATAACGATGCTTTTGCCCGTGCCGACCGAGACCAGCTGCAGATCCAGGCCCTCGGATCCCGCCTCCGTACGCGGCTGAGCACCCAGGTGCATATCAAAGCCAAAAAAGGCGCGGAAGGCGGGCGGATCGAGATCGAGTTTTATACGTCCGACGATCTCGAGCGTCTCATGGAATTGCTCCTGGGGCACTGACCCACCTCCCGACCTTCCTCCGACGCGCGCAATGCGCCTACCCTTCGTTTTACTCTCCCTGACCCTTTGTGTCGCCGGCCATCTGGCGCCGGCGCGGGCGCAGGATGCGGACAGTATCAGGGTAGACAGTATCAGGGTAGAAAGCCAGGCCGGCCCAACGCCGGAAACACGGCCGTTTGCCGGGCACGATCCCAATCGGGCGCTCAAGCGGTCCCTCGTATTTCCAGGTCTCGGGCAGGCGTATAACAGGCAGTACTGGAAGATGCCCGTCGTCTATGCTGGCCTGGGCGCCGCGGCTTCGATGGCCGTGTACTTCGGAAACAGGCACCGGCTCTTCACCCGCGCCTTTCAGTACCGGGGCTGGCAGCAGGAACTCGAGGAAGGCGAGCCCCACCCGTTCCCATACTATGCCGATGAATACGCGCAGGTGGTGGCGGAAATCGGGCAGGGCCGAGACCTCTCCGCCTCCAGCATCCGGCCCTTCCGAGATAAATTTCGGCGCAACCGTGACCTTTCCTTTTTTGGCGTCGGCTTAGTGTATGGGCTGACCGCCCTCGACGCGTTCATCAGCGCCCATCTCCTCGATTTTGATGTCGGGGAGGATCTGACGGCGACCGTTGTGCCGCATCCGGGCGGCCAGGGCGTGACGCTCAGCATGACCTGGTAGACGAGCCAGTGAGCGCGCCCTACCGCTTCCTCTTTCGAGAGCAAGCGACCTGCAGGCACGAGACATACCCGCCTTTTTCAGTCAGCACTGGGGCCGGCGACAAAAAGCATCCATAATCTCCAAGGACGTCCGTTGATGCCACATATGAATCAAGATACGCCCACGCCCATTCCGGGACTTCCGCGCGAGCAGGCCGTTGTCCGCGACGAACCGATGCTTTTCACAAAAACGCACCGGTTTTTTGACCCGGCCGGCGACTATGCGCAGGTCAAAAAAGCGAATCTCTACCCCTACTTCCGCCCCATCCAACGGAACGAAGGGACGCGCGCCATCATGTACGGCCGCGAACTTATCATGGCCGGCTCGAATAACTACCTGGGCCTGACGTCGGACCCCCGCGTAAAAGAAGCCGCCATGCAGGCCATCCGCCAGTACGGCACCGGCTGCACCGGCAGCCGTTTCCTCAACGGCACGCTGGACATCCACCTCGAATTGGAGGAGCGCCTCGCCCGCTTCATGGGCAAAGAGGCCTGCATCCTGTACTCCACCGGGTACATGACCAACCAGGGCGTCATCCAGGCCATCGCCGGAAAAGGGGATGTCGTGTTCTCCGACAAGGACAACCACGCCTGCATCGTGGCCGGCACCCAGGTCAGCCTCGCCGAGACGTCGCGCTTTCGCCACAACGACATCGATCACCTGCGCGTCCTGCTCGAACGCGTCAGCAACGAACGTCCGAACGCCGGCAAATTGATCGTCACGGACGGCGTCTTCTCGATGAGCGGGATTATCGCGCGCATCCCGGAATTGGTCGAGCTCGCCGAGGCCTATAACGCCGCCCTCATGTTGGACGACGCCCACGCCGTCGGCGTCATTGGCCCCGGCGGTCGCGGTTCCGCCGCCTCGTTCGGGCTGACCGATAACGCGCACCTGATCACCGGCACGTTCTCGAAGAGCTTCGCCTCGCTGGGGGGATTCTGCGTGGGCGACCACGACGTGATCGAGTACATTCGTCACGTCAGCTCCGCCCATATCTTCAGCGCCTCGATGCCGCCGGCGAACGTCGCCACCGTCCTCAAATGCCTCGAAATTCTCGAGGAGGAACCGGAACGCGTCGACCGCCTCTGGGAGATTTCGGACTACATGCGCGATGGCTTCCGGAACGCAGGGTTTAACGTGTGGAACAGCCAGACCCCGATCATCCCGGTGGTCGTCGGCGACATGTACACCTGCTTCCAGTTCTGGACTGACCTGTTGGAGGAGGGTGTGTTCGCAAACGCCATCGTCCCGCCGGCCGTCCCGCCGGGCCAGGCGCTCATGCGGACGTCCTACATGGCGACGCACACGAACGAAGAGCTCGACTTCATCCTCGACGCTTTCCGCCGTGTCGGCCTGAAAAACGGGGTCATCGCTACCAACGGCGCCGCCTGACCGCCTCTACATCCGGCTCTCTCATGGAGGTTGGTACCTCACCGCAGTCTCCGCTATCGCTGAACGGCGTCCGGATTCGGCGCGTCGCCACGCGTCGGGACCTGGCGCGCTTTATCGATTTCCAATACGCGCATTATGCGGACAACCCCAACTGGGTGCCCCAGTTGCGGATGGATATCCAGAAGACGCTCAATCCGCGCAAGAATCCGTTTTTCGAACACGGGAAGATCGAGCTATTCCTGGCGGAGGATGAACACGACCAGGTGATCGGCCGGATCGCCGGCATCCTCAACGGCATGCACCTGAAGAAATATGCCGACGGCAACGGCTTCTTCGGGTTCTTTGAGTGTGTGGAGGACTACGGGGTGGCCGAGCGGCTGTTCGACGCTGCCGGCGCGTGGCTCCGCGCCCAGGGCCTCATCGGCGTTCGTGGCCCTACCAATCCGTCGATGAACGACATTTCGGGCCTGCTCGTGGCCGGCTTCGATCGCCAGCCGTCGATCATGATGCCGTACAACCCGCGGTATTATGCCGTCTTCCTCGAGCGGTACGGGTTCACCCGGGCGATGACGATGTGGGCGTATTACATCAACAAAAAATACCTCACGATCGACAAGCTCCACCGCGGCGTGAACCTGGTGTACCGACGGAACCCGTCCATCACGCTGCGCAAGCTGGACATGGCCCATTTCGATCGCGACGCCCAGATCGTGCTCGCTATCTACAACGACGCCTGGTCGAACAACTGGGGGCACGTCCCGATGACGCCGAAGGAGTTCGCGCACCTCGCAAAGGACCTCAAGCAGATTGTCGATCCCAACATCGTGTTCTTCCTGGAGGACGCCGGCCGGCCCGTCGCCTTCTCCATCTCCCTACCGAATCTCAACCTCGCCCTCCAGCACACGGACGGGCGGTTGCTTCCGTTTGGACTGCCCCAGCTCCTCCTCCGCGGCAAGTTCGGGGGAATCTATGAGTGCCGTACCCTGCTCATGGGCGTCATCAAGGAGTACCAGGGGATGGGGCTGGACGCCATATTAAATCTCCAGATCATGATCGAAGGGCCCAGTCACGGGTATCAGGCGAGCGAGATGAGCTGGGTGTTGGATAGCAACCCGGCCATGATGAATGCCATTATCTCGTACGGCGGGGTGATGGATAAAGAATACGCGATGTTTGAGCGCACCCTGTAACTTCGCACTGTAACTTTGCCCTGTAATTCCTGGCCCCGATGCCTTTCGCCCCGCACCCCTCGTTTGTGTACTTCGATCTGGACGATACCCTGCTCGACCATCGGAGTGCCGAACGGGCCGCGCTGACCGACCTCTGTGGCCACTTTTCGGAGGCTTTTGCCGACCGGCCGGTCGCCGAAGTGCAGTCGACCTACCATGTCAACAACGTGGCGTTGTGGGCCGCCTACGCCGCCGGCGAAATCGACAAAGAGACCCTGCGCCGGCGCCGCTTCGAGGTACTGCTCGATCGGCTCGCTATCGTCTCTCTGGATGCCGACGAAGCGAGCGACTACTACCTCGCCTGTTATGCCAAGCACTGGTCGTATTGCCCGGGGGCGCGCGAGGCCTTCCTGGCGATCGCCGCCGTATTGCCGGCCGGGATCCTCACCAACGGTTTCGCAGAACAGCAGCACGCCAAGTTGAACCAGTTCCCCGAGTTGCGATCCGGCAGTCGCTCCGTCGTCATCAGCGAGGAGGTCGGCTACATGAAGCCGCATCCGAAGTTATTCGCCGAGGCCTCGGCGAGGGCGGGGGCCGATCCGGCGTCCATACTCTATGTCGGCGACTCGTACGCGTCCGACATCGCCGGCGCACGGCGGGCCGGCTGGCAGGCCGCCTGGTACACCCTGGAAACGGCCACCGGCTCCGGAGAGGAGGCGATGCGCTTTACCGATTGGACCGCCCTGACCGGAGTACTCGTGCGATAGGCATAAAAAAATAGCTGCCCTGCAAAAACAAGGCAGCCGGGGAGCCCTTGAACAAGACCGCCTCCCCCGACGATGGCTTTCGGCCAGAAAGATTCTTCCATTCGCCGGGAGAGGCACGGCCTTCAGATACGCATTCCACTTCCGACAAGCACCCGCCCCACAGGCCGAGCGCCAGCCGATGCCGCATGAGCGTACGGCATAGGAGGAAGCAGACGTAAGATCATCTTCTCCGCAGAACGAAGCCGCGAGCGCTCGTTCCAGCCGCTCGCGTAGCGCTCCGTGCCACAGAGGAGCAAGGCCGGGGGCAAGCAAGAAAACAGCGTTTCCCCGCTGCAACACTGGCGGTAGCCCAGATGCCACTCGTAGGCCGGCCCCGCGCCGTTGCGCGCCTTAGCACACAACGTCACAACGCCGGTTGTGCAATCCTCAACCAATCGTTCGATGAACAGCCAACCCGATCGACGGATTAACCGAAAGGTTGTCGGCCTGGCATCTGCGAACGGGACGTATCCCGTACGAAACACCGTGTCGTTTCGAAAACACCCATCCGGTGCAGCATTCCAGATGGGTGCCCGATACCGACACGCGGGTCGAATCCGGGCATAACACGGCGCCGGCGTTCGTTACGAACGCGCAGGCTCCCCGCTCGTACCCGGGAGGGAGAAGCATCCTGATGCTCGCCGACTCGGAGGCCGGCGAGTACGATCCTCATGCAGTCTGAAGACACAGTCTCGTCAAGGAACAGTGCCCGAAGGCACGCGAGAAATGGTACTACGGCCCCCGACGGGTAACAAGCAGAATCCGCCCACAAACTGTACACAGGTTTTCCACGCCCAAACCCCCTGTATTCCACCTACTTATCCACAGTTTTTTGCACAACATGTGGATAACATCGTCAAGCGCCGGACGGCGCCCCATAAAACCAAACGACTCGACCGTAAGGGCCGAGTCGTTTAGTGCTCATTCGACGTGCGCAACCGATTTGCTTCTGCCAGAAAGCTCTCAGGCTACATGAGGAGTTTCAAAGATAGGCCTGAAAGTCCGCCCGCGCAAGTATCAATAACGGACAAATCCTTATTTTCTTTCCAAAAAATATCGAAATTGACGTTATCGAATAACGGACATCACTTCGTTCAGGAAGATCATGACCGAGCGGGGCTCGAGGATGATCGTGAGGAGTAGCCCCCCGATGGCCCCGCCGAGGTGCGCCTCGTGCGCGATGCGGCCCATGATGCCAGGTTGCCCCTGCAGGCGGGCCTGTTTCATCATGTAGATGGATCCGTACACGTACAACACGGCAAACAGAATGGCCGGCATGGGGATAAAAAACATGATCCCCAGCATCGCAAACGGTGCAAAAAGACAGAAGGCGAACACGACCCCACTGATCGCTCCCGAAGCGCCGACCGCCGAGTAATTGACGTCATTCTTGTGGTAATGAAACGTCAGCGCATGGGCCGCCATTTCAGATCCGAAGTACAACAGCAGGAACCGGACCGGCCCCAGCACGCCCTCGAGCTGAGGCCCGAAGAAGTAAAGGGTGAGCATGTTCATGAACAGGTGCCCGAACCCGCCGTGTACAAAGCCGGCCGTCAAAAACCGGTAGTACTCTTTCCGATCGACAATCGCCCGCGGTTTAAACGAAAGCCGTTCGATGGACGCTGGATCCACAAAAAAGACATAGCCGCTCACAAACACATTCAGCACGAGGAGCGCGAGGGTAATCGGGGATTCGAGGAGGTTCATCAGATGGGGATCAGGTAAACTCGATACGGCGCCGGCTCAGATACAGATTGAGCCCCGATTCAGTACCAGCTCAGTTTCAGTACCCGTTCAGCGCGGAAGCAATGCGCCCAAATGGCTCAGCACCGACTCAAAGACATGGAGGCCATCGCCGCTGCCAATCAAGGTCTCGGCACACCGTTCCGGGTGCGGCATCAGGCCCAATACATTCCGGCCGGCATTCACGATCCCGGCGATGTTGCGGGCCGCGCCGTTCGGGTTGGCGGCCGGCGTCACGTCGCCTTCGGCCGTCGCATACCGAAACACCACCTGATCGTTCGCCTCGAGCGCGTCGAGCTCCTGCTCGCTGGCGTAGTAATTGCCTTCCCCATGCGCAATCGGCGTGCGGAGCACCTGGCCTACCCGCATCGATCCGGTGAATGGCGTGTGGGTGGTTTCAACACGCAAATACACGTCCTTACAGACAAACCGGAGCGAGGCGTTCCGCAACAACACCCCCGGGAGCAGGCCGGACTCGCACAGGATCTGAAAGCCGTTGCAGATCCCCATCACCAATCCCCCTTCCTGCGCGAAGCGAACGACGTCCTTCATGATCGGCGAAAATCGAGCGATGGCGCCGGCGCGCAGATAGTCACCATAGGAAAATCCCCCGGGCACGATGACCAGGTCCACATCGCCCATCCGGCTGTCCTTGTGCCAGATGAAACGCGCCTCCTGCTGCAGCACGTGGCTTGCCACGTGGTAGGAATCGTGATCGCAGTTGGAGCCCGGGAAGAGGAGTATGCCGATCTTCATAAGCCGATTTCGAGTGGTTTCTTACGGCTGCGTTAACCTGCCGTTTTTAACTACCGCACGGATTGGGTACCATCTACAGCCGGGGGCAAGATACGGCGCGCCCGTTTTCCTTCCCAACCGCCGGCCCATGAATCGTCCGCTTGTTTCCTTTCGTCCCACCGCCGCCATGCCTGCACTCGCCAACAAGACGCTTTTTATCACCGGCGCAAGCCGGGGGATCGGGAAGTCCATCGCCCTCCGCGCCGCACGCGACGGCGCGAACATTGTCATCGCCGCCAAGACCGAGGTGGCCCATCCGAAGCTCCCGGGCACGATCTACTCCGCCGCCGCCGAGATCGAGGCCGCGGGAGGGCGCGTCCTCCCCTGTGTGGTGGATATCCGGGAGGAAGGGCAGGTCCGCGATGCCGTCGACCGTGCAGTCGCTACCTTCGGGGGGATCGACATCCTGGTCAACAACGCCAGCGCGATCTACCTGGCCGGCACGGAGGCCACGCCGATGAAACGGTACGACCTCATGCATCAGGTCAACACCCGCGGCGCGTTCCTCTGCGCCCAGGTATGCCTCCCCCACCTCCGCAACGCCGCCAATCCCCACATCCTGAATCTATCTCCCCCCCTGAACCTGGAAGCCCGCTGGTTTGCCCCCCATGTGGCGTACACGATCGCGAAATATGGGATGAGCCTGTGTGTGCTGGGCATGGCGGAAGAATTTAAACCCGACGGCATCGGCGTCAACGCCCTGTGGCCGCGGACGATCATCGCCACCGCCGCCGTCCAGAACCTCCTCGGGGGCGACGAGGCCACCCGGCACGCCCGCACCCCCGCCATCGTGGCGGACGCCGCCCACTGGATCCTCTCGCAAGACAGCCGCGCCTGCACCGGAAACTTCTTTATCGATGACGAGGCCCTGGCCCGCGCCGGCGTCACCGACCTCGCCGGCTACGCCGTCACCCCGGGCGCCGATCTCTGGCCGGATTTTTTTATTTGAACAGCACGCCGGGCGACATTTCATCCTCCGATCATGTTGGGATCCTGGCGTAGGGGTACACTGGGCACAAAGAAATAGACCCGGCGTAAGGACCCTATGCTCGCCCAGGAATTTGAGTGGGACGAAGCCAAGAACATGGCTAATATCAAAAAACATGGTATCAGTCTACGACGGGCTACACTACTATTCGCCAGGCGTTGCATCGTCAGAAGATCGGCTTATTTCCCCGAGGCTCGCTGGATGGCTACGGGCGAACTGGATGGCCGGCACTGGACGGTAATCTTTACACGTCGGAAGCACCGAATCCGACTTATATCGGCTAGACGGGCACGTAGTCATGAAAGAACCGAATATCATCAGGCTTTCCCGTGAAGAAATCGAATCCCAGCTACGCCAGGGATTGGACGATACGGACTGGCACCGGATCGAGGAGATGACCGAAGAAGAAATCGAGCAGCTTGCTCTGGAAGAGAATGCTGAACTCGGTATTCCGGATGACTGGTATCGGGACGCCATTCCCGTCATACCAGAAGAAAAAGAGTCTGTCACATTGATACTCGATCGTGGCGTAGTGGACTACTTCAAAGACAAAGGGGACTCCTTTAAATCGATGATGAACGCTGTGCTACGCGACTACGTGCAGCAACAGACCGAAAACAAAGGAGCCGCCAGGCGGGAATAGCACGCGCACCCCTTGTTCTAGCCAAAAAAATGCTATCTTTGGCGAGCGCGATCTTCGCGAGTAGTCTCCGCTTTCGCTGCACGCCACCCATGATCCCTGAACCCACCTTTACGATCGGCATCGAGGAGGAATACCTCCTGGTCGATCGCGAAACGGGTGCCCTCATTCGCGAGGCGCCTCCCACGATGCTCGACGAGTGCAAGAAGCTCCTCGAGGGACAGGTAACCCCCGAATTCTTCCAGTCGCAGATCGAGGTCGGCACCCACGTCTGCCACACCATTCAGGACGCGCGCGACGAGCTGTCGCGGCTGCGACGGGCCGTGTCCGATGTGGCGAATGCGCACGACCTGGCCATCATCGCCGCCTCGACTCACCCGTTTTCGGCCACCGATAGCCAGAAGCATACAGACAAGGATCGCTACGCCATCCTCGTGCGAGACATGCAGGCCGTCGCCCGCCGCATGGTCATCAGTGGGATGCACGTACACGTGGCGATTGAAGACGCGGATATGCGGATCGATCTGATGAACCAGACCCGCTACATCCTCCCGCACCTGCTGGCGATCACGACCTCGTCGCCCTTCTGGGAGGGCACCAACACGGGGTTGATGTCGTACCGCATCGCCGTCTGGAACGAACTGCCGCGTACCGGCCTCCCCGAACAGTTTTCCAGCTTCGCCGAGTTCAAGCGGCACGCGGACATCCTCATCGACGCCGGCGTCATTGAAGACAGCTCGAAGATCTGGTGGGACATCCGGCCGAGCATGCGTTTCCCGACACTCGAGATGCGCATCTCCGACCTCTGCACCCACCTCGAAGACGCGATCTGCGTCGCCGCCCTCTACCGCTGCTGGCTCCGTATGCTCTACCGCCTTCGCCGCAGCAACCAGCGCTGGCGCACCTACGCCAACCTGCTCCTCAACGAAAACCGCTGGCGCGCCCAGCGGTACGGGTTCGAGCGCGGCCTGATCGACTACGGCAAAGGGAAGATTGTGCCCTATGCGCAGTTGCTGGACGAGTTGCTGGATTTCATCCAGGAGGACGCCGAACATTTCGGGTGCGTGAAGGAGGTCCGGCACGCCCGAACCATCCTCGGCCAGGGCACCAGCGCCCACTGGCAGGTGCGCACCTACAACGAAGCCAAATCCAGCGGCGCCGACGACACCGAAGCCCTGCGCGCTGTCGTGAAGATGCTCATCCAGGAAACGCTGCGCGGCGTGGCCTGACCGCATGGACGATTCCTCCGCCATCTCTTCGGCTCTGGCGGCCGCCCGGGCCTACAGGACCACGCAGGGCCCGCGTATCCTGCGTGACTTCGCCGAATGGCTGGCGTTGCCCAATATCGCCGGAGACAGCCTGGCCATCCAGGCCAACGCGGCGTACCTGGCGGCGCAGATGGAACGGCGAGGTATTGACACGGAGTTGTGGCAGATCGCCGGCATGCCGCCAGTGGTCTTCGGCGAACGCCGCGTACCCGGCGCCGACACCACGCTGCTATTCTACGCCCACTACGACGGGCAGCCGGCCGAAGCCGTAGAGTGGACGGCGCCTCCCTGGACCCCGACGTTATTCTCCAACGCCATCCCACAGGGCGGCCAACCTATCCCGTTTCCGGCCGATGGCGCGCCCATCGACCCGAACAGCCGGATCTATGCCCGCTCCGCGAGCGACGACAAGGCGCCGTTCACAGCCATCCTAACGGCCCTCGACGCCCTCGAAGCCGCCGGCCTCGCCCCACGCGTCAACCTGAAATTTTTCTTCGACGGCGAGGAAGAGACCGGCTCCCCCACGCTCGGCGACTACCTGGCCGCCCATCGGGATCGGCTGGCGGCGGACATCCTGCTCATCTGCGACGGTCCGGTGCACCAGAACCGCCAGCCGCAGTTGTTTTTCGGAGCGAGGGGATTCACTGGGTTCACCGTCACTGTGTACGGCCCGACCCGCCACCTGCACAGCGGCCACTACGGCAACTGGGCGCCCAACCCCGGCCTGCTGCTCGCCCACATGCTGGCCGGGATGAAGGCGCCCGACGGACGTGTCCTCATCGAGGACTTCTACGAAGGCGTGACGCCTCTGAACGCCATCGAGCAGGCGGCGATCGACGCACTGCCCGACTTCGACGGGTCGCTCCGCGCCGAGCTGGGCCTGGCCGAGACCGAAGCCGGCAACGCCCGTCTGGACCAGCGCATCCAGCAACCTTCGCTCAATATCCGTGGCATCCAGTGCGGCATCGCGGATGGGCGCATCCTCAACATGATCCCCTCGGTCGCCCGCGCCAGCGTGGATATTCGGCTCGTGAAAGGCCTCGACCCGGATGTGATGATCGAACGCGTTCGGGCGCACCTGCGGCGGGATGGCTGGCACCTCGTCGACGCCGAGCCGGACGCGGCCACACGGAGCCGGCACCCGAAGATCGCCCGGCTGGGCCTCGACCCCTCCTTTCCCGCCGTCCGGACCGATATGACGCTCCCCATCGTCCAGGCCCTTGTGCGCACCGTCCGGGCCGCCTGCGACGGACCGGTCGCTCTCCTGCCGACACTCGGCGGGTCGCTGCCGCTGTACCATTTTGTTGACCATCTCGGGCTCCCCGTCGTCGGCGTCCCGATCGCCAACCACGACAACAACCAGCACGGGCCGGATGAGAACCTGCGGATCGCCAACCTGTGGTACGGGATCGACCTCTTCGCAGCCATCATCCACGGCGCGGGGCCGGCACACCAAAATTAATCACGGTCGCTGGAATCCGGACCGCGGGAGAATCGTCCATATCATCGAACGCTTCCCCGTAGCGCTACCCATTTCGTCGAATCCATCCCATACCTCATATCATGAACCATCGCATATCCATCCAGCGAGGCATCGCCGGCATCGCTTTAGTATTCGGTCTTTTTCTTACCGTAGCATCACACTCCGCCAGCGCCCAGGGCGGCTTCGGTAGCCCGGAACAGCGCGCCGAACGCATGAAAGCCCAATTGACCGAGGTCGTGACAGCCCTCGGCGTGACCGGGGATCTCGAAACCCAGGTGCGCGGCATCCTCGAGAACCAGCAGAAAGAGCGTACCGCACTCATGGAATCGTACATGGGCAGTGGCGAGCGGAGCCCGGAGACCATGCAGAAGATGCGCGCCGAAATGGAAGATCTGGACAAGGGCACTCGCGATGAGCTGGTCCCCATCCTATCGGCCGAGCAGCTGGCCGCGTACGACAAGAAAATGGCCGAGTTCGCCGAGCGGCGTGGCGCCGGCGACCGGCGCGGCCAGGGGGGGGCCGTCAATCGGTAGTTCGCACTGGCATCCTGATTCAGAAATACGTTACTTCGCAGGGGCGTCGCGGCAAGCGGCGCCCTTGTTTATTTTAGAACATTTAGAAACTGTTGAGATTTGCGTTTTGCATCATGAGCAAGTCATCCCCGCGCAGGCGGGGACCCAGAAAAATGCCAGTCTGAGGGCTGGATTACTTCGTAAAGTCGCTTCGCTCGTTTCCCGCCTGCGCGGGAGCCTGCCCCCGGCTTTGACCGGGGGATGACTATGCCTTGGGTTGTGGAAATCTCAACTGTTTCTTAAGAGCCGGACAAAGCGAAACCACCATGGAATACAGGCGATTCGGGCGAACGAACTGGCAGGTCAGTGAGATTGGCTACGGGATGTGGGGGATGGGCGGATGGACGGGGTCCGACGACGACGCGTCGATGCAGGCACTCCACCGCGCCGTCGCCCTCGGTTGCAATTTCTTCGACACCGCGTGGGGGTATGGCGAGGGCCACAGCGAAGGGCTGTTGGGCGCCCTGGTGCGTGCGCATCCTGACAAGAAACTCTACACGGCCACCAAGCTCCCGCCCAAAAACTTTGCCTGGCCCAGCCGGCGCGGCTTTACACTGGACGACTGCTTTCCGCCCGACCACATCGAGGCCTACACCCACAACTCGCTCAAAAACGCCGGCCTGGAATCGTTCGACCTCATGCAGTTTCACGTCTGGGAAGATGCCTGGGCAGACGACGACCGGTGGATGGGGAAGGTGGCGGACCTGAAACGCCAGGGCCTCTTCAAGGCGATCGGCATCAGCCTGAACCGGTGGGAGCCATGGAACGGCGTCCGCGCCGTGGAGACCGGCGCCATCGACGCCGTGCAGGTGATCTACAACATCTTCGACCAGAATCCCGAGGACGCCCTCTTCCCCGCCTGCGAGAAACACGACGTGGCCGTCATCGCCCGCGTCCCGTTCGACGAGGGTACCCTCACCGGCACCCTCACGAAGGCCTCCACCTGGCCGGCCGACGACTGGCGGAGCACCTATTTCGTTCCGGAGAACCTGATACCGAGCGTCGAACATGCCGATGCGCTTCGGCCACTTATCCCCCCGGGTATGACCATGCCCGAGATGGCTCTCCGCTTCATCCTGAATAACCCCGCGGTGAGCACCATCATCCCCGGGATGCGCCAGATCCGGAATGTCGAAGCCAACATCGCCGCGAGCGACGCCGGCCCCCTGCCGGCCGCCCTGTTCACCACCCTCCGCGCTCACCGGTGGGACCGGGAACCGACGGAGTGGTCGCAGTGAGGTTTAAGGTGTAAGGTTCGGGGTTTAAGGGGATACATCTCCCAAACCGGGACATCAAACCAGATCCTCTAACAACGAACATTAAACCTTAAGAAACTGTTGAGATTTGCGTATTGCATAAGGAACAAGTCATCCCCGCGCAGGCGGGGACCCAGAAAAAAGCCAGTCTGATGGCTGGATTACTTCGTAAGTCGCTTCGCTCGTTTCCCGCCTTCGCGGGAGCCTGCCCCCGGCTTTGACCGGGGGATGACAATGCCTTTGATTGTGGAAATCCCAACAGTCTCTAAACACGTCAATCCACTCATATGTCTTCATCCTCAGCCGACACCGACCCCATCGTGCCGTACGTGCCGGCGTCGCAGTCGTTGCCCGAGATCACGATCAAGGCCGTTGTACTCGGATTTTTGCTTTCGGCTATTCTGGCGGGGGCCAACGCGTATCTGGGGTTAAAAGTGGGGCTCACGGTGTCGGCCTCGATTCCCGCGGCCGTGATCTCGATGGCTGTCTTGCGGATGTTCAAGAAGTCGAACATCCTGGAGAACAATATTGTGCAGACAGCCGCCTCGGCCGGCGAGGCGCTGGCGGCCGGCGTGATCTTCACCCTGCCGGCGCTGGTGATGCTGGGATTCTGGCAGGGGTTCAACTACATCGAGACCACCGCCATCGCCATGGTGGGTGGCATTCTGGGCGTGTTGTTCACCATTCCGCTGCGACGGGCGCTGATCATCGAGGCGAGGCTGAAGTTTCCCGAAGGCGTGGCGACGGGGGAAGTGCTGAAGGCCGGCGCGGAAGGGGGCAAGGGCGTGCGGTACATCGCGATGGCCGGGATCGGCGCGGCGATCTTCAAGGTGTGCCAGACCGGTTTTAAGCTGGCGGCGTCCTCGATCGACGGGGCCATCACCGCCGGCCGGTCGGTATTCGGTTTCGGGAGCGATTTATCGGTGGCCCTGATGGCCGTGGGATATATCATCGGGCTCAATATCGCAACGCTCGTGTTTGCCGGCGGGCTGATTTCCTGGCTCTTCGGTATCCCGATCTTTATGGCCCTGGCGTCTCCCGATACGGTACAAGGCATCGTCGGTAGTAGTGAGGGGTATGAGGCGGCGCTGGCGATCTGGAGCAAGCAGGTCCGGTACCTCGGCGTCGGCGCGATGGCGACGGGTGGCATCTATGCGCTTTTTTTGCTCGTCAAGCCCATCCGCGACGGGGTGCGGTCATCCCTCGAGGCCGTTCGCGCCTCGCGTAGTGGAAACGCCGTTCAGGTGATCCGCACCGAGCGCGATGCGCCGATCCATATCGTCATGATCGGTGCGCTGGTGCTGACCATCCCCCTGTTCATCGTCTTCACCAGCGTCGTACAGCACCAGGCATTGGACATCAGCAGCGGCCTGTTCTGGTCGACGGTTGCACTCGCCCTCGTATTCGCCTATGTCGCCGGCTTCCTGTTTTCGTCCGTCGCCGGCTACATGGCGGGCCTCGTGGGCTCCTCCAACAATCCGATCTCCGGCGTGACGATCGCCACCGTGTTATCCATCTCGCTGGTGTTATTCTGGATCCTCGGAACGGAAATCGACTTCTCGATCGACACCGCGCGGGCCACCCGGGCGGCCGCGACGGCCATCCTGGTGGGCGCGGTCGTCTGCTGCGCGGCGTCGATTGCCGGCGACAATATGCAGGACCTCAAGGCCGGCCAGCTCGTTGGCGCGACGCCGTACAAGCAGCAGATCATGCAGATGGTCGGGGTAGTGGCCGGCGCGCTCGTGATTGCCCCTGTCTTGAGCCTGCTGTTTCAGGCGTACGGTCTGGGGGATGTGTTTCCACGAGCCGGCATGGACGCCGGCGAGGCGCTCCAGGCGCCCCAGGCGACGCTGATGAGTTCGGTGGCGAACGGCGTGTTCACCCGCAACCTGCCCTGGACGATGATCGCCCTCGGGGTCCTGGTGGCCGTGGCCATCATCGGGATCGATCGGGTGCTCGAGGCGCGGGGTTCCTCGTTCCGGGCGCCGGTGCTGGCGGTGGCGGTGGGCATCTACCTGCCGCTGGAGCTGTCAACCGCCATCTTTATTGGTGGATTGGCGGCGTTCGCCGTGTCGCGTTTTTTCGAGGGCCGCAGGGCCGAACTGGGCGACAGGTATGACGGTGAAGTTGAAAAAGCCGCGCAGCGCGGTTTGCTGTTCGCCTCCGGCCTCATCACCGGCGAGGCGCTGGTCGGCATCCTCCTCGCCATCCCCTTTGCGATCGCCGAGAGCACGGACGTGTTGCGCATCCCCCTCGGCTTGAGCGAGGGAGCGTACGACGTCCTCACCCACACTCTGGGCCTCGGGGCGTTTGTGGCGTTTGTGTTCTGGCTGTACCGGGTGGCGATTCATCGCGAGCCATAAATCATTGTGGGCGACGTATTCACGGTGGGGCCGCAGACCTCCCTTCGGGCCGCCGACATGCTGCGAGCAAAGATGTACGTCCCGATCCACCACGGCACCTTCCCGCCCATCGACACGGCCGCCTGGGCGCGGTCGTTCGAGGAAAAAGGCCACCGCGCCCGGGTGCTGGCGCCTGGAGAAACGCATTCACTCTGACGGCGTCTAAACCCTGGCCCCAATGCACTGAACGCCCGAGTCCAGCCAGCCAGATCGTGACGAAGTAGCGATGGCTCTCGGCCGGACTGGCACAAGAATGTTTTTTTCATTTTCTTGGAAGCGGTTTCCCCCTCCGGTTCTCACTCCGCTTTCTCACTCCGCTTTCTCACTCCGCTTTCTCACTCCGCTGCCCGGACTTTTTTGCAGCCTCGCGCTGCCCTTGCGTTGCCAAGCCCGTCTGCACATCGCGCCTTAGGACTCTTGACGCTGCTCGTTGCAACGGGCGCCGGGGGGGTGTACGCCCAGCAGCCATTCCAGGCTTACGATCCCTTCTACCGGAGCGAGCAGACCCAGCGGGAGTTTTTTGGGGGATACGCCCTTTCGGGCGAAGTCTCGTACCGGGCCGCCGGCGTCATCCAGGACGACGGCCTCCAGTCACTCGAAGCCAACCCCCTGGGCCTGAGTTTTCGACTGGATTACCAGCTTGCTCCCCAGCTTGACATGAGCGGCATCATCGACGCCGCCGGCAACTCCACCCGCGGCGGTCTGGCCCTCAGCTGGGTGGTCTTCACCTACTACGAGCGCAACGAAGAAACCACCTTCGCTCTGCGCCTCGCTGTCGACCCCTCGTTCGACGGCCCGGTGGGATTCCCCCAGATGGACCTCGGCTGGCTCTCTTCGAGCAGCATTACGCCGACGACTACTTCTAATTTTGCCTTCGGCGTGCGCCGGATCCGCCTCGGCTACGAGCAGTGGGTGTTGGGCGACGAGCCGACGCCGGGCGTCGGGAGCGGCAGCTACGTGCTTCATAGCCTCGGGGCTGACGATCCGAATCGGAATGTGGATATCATTTACACCCGGGCCTTCGGATGGGAAGCCCGGTTGATGCTGGGGTACGACTTCGCGTTCGACCCGGCCGGCTCCAATGTCTTCTTCTCCCTCCTCGGCCAGGCCGGCAACTACGACCTCGTCGAAACCTCCTTCCTCGAGCTTTCCCCGAAGGCCTCTCAGAAATCGATCGGCGAGCAGGAAGTGACGATCGATTCGGACTATATCGGCGGCGCTGTCTGGTTGCGGAGTGGGCTCGAGTTCAACCGACCGGGTTATCAGATCCTACCCTTCATTGGCCTGCCCATCGTGCAATGGGCGCCCGAAAGCGCCAACTGGCCGCGGTCGCGCCGGCGCGTCGGCGTGCGCCTCATGCTTCGCTAATCGGATCCCGTCTGTAGTATCCATGCCCGTTAGCCCGCACCCTCCATGCTGATCGGCATCATCGCCGACACGCACGGCTATTTCCATCCTTCGATTCCGACCTATTTCACGGGCGTGGACCTGATTCTGCACGCCGGCGACGTCGGCACGCCGGACATCCTCGATCGCCTGGAAGAACTTGCCCCGACACGCACCGTCTGGGGCAACATCGACGGGCAGTCGATTCGCCGGCGCAGCGAGGAGCACTACAAAAAGACAGTGGGCGGGGTGCGCATCTGGATGACCCACATCGCCGGCCGGCCCGGCGCCTGGCAGCGGGGCATAGGCGCCCTGCTCCGCGACGACCCACCGGATTTGCTCATCTGCGGCCACAGCCACATCCTTCGCATCGAACGCGACAAATCGCTCCGGAATATGCTCTATATTAACCCCGGAGCCGCCGGCCAGCAGGGCTTCCATCTGGTCAAGACCTGTGTCCGCCTGACCCTCACCGATGGAAAAGCCACCCAGGCCGAGGTCATCCATCTCGACGAACCGCGCTCAGTCTGACACTGTCTGTCTGACGCGGTCGCGATCCACTGTTAGTTGTTGCTTTCGATGCAGGATACGCCGTCTCACGTCCAACGCGCCAAACGCTACGATCTTCGGGCGCTATTTGAAGCGAGCCGGCTGCTCAGTGGCTCGCTCGACCTCTCCTTCGTCCTCAACAACCTGCTACTCACGGCGATGAGCAAGCTGCTCGTCACCCGGGGCATCGGCCTCCTCGACGGCAAACAACCCGGCGTCTACCGGGCGGTCATCGTAAAAGGGCTGTGGGATATCCCCGTCGAGAGTACCATCGCCGTGGACATGGCGGCGATAAAACATATCCTGCGAGACGATGAGGTGCCGGAGACGCTCCGTAGACATCAGGTGGTGCTTCTCCTTCCGATCATCAGTTCCGACAAGCTGATTGGTCTCGTTGGACTCGGGAAAAAGGCCACCGGCGTCCCCTTCAGCGATGAAGAGCTCGAATTCATCCAATCGCTCGTCAACATGTCGGCCGCGGCCGTCAAGAACTCGTTGGTCGTCGAGGAGTTGCGACAGACGAACCGGACGCTCGACGGTAAGATCCAGCAGCTGAACACGCTGTTCGATCTCTCGCAACAGTTCAACGCCACGTTCGACCGTTCGCAACTGCTCAAGATGCTGACGTTCACGCTGATGGGGCAGATGCTGATCAACAAGTATCTGTTTATCATGCGCCGGCCCGGCGGAGCGCCCGATACACCGAATGGGCTCCATGTGATCGCCTCTCACAACGTCCCGGACTGCTTTTTTCCGGAGGCCACGATGGACGCACTGGACGCACTGCAGACCGATTGCCTGCTGAGTACAGAGACACCCGCCGAACTTGCGCCAATTTCTGCCTGCGGCATGACGCTCATCCTCCCCATCCGCCACCAGGATGAAACCAGCGCCGTGCTCTGCCTCGGGCCCAAGATGACCGGGAAGCCGTTTGTCGACGACGACCTGGAGCTCCTCTCCGCATTTGGCAACCTGGCCTATGTGAGCCTCCAGAACACCTACCTCGTCGAAGAGCAGATCGAGAAGGAACGGCTGGAGGAAGAACTTCGGCTGGCTCGCGACATCCAGTTGGGCTTGTTGCCCCAGGAAATCCCGGAGCTGGCTGGCATCGAAATCGCGGCCATGGCGTTCCCGAGCCGGCATGTGGGCGGCGACTACTACGATCTCGTTTCGCAATCCAATGGCAGCCTGCTTATGGCCATCGCCGACGTGACAGGCAAGGGGTTGCCGGCGTCGCTGCTGATGGCTAACCTCCAGGCCTGCCTGCACACGTTGACGCCGATGGAGCTAACACTTGAGGAAGTGGCAGGCCACATGAACCGCGTCATCTGCCAGAATACGGCCTTCGACAAGTTTATCACGGCGTTTCTGGCCGTCTACACGCCGGGAGAGCGACGCGTGGACTATGTCAACGCCGGCCACAATCCCCCTATGCTCCTGCGCGCCTCCGGCGACGTTGAACTGCTTGAAAAAGGCGGTCTCTTGCTGGGCGTCATCAAGGGCATCCCGTATGAGCGTGGGACGCTATTTCTCGGTTCTGGCGACGTGCTCGCCCTCTTCACCGACGGCGTCACGGAAGCGATGGGGCCCAACGAAGACGAATATGGCGAAGAACGGCTGATCCAATTGCTGCGCGATCTCCATCAGCAATCGGCCCAGGACATCCTCGACGCCGTGCGGTCGGACATCATTTCGTTCACGGGTAGCGCGACATTACTCAGCGACGATCTGACGATGATCGTCGTGAAAGGCAGTTGAGCGGCTCCCTGCCCGCCTTCACGCCTGAACGGAATGCGCGATGCGGCAAAGCGCCTGAAGACGCACTCGTTCGTCAGCCGTCATGTGGAGGTTACGGCGGGCCATCATCACCTCCGCCACCCGAAGCGCCTTATCGATCCGGTACGGCTCCAGCCCGGATAATGGGCCGCCCCACGAGAAGGACGGGACGTGACGCTCCAGGTAGCCGGCTCCGAAGAGATTACACGACACGCCGAAGACCGAGCCGGTGTTGACCATGGATTGGATCCCCAGCTTGGTGTGATCGCCCATGAAGACCCCTAGAAACTGCCGGCCGGAGGGTTCAAAAGCCTCCAGGTACGCGTTATACAGGGCCACTTCGCCGTAGTCGTTCCGAAGGTTGGAGACATTTGTCCCGGCCCCCAGGTTGCACCATTTCCCGATGTACGAGTGGCCAAGAAAGCCGGCGTGACCCTTGTTAGCGTGGGCGTGCATGATCACGTCGGACACCTCGCCGCCCACCTTGCACCCGGGCCCGATGCTGCTCCCCTCGACTTCCGCGCGGGCACGGACGGTGGCGCGTTTGCCGATATAGACTGGCCCGCGAACGATGGCCCCTTCGAGGACGGACGACTCATCGTCGAGCACGATGGGGCCGTGCGTCGCATTCAGGATGGCGCCGTGGCTGATGTGCACTCCGACACCGATGAAGATGCGTTCTCGCGCGGCCAGGATGGCGCCTGTGCCCAACTCGAGCCCTGTGGCATCCCAGCGCGCCGGCTGGCGTTCGCACGTGCGTGCGTCGCGCACCAAAGCGGGTCGCACCTCGTCGATCAGGTGCCAGAGCCGGCTTATCAGCCGCGCGCCGGCGACCGGCTGGCGCTGGAGGTCGGCGAAGGCATCCAGCTCCAGCGAGGGACGCTGTAGAAGATCGGGATGCGGACGATGCACGCGGGCGGCGATCACGTCGTCGCCCTGGACCAGCACCTGTTCGGTCGCTGAGGGCTCAAAAAGGGCGGCGATCAGGTGGGCGACGGGGCCGGCTTCGGCCAGGTAGCGTCCGTTTACGAATACCACCGGTGCTTCGACCGGGAGCCGGTTCACCGACAGCCCTGTTGCGGTCGCCACGATCGATGCAACGTCTGGCCGCGAGTGAAGTACTACGGGAAACGAATTAAGCAGTAAGCGCGTCGCATCCAGCAGTGTGAACATCCCCGGGCGCAATTGATACACCGCGCGCATATCGATGAGAGGGCGCAGGTGGTGCACCCGGGCGTCTTCGAACAGGCAGAGATGCGTCATAGTATGGCTGTTTTTAGGACCGCGTCGTCTGACAGTCTTGACCGGGGCTTTCCGCTGCCCGGAAGTGCTTGCTGATTAAGACGAACCGCCGTAGCGCCGATATTCAGACACGAGTGTGGCGCCCGGCCTTGCCGGCGACGGATGGCAAAAGCTTCCCGGATCGAGCCGGCGCCCGAGTTTCCGGCTGGTGCACGCGCTTGAGGCGAGAATCAGGCCAGCTGTGTGCGTTTCCGGTTTGTAACGACGTCCTTATAGCGTTTCATCGTCCTCATTAACGACACTTTCGAAACCGATCATGAAGTTCTTTATCGACACCGCCGATCTCGCCGAGATCAAAGAAGCCAATGACATGGGCGTGCTGGACGGGGTTACGACCAATCCGTCCCTCATGAAGAAAGCCGGCAATGTCAACTTCCACGAACACATCTACCGGATCTGCGAGATTGTCGATGGCGACGTTTCCGCCGAGGTGACGGCGACGGATTATGCCGGCATTATCGCCGAAGGGCGGACACTGGCGAAAATCCACAAGAACGTCGTCGTCAAGGTGCCGCTCATCCTCGATGGCATCAAGGCCATCAAGACGTTTACGAGCGAGGGCATCCGGACGAACTGCACGTTGTGTTTCTCGCCGACGCAGGCCCTCATTGCCGCCAAGGCCGGTGCCACGTACATCAGCCCATTTGTGGGCCGGTTGGACGACATCTCGCAGAACGGGATGGACCTGATCCGTCAAATCGTAACGATCTACAAGAACTACAACCTCGCGACGCAGGTCCTGGCGGCTTCGATCCGCCACCCGATGCACGTCGTGGAATGTGCGATGGCCGGCGCGCATGTGGGCACGATGCCACTGGGCGTGATCAAGTCCCTCCTGCACCACCCGCTGACAGACAACGGCCTCGCGAAGTTCCTCTCGGACTGGGAAGCGTTCCAGGCCAAGCAGGGCGTCAAGGGCTGATACCCCGTCGCTACTGAAATAAAAAAGCCCGGTACGCGGATGCGCGCCGGGCTTTTTTCTTGGGGTAGCGACTGCCCCAAAACACGTCATCCCCCGGTCAAAGCCGGGGGATGACGTAGCTGCTACCGTTTCGTATCGATTACAGCGAGAACGAAGCCGTGATGTACTGGACGTCCGAGAAGAAGTCGGTCGGCTGGTACGCGTAGTCGAGCGCGATCCGGGTGCCGCCCACATTCAGGTTCAGACCGCCGCCGAAGGCCGCGCCCTGATAGAACGTCAGATCCATGTCTTCCGCGAACTGGTAGCCGCCACGAATATAGAGAATATTCTGGAAGCCGAGTTCGATGCCGCCCGAGTACAGATCCTGGTCGAACGAGTTCGATCGGAAGTTCGTCAGGAAGCTGACATAGTTGGAGCCGGCGATCGGTACGGTATACGCAAGACCCACGTTGAGCAGCGTCGGCATCTGGACGCCTTCGCTCTCGAGGGCCAGGGTATTGTTGTTGGCCGACGGGTCCTGGCCGGGCACCTTCACGCTGCGCGAGAGGCCCGTACCGGTGAAGGTCAACTCGTTACCGATGTTCTTCAGGCTGACGCCCAGGCGAAGGCCGATCTCACTCAGGTTGTAGGTCATACCCGCGTCGAACGCGACCGCCGAAGCGCTCACGTCGTCGATGGACTCGTTGACCAGCTTCATCGTAGCACCGGCCGCGATGCGGTCGGTGATCTGACGCGAGTAGGAGAGGCCTGCCGTCAGGTACGACACGTTAAACGTCACGTCCGTGATCTCCGGGGAATCCTCCGTGGTTTCGGGGATATCGCCAAAGTCCCAGGCCGCGATCGTGAACGCGATGTTGTTGAAGTCACCAAAGTTCTGCGCGATACCAAAGTAGTTCACGCCGATGTCGGCAACGTACTCCACGCGGCTGAAGAGGCCGGCGGTGCCGGTGTTCAACGCGAGGCCGGCCGGGTTGGCATACAGCGCCTCAATCCCGTTCATGTCCGCCAGACCGCTGGTGGACGTGCCGCCGAGGGCCGTGTAGCGTGCCGTAAGCGGCACCAGCAGTTCGGTGGCGCCGGACGTACCGGCACGGGAGCCGGACGACCCGGTGGTGCCACCGCCGCTACCTACGTCCTGCGCACGCGCTTCCGGAGCGCTAAGGAGCAGCAGGCCGAGCGCCAGCAAGCCGATCCCCAACGACAATGTTTTGTGCATCAATGCTTTCATATCTAAAACCCTGTTGTCTTCAAGATATCGAGGAAGAATCGGGGATACGGGGGGCTTTCGCCCCCCATATCACCACGGGATTCGGTGCTAGAACACGTTCAGCTGGACGCGTTTCTTGACGACGGCGAACTTAATCGTCTGACTGCCCACGTTAGGCACCTCGACTTGCACGAGGTACATACCGCTGGCGATCGGAAGACCCGCTTCCGTCGTAAGGTCCCAGGTGAGGTAGCGTTCCGGGCTGTTTTTCCTCAACGTCCTGATCAGCGTGCCGTGCAAGGTGAAGATGCGGATCGTCGCTTCCGTCGGAAGGTTCGTGATTCGGACTTCATCGATCAGCTGGCTGCGTTCGTAGATCGAGGCGCCCTTGTAGGGGTTCGGAGTGATGCCGATCGTTTCGAGGTCCTCTTCCTTCTGCGTCTGCGATGCCGCCACTACTTCGAAGCCGGCCGTGCTAACCGTAAAGAGGTCGCCTGGCTGGCTCGGTTTGAAGGTGTAGATACGGAACGTCGTGCCATTCTCGGGTCGAGGGGCGTTCACCGTCGGCAACACGCCACCGTTGAAGTTAACGAGCACCGTGCGGGCGAGAATTTCGCCACCGGTACCTGCGGTGCCGAAGAAGAAGTCCAGATAACCCTGAGAACCCGGGGTAACACCGCCGTCTTCCGGCAAGTACCAGTAGACCCAGTCCGTGAACGGATCGTTGTCGCCGCCTGAGATCGGATGATCGCCGCCAAGGTCATAGGTCAGCGAATCCGTACCTGCGCCGCATGCTTCTTCGCACATCCCCGGAATGAGGCGTACGTCGTCTGTTGCATCCCCGAACGTGCCAATGCCGACACGCCAGAGCTCGAAGGGCACCTCCACGATCGCACCGTCATCAAAAGCGCGCCAGGCGAGGCAGTCCGTCTCCGCGATGACGCCATCGATAGCGTCGGCGCATGCCTGCGTGAAGCGCATCTCAAAGTCGAAGAACGAGATGCGATCGAGGTTGTCATTACGTACGGCGCGTCCGAGGAACGTGCTTTCCGTAATCGGGCCGAAGTTGATGCTCGCGGCGCCGCCGGCATGGAAGCCCCAGTTGGCTCCGCTCACCTGCTGCACACCCGTGTTCGGGCGATCGGGAAACGGATAGGCGCCATCGGGCGTGATACCCCCATCCACCAGCGTCGGGAAGCCCGAGCCGTTGAAGGCGAACGCGCCCATGTCCGGCGGATCGACCGGGCCGGCGGAGTTATTCACGACGCCGAAGGCCTTGATGCCCAACTCTGGACCCACGACACTGAACTGCAGGCCGTCGATCACGATAACCTTCTCCCGCTGCGGAGCGGGCTCACTAGTGGAAGAACCGTCAAAAATGACGGTACCGTTCCGTTTGATGTCGTATGTCGTGGCCGTAGCGGCGTTCTTGTTGGCTACCGGCGGCGTCGCAGGAGCCGGATCGATAACGTCATCCTGTTCAGCAAGGCGACCGTCAACCTTGTCCGGGAAATCGAACGAGTAGAATTCGACCGTGTAGGTCGCATTCTGAACCCGGCCAGGATTCACGACATCAACCCAAACGCGGCCTTCGCCGACGCCGGCACGGTCAGCCAATATATCTGGTGCGGCCTGATTCGCGGCGGCTTCGATCGCTGTTTCCGAGATCGTGTCCTCGCCACGGGCGGGGATGATGGAGAACCGAGCGATCGGGCTCGGGAAGATCTTCGGCAAGGAGGCCTCATTGTATGAGTAAGCCTGCACGCCGAAGTGGTAGGTCGTATAGTTCGTCAGGTTCTGGATCCGGTGGAAGTTCTGAACTCCAACGTCCGTACCACTGGCGACGACTTCCGTCGGCTCACCGGGCACACCGTCGATCACACGTGTGACTCCATTAGCCACGTCGTACGTCGCAATGACCTGACCGATCTGGTCCGCTACGTCCGCGAACTGGTAGATCTTATACCCTTCGAAGAAGTAGGTTTTATCTTCGATGGGCGCATCCGGATCTACGACGGCGAGCGGGTCAAATTCGGAGTATGAATCCAGGTAGTTGTTCGAGTTGGGCGGATTGGTCCACTCGAGGACCACTTCCCCGTCCAGCGGGGTCACCGTGACCACCGGCGGGTTGGGCGGCTGTGCGAGGTTGAAGTTCACATCGAACGCCGACTGCGCGGCCGCGTCCACCTGGCGGAGCTTGGAGACGGAGTCCCAGTTGTCTGCCCCAATGGCGAACACGACACCGAAGATGATCTCCTGCTGGTCGCCCGGGTTGATCGTGAACGGACCCGTGGCCATCGCGAAGCGACGGTCACCGGGGCTGATCGGAGCCACGGAGCCAGTAAACGGATCCGGGTTGCGTTCCGTCCACCCCGTGTTGGCTGCCGGATCGCCGGAGTACATGAACCGGGTCGGGCTGGTAGAGCCACCGCCGGCCTCATCACGTCCGTTGCCACCGAAGGTGAACTGACGACCGTCACGCCAACGGCCATCCATGTAGTTGTAGAAGTCTTCCGCCGTAGCCGGGTCGCCCGTGACACCACCGCCGTTGTTGTAGAAGGCGTAGGTGGTCATCCCCAGGTTTTTGAAGTCCGGGATTTTGCGACCACTCACCTGAGCCGTATCACCCACCGAGGGGATGATGGGGCCCTGGAAGAAGTCGTAGCCGGCGGCCGGCGGCGGCGTGCCGTAGCCTTCGCCGCTGATGTCTTCATTGTCCGCGTTGTAGACGTAACCCAGGCCGAGCGTCGAGTCCGAGCCCACGTAGTCATCGGCGAAGTCGCCAAGGTCTGGGTCGGAAACGATACCCAGGTAGGCACGCTCCAGCGGTTGCGAACCTTTGTAGAAGATGTTGTACTTGTAGAAGGTCATGTCGCCGATAGCGCCCGCCTGGTTAAAGGCGAATGCCATACCATGCACTTCGACGCCGATCGGGGCGGACTGGCTGCGTTCGTGCGTGTTGCCGCGGTCGTTCATAACCCACCAGATCGACTGATCGCCCAGGATGGCCGGGCGTTCGCCGCCGGCGAGGTCGATCACGCGATTGACGCGGGAAGCGAGCGGCGCGGCGATGTCGAACTTGATCTGCTCGCCGTCTTCGTCGATTTCGCCGTCTTCGTCGTCGTCGATGCCGTTACCCACGGGGGCGATGGTCGGGGCGCCAAGACCGGTCGGCCAACCGAGCATCGCCGGCGTGGTGGCGCCAGTTGCTTCGTAGTTGTCGATATCGGACTTGTTGACCTTGAATACCCGGTCAAACACACCGCAATCGGCGGGCGGGTTGCCGTTTTCGTCAAGCGGGCCGGCCCAGAATTCCCACGGGCCGTACGTGGAAGCAGCCGTACGCGGGGACGTTTCGTTCCCGACGAAGCCGCCGATCCAGACACCCGACATGAAGATCGCGTTCGAGCCCGATCCTTTTGGTACTTCATAGACGTGGGGTTCCCCACGGTAGAACAGCGAGCCATTGTTGAGGATGCGCGCTCGAACGTTGTTCACGTCGAGGAAGGCCTCCCCAAGCGCTTGCTCGCAGTTCTGTGCCCGTGCCGTAGTGGCGCTCATACCGAGCGCCACTACGAACACGAACATCATTTTAAAGAGAGATTTCATGATGTTTCGCGTCAAGATTGTGTCCTACGATAGCGAAAAAACGCAACGTCAGGGATCAGAAGTTGAGCCGCAGACCGAGGCGCGTCAGGCGGGGCAGACCCACCCAGTTCAGCTGGCGGTTGCTGTGTTCATACAGCGTTTGTCCAACCGGCTGCGAACCAGCCAGCCACTGCGAACCCGCGTCCGTGGCCAGGAAGCCGTCGTTATCCGGAATGCCCGTATAACGCCACACGAGGTTCACATTGCGCTGATCGAAGATGTTCTGCACCCACAGGAAAGCGCTCAGGTTCGCATTGCCGATCTGGAAGGCGCGGTCGATGCGAACATCGAGGCGGCTGCTCCACGGCATGCGAGCGCTGTTGATGGCGCCCTTCGGGTTTGTGGCGCGAGCGGCGCCGGCGCGGTTGAAGGGCTCGATAACCGGCGTGTACGGGAAGCCGCTACCGACGGTCGCCAGTACGTTGACACCGAAGTTCTCGAGCACATGCACACCACCGATCGACGGGCCCTGGCCTTTGCCGAGGCGGTAGTCGACCGATACGTTCACCTTGTGACGCTGGTCGAAGTCCAGCGGGCTGATGAAGTTTGGCGGGGTTTCGTCCACCCATGTGATCGTGCTGGTGGTGTTGTTACTGGAACCCGTGCCATCGGCGAAGGCGAGCGTATAGTTGATGCGAGCCGATGTGTTGCCCGTCCGGCGGAGGTCGAAGTCGAATTCGACACCCTTCACCGTACCGAAGTCTACGTTTTCGTAGCTCGTGTACACGCTCGGCGAGGCGCCACGGATCTCCCGCTGCTGGATCAGGTTCTCGATCTGATGGAAGAAGCCCGAGATCGTGAAGGCCGACCGTTCGCCAAGACGCTGACGGAAGCCGAGTTCGTACTTCGTCGTCTTTTCAGGCTGCAGACCGGTGTTGTCGATACCGCCGGTCCCGGCGAGCGCGTCGAGCGTCGCCAGCGTGTTGGAGGACGGGCGCTGCGACACGACACCGTAGCTGGCGAAGAACAGCGCCTGGTCGGTGATCGGGAAGCTGACGCCGATACGCGGCATGAGGGTGAAGACCGGATCGTAGTCCTTGAACATGTCCTCCGAAATCTGCGCACCCGTCGAGCGAACGTTGCCATTCAGGAGGATGTCGCCGGCGTTGATACCCTGGCCCTGTGCGTCGAAGAAGTTGCCTTCCAGGTCGCGATAGCCAATGACGTCGTCACCGCTATAGAACACCGAGTAGTCGCTTCCGATCGTGCCAGGGAGCGTCGCGCCGGCGCCACAACTCACGCCATTCACCGTGGCACCCAGATCGCCAGCGCGGCAGATCGGACGACGGGAGAAGCGGTCCTTAAGGACGCGGGTATTGTTATCGAACACGTCGGCACGAACGCCCAGGTTCAACACGATATCGTTGAACTCGATCTTGTCCTGGATGTAGCCACCGTAGTAGATCGGCTCGTAAGGCGCGATGTTGTACGATGACAGGGGCTTGTTGACGTCCTGGTCGAGGAAGGCCCCGAAGTTTTCGGAGTCGATTTCATTCTGCCCGCGGAGGTCGTACCCAAAGCCGCCAGCAATGTCATCCAGTACGAAGAAGGGAATTTCATCGTAGCTGGAATAGCCCTGGGGATTCAGGTTCGGATCGCCAGCAACCTGCTCCGCATTGCCGTCATTGACGTAGCGGGCGAGCGTGCGGGCCGTGATGCCCCAGGCGCGGTTGGTCCGTTTTTCGAACTCACCACCGAACTCGATCTGGTGCAGACCGACCTGGGTGGTCGCGGAAGCCGTGAAGCGAATCTGCTCGTTGCGGGATTTCGAGTAGCCGTTGAAGCGGCCCCCGACCGGCGAAACGAGTGCGCTTACCGTACGACCCGAGATGTTTGCGCCGTCGTTGAAGGCGTTGCTATACCGCGGGACCTGGACCGTGAACTCGGTGTCGTCGGACGGATCGTCCGGCGTACCGTGCTGATCGATGCGGGTCTCTGCCACGAACGATGGATTCTTGTAGCCGGCGAGGGTGGAGTAGATCGGGTTGTCGATGTTGCCGTACTCGAGCAAGTCGGCGAAGTCGTTGCCGATGCGCGGGTCGTAGTTCTCGACATGACGGTCGCTGTAGTCCGCCTGCAACTGGAAGAACGTCTTGTCCCCGATGTACTGCGTCCAGGAACCGAAGACCTGATAGTCCGAACGATCCGTCCGCTGCGCCATTTCCGGCGCGAACAGGGCGTCAAGTTCCCGGTTGATCCCATCGAACTGGCCGACATTGACGCGACCGCCCACACGGAGGCGAGCGTTCTCGAGGATATTCCAGGTCAGGTTACCGGTACCCGAAAGATTCTGGGCGGAAGCACCAATTTTATCCTTCTCGAGATCGAAGTCGGCGGCGGTCAGTTGTTCGGCGCGCTCGACCGGCGTAAAGCTGATCGTCGAGCCTTCGACACCGGCAGGGACGGCAATCGTGGTCCCATCGCTGAAAGAGAGCGAGCCGTTGGAGACCAACGGCGCGCCGGCATCGTCAACCAGCAGCGTGGCGCCACTCGTCAGGGACGCCGGGATCGGCATCACGACGGCGCTGCCACTGGCATCGCGGCCACGGAACCCCTGCGGGGCGCCCTGCAGATTTTGAAGCGTCGCTTCGTTCAACCGCAATGCCCCGAAATAGCGCGGGTCGCTGTCGGCTTCGTCCGAATACTCACCGGAGAGGAAGAAGCTGAGCTTGTTCTTGATCAGCGGGCCGCCAACGGTGCCGGATACCAGGTTGTAGCCGAAGGCATCGAGCGACTGCGAGGTGATCGCCTCCAGCGAGCCGAACAACTGGTTGGAGCCCGACTTCGTGGTGATGTTGATAACGCCGGACATCACGTCGCCGTAGCGCGCGTTGATGTTACCGATCAACATCTCCTGCTGCTGGATGGCCGACTGGGGAAGCCCCGTCGAGCCCTGGACCTTCACGCCGTCGATGTAGAAGGTGACCTCACCGCTACGACCGCCGCGGATGAACAGCTCGTCCGAACCGTCTTTCGCGACGACGCCGGCCTGGATCTTGGCCAGTTCCTCGGGGCCACGAACCGGCAGCTGCTGGATTTCGTCGGCCGAAACGATCTTCGGCACACCCACCGCGTCCTTCTGAATCAGCGGACGCTCGTACTCAACGACGATTTCGTCGAGCTCGACGCCCGGCGCCATCTCGAAGTTGAGTTCGCGCGTATAGCCGGCGTTGACGTCCACACCCTGCACGGTCTGCGTGGGGTAGCCGACGAACGAGACCTGGATGTCGTACGTGCCGACCGGCACACCGACGATGGTATAATATCCGTCGACGTCTGTCGCCACACCGAGGTTAATATCCAGGATGACGACACTGGCGCCCGGCAACCCTTCGCCCGACCCGGTATCCAGTACCCGGCCGGTCAGCTTACCCGTGGTCTGTGCAAACGCGAGCACAGGCACCATAAGCATGAAGAGAAGAAGAAGCGCACACTTTTTTCGTAGCATGTTCTCCACCATATGTTTTACTGTGGTTCAAGGATGTTCTGTGTCCCCATAGCGTGTCGCGCCGATCTGCATTGCACCGAGATGGACCCGATACGAATACAAAAAGACATAAACTTCGAATAAGCCGATACGAATCGACTCGTTCGTTCGTTTATGTACTTTAGACAAGGTGTGTGACCCCATCAGAGGGCAGCGACGTTGGCTCCAAGACAAAGGCGCGGTGACCCGCGCGGCATGTGTTTTCCGATTACTCTAAACGCGTGGCAACCTCCCGATGCTGCCTGACGGCCCATACCCGATCGCCGCTCGGGGCAGGTCCGGATGGATAGACCTCGGTCTCTCGTAATCCATCCGGAAGAGCGGCGCCGAGGCGCCAGACAGCGTAATTCTGGAGATTCTCCTTGGTGGCTAGTCGTTTTTAACAGCCCTATAATATTATGCCCCTCCTGTATTTACAATACGTGGATAAAAAACGGCCTTAGCTTCTAAGGTGTCTTTACCTACGATCTGGGCCGTTAAAACCCCTACGTTTCAAAGAAAAGCTCTTCCGAGCCGTTTCCACCTGGCGGAACACCACGACGATAGGTAGGCATTTTAACTCAACATTCATGTGATAGCCGGCCTGAACTGACGAAAAACGGGGTCGGACGGCGTTCTGGCGGATTCGGGCTGGCGTGGCGGAAGGGTGGGGGAGTGGGCGCTACACGCCGTTCGCAAATCCCCGTGGGTGGGCCCGATGCCAGTCCCATGCGCTCTGGATGATGGGGCGAAGCTCGTTGAATGCCGGCGCCCAGCCGAGGTCGCGCCGGATGCGGTCGCTGCTGGCAATCAGGCAGGCGGGATCTCCGGGCCGGCGCGGGCCGCGCACTTCCGGTATCGGGTGGCCCGTCACCAGCCGCGCCGTGTCGATGACTTCGCGCACGCTGAAGCCTTTCCCATTGCCGAGGTTATACGTCCGGCTCTCATTTTCCAGCGCCCCGAGCGCCAGCACGTGTGCCCGCGCCAGATCCACTACGTGGATATAGTCCCGAACGCAGGTGCCGTCCGCCGTGGCGTAATCGTCCCCATACACCACGATCGCCTCGCGCTGCCCGAGCGCCACCTGGAGTACGAGCGGAATCAGGTGGGATTCCGGCTCATGGTGCTCCCCGAGATCGGGCGAAATCGCTCCACACGCATTAAAATAGCGAAGCACCGCGTAGCGCATGCCGGCGCAGGTCTCCATCCAACGTAAGGCGCGTTCCAGGTACCATTTGGACTCGCCGTACGGGCTGCCCGGCGCGATGGGGGTGTCTTCATCGATCGGAATACGTTCCGGAACCCCGAACAGATTGGCGGTGGAAGAGAGAATGAAACGCCGCACACCGTGCGCCGCGGCGGATTCCATCAGGTTGAGGCCGGCCGTCACGTTGTCGCGCAGGTACAGGATCGGGTGCTGCATCGAATGGCCGACGAGGGAGTAGGCGGCGAAATGCATCACGGCGTCCGGACGGAATCCTACCATCGCGTCGTCGATCGCGGCGCGGTCCATCAGGTCGGCCACGATCACCTCCGCACCAGCGCCCACCGCCTCGCGATGCCCCTGGCTCAGATTGTCGAACACCAGTACCTGGTGCCCCATCTCCAGCAAGTGGGCGACGGTCGCGCTGCCGATGTAACCGGCGCCGCCTGATACGAAGACGTTCATGGGAAAAAACGGATGAGGGTTAATTGGAAAGGTCCGCAAAGTAGGGATTTCCAGCCTCATCGCCCCGCGACGGGCTTGATTAGCGAGTAGCGATTCGTGATTAATGCGAATCAGGAGTTGAACTATGTCAAACCCCCCATTCTTCGTCTTCCCCAATCGAGTTGGGAGCCTGCCCCCGGCTTTGACCGGGGGACGACGACCCTGGAGCGTGGGGCGGAAGCCAGTATGCGCCGTGTTTCAACTCCTGATTCGCATGATTCGCGAATAGCGATGAGGTGTTTTAACGGCGCAGGGCGTTCTTGCACGACGGTTCGCGAGGCGCGGCATGACATGAACCCCGGACTCGCACAAAACAAAAAGAGGGAACGCGCCCGACCCACATCGGCGCGTTCCCTCAAGGGGGGATTCAGGGGGGTATTCCCGGGGAGAAGACCTCGCCCGACCCACTAAGGCGAGGCCCCCTCCCTGATGGGAAAAGGGCTCCAAGCATAAGGAGAAGGGACCGCACCCGACCCACTAAGGTACGGCCCCCTCTCCCGACCAGGGATAAACTCCATCCCCAGTTCCTGGAATACAGCCGATACATCAGCTGAAGAGTCGATGGGTAGATGCGCCGAATCCGGCTGTAGCGCGAATAGCCGGCGATGTACCCGAGCGTAAAAACAAGGCGGCCCGAGAGCCTTTTTTTTGTCTGTTAGCGCTGATTACGAAGTCCATGCCAATTGGCCCGGGCCGTAAGGCATGCGCAGTATAGCGCCGGCCAATTCGCACTGACAAGGGGGAAAAAACCCAATCAAGGCCCATTATCCGCTTTTTATTCCCGCCTGGTATTCATACCTGCTCCATACTTCACTCCATGCTGCGCACACGCTGTATGATAATGCCACACAAGATGCTACGGTCCTCCAGTAATGCCGCAACTGCGGTTCGGCTCAGCCGGCATCGATCACGCTAAACGTCACGCTCCGATCCAGAAACGGCTCCCCAGGCCGACCAACCGTCACCCCGGCGCCCGATTCGACGCGTAGCACCTCAGCCGGAACCCCGCGGCTGATAAGCGCGTCGCGCACTATCGCGGCGCGAGCGTCGCGCAGCCGGCGGTTGACGGCCGGGTCGCCCTCGCGACTGGCATGGCCGGTTACGACCGCCGTGCGCGCTGTGCCGGCGAGCCGGCTTCCCTCCGTCAGCTCGATGATCAAGCCGGCGACATCCATGAGGGCGGCCTCCTGCCCCTCACGCATGGCGGCGCTCCCGCTCTGGAAAAACAGGATCGACTGTCCGATGCGCTCGATGAGCTCCTCGATGGGTACACCGCTGATCGGCCGCAGGGACGTATCGATGTATCCGCCTACGCCGGGTGCGGCCAGCGCGCGCTCCCGAGCGCGCCGCATCCAGTCGGCCGACGCCGTACCTGTAGCTACGAGCGTATCGCCGGAGAAATGAAGCTCGACGGTTGGTGGGACCTCCCAATGGGCCTCGATGCGCCGGAGCAGTACGGTCGTTTCGAGGGCGAGGTACGGCTGCCACAGGAAGGTGATGCGGTCGGCATCAGGTCCCTCTGCCGGTGGGACTAGGGCGAAGGGATCGCGTAAACCTCGCACATACCAATCACCGTCGCCACGCCCGGCGTCTACTACGATGATCCCCGGTTCGCCCCGCAGACGGTCCACGTACCCCTGAAACCGCTGGTACTCCATGGCGACCATCGCCAGCCAGATGGCGCTGCCCAGGAAAAACACGCCGAGGCCGAGCCAGACCCAGCGTCCGCTCGAGGCTACAGGCCGCGTCTCCATGTGCAGGCCGGCGTTCAGCAGGGGCCGCAGGTGCTCAAAGGCGGCCATGTCCCCGGAAAAGTCCTGGAACTCCTGGCCATGCTGCAGATGGATGACCTCGATCAGGTCCCGCAGCCGTTCGCTCAGTTCGCGTGTCAGGACGCCCCGCACGACGGCCGCGAGGACGGCCCGGGGGCCGGGCTCGATGAGCAACGTGAGGTCACCGATCTCCACCCGGTTCAGATTCTGCTCCCGCGTCGCCCCGAAGGACTCGCGCATGAAATCCTGCACGGCGCTCATCATCCCCGAAATCACATCCGGATCCAGTTCGGCTGCACGCTCGGAGGTGACGTGTTGGATGGGTAGCCCGCTGCTTCGCTCGATCAGAAAGAGGTGCTCTACCCGATAGGCGAGCGTGTGGCTGATGACGACTTCGGAGAACGGCCGGCCCGTGCGCGCCGCTTCCAGCCGCCACTGCAGGCTTCGCACCGAGAGGCTATGCTCCAGCGTGCGATTGATCGTCTCCACCATTCCCCGCAGCGCCTCCGCGATGCTGCGCCGGATAGCGGGGCCGATGATCGGGAAAAGGGCGTCGACGAACGGTTTGGGGTTTCGGCGGATCGAGTAATGAATCGTTTTTTCGATCGTCGGCCCGAGCGCATTAGCGAGCAGGCGGGAATCCTCGCCGTGGAGCGCGATGGCCTCGGGCAACGTCCGGCTCATGGCGGGGATTTGCCCCTCCTCTTCCATGGCCGCTACCCGATCGACGCGGCGCTCGAGGCGGTCGACCTGTTCGGCTTCTTCGCCAATCAGAAGCCGGCGCAACTCCTGCATCTCGGCCGCGTGGGCCGGCGCGTCGTCGCTCGCGCGTCGCCCGGGGGGCGACGGCGGTGAGGGCTCGTTCATAGGATCGATGGGATAAGACCCGAATCAGGCGCCGGCGCCGTTTAATTGGTCGGCCAGCTGGTTCATGAACGTGGCGAGTTGCCGGCGGTCGATTTTATCCGAATCGAGGCGCGTGTGGGAGGTCTGCAACTGCAGGGATAGGGCTTCGACCTGGGTGTGTAAAGCGGCCGTCAACGCATCCGCGCGGGCGGCGAGCGTGGTGCGGTAGTCCTGCTCCAAGGCCTGGAGGCGCTCGGTAAACGCCTTTTCGGCCGCATCCATGCGTTCGCCGAGGCTGGCGATATCCGCCTGGCGGTCGGCATCGTGGCCGGCGTTTGTCTGGCGATCGTTCGCGAGATGCTCCTCTATACGCGCCATCATGGCGTTCAGCACCTGATCTACGGAACCGAACCGGTCTGCCATTTCTTCGCGGAGCGCGCCGACCTGGCCGGCGAAAGACGCCTCCATCTGCCGCAGCCGCGCCTCGTAGGCACGGATCTGCTCGCCAAAAAGGATGCTGCGGACTTTATCGAGTTCGCCCCCCATCCCATCCTCGGAAACCCGGAGTGCGACGGCGGGGAGCTGTTCCTGTTCGCCTGCTTTCGATTTTATTGCCATGGAAATAGGTGACGGGTGGATAGGTGATCAGTAGATAGTTCTGAGGCGATGCCTGAAAGGAGGCGGAATGAGTCGATGTGGATCGATGCCGGCAAATAATAACGCATCGTCACGGATGCGTGCCAGTATTTTGGACGCCGCGATGCGAATTCGCACCTCTAATACTTCGGACCGTTTACCAAGGACAGTGCTACAACGAACGAATCAGGCCTTCCTCGAATCGAGGAGGGGCCTGATCCACAGGAATGGCTCGGAATAGCAAAAACTGTCCACAGTATTAACCTCGTCCAACCGATCCTCCTCCAATTGACTTCATTCGTTACGCCGGAGCCGCTCTGCGTGGTGGATTTCTGGAACGAATTGTTCCTGTTTGTGTCGCAGAATGCTACACCTCACCTGGGGGCCCTTGCCTTCAGGGCCCCATCCACCCGAATTCACACAGGTCCTGTGAATCCAGCAGAACCGCCGGCCGCTGAACCGAGCCGGAAGATCAAACGCAAAGTGTGCATGCTCGGCACGTTCGCCGTCGGAAAAACGAGCCTCATCCGCCGCTACGTCCGAGGCGTGTTCGACGAGAAGTACTTGACGACGATGGGCGCGAAGGTCGACAAAAAAAACGTACGGGTAGCGGATGTTGGGGTCGATCTTTTGTTGTGGGATTTGAACGGAGAAGACCGATTCCAGGCGCTTTCGATGGAATACGCGCGTGGCGCCGCCGGCTACCTGCTGGTGATCGACCGGACGCGTCCGGCCACCCTCGAGGCGGCCCACGCGTTGCAGCAAAAGGTCCTGCATGCCGTGGGTCCCCTGCCGTTTATCGTCCTGGTCAACAAGTCCGACCTGCCCGGTCACTGGGATCGGCAGCCGGGCGACCTCGACGCGCTGCGTGCCGGCGGGTGGGTGTTCGTCGAAACCAGCGCAAGAACGGGCACAGGTGTTGACGAAGCTTTTATGAGTCTCGCGAGCCGGCTGATCGATTGACGTCGCTCCCGCCGCTTCTCACCTTACGAACGCCTGTAGCGAACTCATGGTATGAGCGCCGTCCTCTCCCGCCTGCTCTCCGACCTCTCGATCGCCGTCCTGGAATCCACCGGTGGCCGCTCCTTTGCACTGGTAAGCGACATCCCGGCGTGGCTGGACGCCCTGTGGCCCACGGCACGGAGCCACGGCGAGGCCCTGGAGCCCGGTGAGACGTTCCTGTTTCTGGACGACTTCATCGATCGGGCGATCGCGCACTGGGAAGCGGGGCGCGAGGAGCCGCTTGTTTCGGGTTTGTGGACTGAGACCCGCGCGGATGGCGCCGAAATCCTGCTCGAAGCGACGGCGCGCTGTATCGAAGGCCGGCCTCTCCTCCTGATCCACATCCCCCCTGAACAGCAGACACGCGGCATCTTCCAGCAGGCCCGCGAGCAACGGCTCGCCTACGAACACCTGCTCGACGAGATCAACAAACGGGAGATCCTGCTCCATTGTATCGTGCACGACCTCTCGAACCCGCTCGCCGGTATCCGCGGCAGCCTGAAGTTGATGGAGCAGGAGTCGATGGTCTCGCCGGACGGCGACGAGCTGCTCCGGATCAGCCTCAGCCAGACCGAAAAAATGCAGCGATCGATCCGTGGCATCCTCGAAGCTTTCTCCGTGGATGCTCGCCCGCTGATGCCTTCCATCGTGGCGGCGGACGTCGCGCCGGACATTCTACTCTGCGCGCACCAGGTCGCGGCGTCGATGGCCGCAACGGCCGCGCTGCGGGGTGTGGCGATTCAGGTGGAGGCCGCGACCTCTGCTGGAGACACCTGGCGGGTGGCCGGCGAGGCCGAGCGACTCGAACGGGTGTTTTTTAACCTGGTTGCCAACGCGCTGCGCTACGCCACCGAAGGAGAAACCATCACGCTGCGTCTGATCGCGGAGGATGCGTATATTCACGCGTCCGTCGAGGACCAGGGGCCGGGCGTGTCGGATGCGATGGCCAGCGCCCTGTTCACCCGCTTCGCCCGCGGCGACGACCGCCCCGGACAGGCCGGGCTCGGGCTGTACTTTTGCCGGATCACGGTCGAACAATGGGGCGGCCAGATCGGCTACCGGCCGGCCGCCGGCGGAGGCGCCTGCTTCTGGTTCCGCGTGCCGAGGCCGGCACAGGGTTTAACGTTAAACGTTAAACGGTAGGATTTCCAACCTTATCACGTATGGCGCTTCGCATCTTTATCGTCGAGGACGATCCCGACTACGCCTCCCTGCTCCGTTTCCAGCTGAAGAAGCTCGACACGCTCATCGAGGTATTCGAAACCGGCGAGGCGGCCCTAGCCGCACTGGATCCCGCGCCCGACCTGATCTATCTGGATCTCGTGATGCCTGGCCAGGGCGGCCTGGAGACCTTGCGTCAGATCCACGCCATGCATCGGCAGCTGCCGATCGTCGTTGTTTCGTCCCAGACCTCCCTCGGCGTGGCCCTCGAAGCGCTTCGGCTCGGGGCGTACGACTACGTCACGAAGGGCGTGGACGACACGGTCAAGATCGAAACCATCGCCCGGCAGATCGCCGACAAAACCGCTTTATCGGCGGAGGTCGAGGCCCTGCGCGATCTATTACCCACGCCGCAGGGCATTCCTGGCCTCATCGGCGAAAGCGCGGCGATGGGGCGGGTGCTGCGCATCCTGCGCAAGACGCTCAAGGGCAACCTTGCGGTGGCGATCGTGGGCGAAAGTGGAACGGGCAAGGAGCTGGCGGCCCAGGCCATCCATTACAACTCGCCCCGCCGGCGCGAGCCTTTTGTCATCGTCAACTGCGCCGCCATCCCGAACGAACTCATGGAAAGCGAGTTCTTCGGCCATGAAAAAGGGTCGTTTACCGGCGCCTATACGCGTAAGATGGGCAAATTCGAGCAGGCGAACCGGGGCACGATCTTCCTGGACGAAATCGGCGAACTCAACCTGAGCCTGCAGGCCAAGCTTCTCCGGGTATTGCAGAACCAGGAAGTGCAGCGGGTCGGCGGCAACGAAACGATTCGGGTGGATGTGCGCGTGATCTGTGCGACAAACCGGGATATCGTCGAGATGACGCAGCACGGGGCGTTCCGCGAGGATCTCTACTATCGTCTGTTCCAGTTCCCCGTCCACCTGCCCCCGCTACGCGAGCGCGACCAGGATGCCTTGCTGCTGGCGGAGCACTTCCGGAAGGCGTTTCTCACGGCGCACAAAGACGTGGAGCCCCGTGAATTCTCCTCCGCGACCCGCCGGGTCATCCTGGCGAACGACTGGCCCGGCAACGTGCGCCAGCTCAAAAATGCGGTCGAACGCGCGTTGCTGGTGTCGGATACGCCGGCGATCGAGCCGCTGGACCTCATGCTCGAAGCGCTCCCCCCGCCCCGCCGCCCGATGGCCGCGAAGGCCCTCGCGCCGTCTTCAGCGCCGATTCCAACACGCGCCGGCTCGCCGTCGGAACGGCTCTACGAAGCCCGAAACGCCGATGCGATCCTTCCCCTGGAAGATCTCAAGCGGCTCGCGATCGAACACGCCTACAAGGTGTGTAAAGGCAACATCGACCAGACCTCGATCCGTCTGGGCGTCACCCGGTCCACCATCTACCGGCTGATGGAGAAATACAAGATGGAAGGCCACGAGATCGTTCCGTAACGCGAACCAGGGGCTCGGGGCGAATCCGGGCTCAGGAACGACGGGTGTCGGACGTGAGATGCCAGGCCGCCTCGTCGGACTCCGAACCGGGTTCAGATTCGAGCTTCGGCGCAGGGTACGGGGCGTGTAGCCAGTCGACAGGCAGGGATGAAGATAGGCTTTGAATGCGCGCGGCGTCCGCGAACGCCCCTCGGGTAAACCAGCCGATCAGGAAGCCCAGAAAGGCCGACACGAGTAAAAAAAGGAGCAGTTGCGCCGTGAGGTAGATCATGATGTCTCGCGCGTTTTGCCGACCCGGCATGGTGCAGATTCGAGTATATCATCCTACTCACAAGGCATATGCCACTTGGACCCGGGTGCTGGATTCCAGCCGGCAACGCCGCTCGGTGTCGCATTGTGCAAAACGAACGTGCCGCAATCGGACAGCACTTCGCTATCCGATTGCGACACGCCGAGATGCGGAATGTATCGACGGCTCTATACAATCAACGCTAGAGCAGGCCAAAGCCGGAAGAGACATTTCGCAGATCAAGGCACGCGACAAGTCGCGAATGAGGCGTACCCAGGTACGCCGCAATGAGCGGCGAGGAGCGCAACGCCGAGATGCGGAATGTATCGACGGCTCTATACAATCAACGCTAGAGCAGGCCAAAGCCGGAAGAGACATTTCGCAGATCAAGGCGCGCGACAAGTCGCGAATGAGGCGTACCCAGGTACGCCGCAATGAGCGGCGAGGAGCGCAACACCGAGATGCGGAATGTATCGACGGCTTACAGGAGCGAGAAGGAGACGCCCGTCGACAGCACCTGCTTCAGCTGCGCCTTGTCGCTGATGTCGAGGTCGTAGAACGTAACGAACTCGAAGTTGACCGACAGCCAGCTATTCACCTTCATCGACACCAGGTTCTCCCAGCGGATGTCTGGCTGATCGAGTTGCGTAAAGCCGAAGAAGAAGCCCAGCGACGACTTCAGGACCACGTTTTTCACGAGCTCGCGATCGAGCTGGGAATACAGGTCGAAGCCGCCTTCCAGGCGCAAGGTCTCATCGATATCGTTGCCATACGCCTCACGCAGCTCCTCGATCGACACGATGGTCTCCTTGGCCGCGAGGCCGAAACGCTGCGAGAACCAGGGGACCGGCTGGTAGGCAAGACCGATGGTTTGTGTGGATGTCGCCGGCGAGAGGAAGGCCGAGACCCGCGTCTGGGGGCTGGTGCCATAATCAAACCCTTCCGCGAACTGGCTACGGAACGAGAAGGCGAGGATCGGATTGAGCGTCTTCCAGATGCGCTCGCCCTGGTACTGGGCGGAGCTTTCGAGGTGGATCAGGTCATCCGCCTTGCGTACATCCAGCGTATCCTGCTTCAGGAGACCAAAAGCAAAACGCAGCTTCCGCTTGCGCAGCCAGTGCTCCGTGTGCTTCATCTGTTCGCCGAGGATGCCGGTCGTAAAGGCGAGCGAGTTGATGCCGCCTTCGCTCCAGTTGCTGTAGGAGGCCTGGCTGCCGGCGAGGCTGGCGATGAGGCTATTCCGCCAGCCGGTGGTATCGACGACGGCATCCTGGGCGCGGGCGGAAGACGCAAAGGAAACAAGGGCAACGGCGAGGAGCGTCAGACCGCGAAAGATCGCACGGCCGGCACGCCCGGTAGTAGCAGTGTTCATGGCGTTAAGATTCCCAGAGGGGAGGATATTGATGGAATGATGGCGTTGGATACAGGCGTGGATCTGCGGGCCTGAAACGTACGGATCGGCCATTAGGAGCCATGCTTCGCGCTTTTTTCATGCGGGGCGTTTTTCCAGCAGACGGAGGGGTATGTACTCTTTGTTTTCCACACGCCGGCGAAGGATCCATGACGGTGTTGACGCTTTCTAAGGGGACCCCCTTCATATCCTCCCCATTGCCATGCACACGCCGGCCCCGACAGCTACCGCCCCCGATGCGACCGAGTGGACACTTCCCGTCGAAGGCATGGAGTGCGCCTCGTGTGCGGTGCGGATCGAAAAACAGCTTCGAAAGCGAACCGGGGTACTCGGGGCCTCGGTCAACCTGGCCAGCAACGAGGCGCGTATTTCGACCGCCGGCGGATCGGTTCACCTCAACGACCTGGTGGACACCATCGAGCGCACCGGTTTCCATGTCCCAAACCTCACTTTCGAGGCGCCACTGCGCCCGGATGCGTCTCCCGATGAAACGGCGCTCGAGGCGGTGTTCGAGCGTACAAACGGCGTCCTGACGGCGCGGATTGAGAATGACGGCATCGTGGTGCGATACGTGCCGGGGGTCGTCGAGCCGGCGGTGATTCAGGAACTGCTCGTCCTTCGCGGCTACATAGCGTCCGGCGCGCCGGCGGTGTCCGAGGTAGCATCGTTCGATCCACACGCGCTTGCGTTCCATAGTCTCTTCCGCCGTTTCCTGCTCGCGGCCGTCTGCACGCTTCCGGTGGCGATCCTCTCAATGGCGCATGGCGCGCTCGACTTCCCGGGCGTGCACGTAGTCCTCCTGGTCCTGACGACCCCGGTGGTGGTCATCGCCGGCGGCCCGTTCTTCCAGAGCGCGTGGCGGTTGCTCCGTCACGGCGGGGCGGACATGAATACCCTGGTGGCCCTCGGCGTCGGCTCGGCGTATGGCTACAGCATGGCCGCGACGCTGGCTCCGGGTTGGTTCGAGGCCGCTTTTGGCCGCGCGCCGGACGTCTACTTCGAGGCGGCCGCCGTCATCGTCACGCTTATCCTCTTGGGCCGGCTGCTGGAGGCTCGGGCGAAACAGCGGACGAGCGAGGCGATCGAAAAACTCATCGATCTTCAGCCGGCGATTGCGCGGGCGCTGGTGGATGGGCGCGAAGTGGAGCTTCCCGTCGCCCAGGTAGCGGTGGGGCAGCGCCTCGTCGTGCGGCCCGGCGAGCGCATCGCGCTGGACGGCGTGATCGTCGAGGGCCAGTCCGCCGTGGATGAGAGCATGATCACGGGCGAGCCGCTGCCGGTCGAAAAAGAGCCCGGCAGCGCGGTGACCGGGGGGACGCTGAATCGCACGGGTGCGTTTGTCTTCGAGGTCAAGCGAATCGGGGCGGAGACGACGCTGCAGCAGATCGTCCGCTTCGTGCGGGATGCGCAGGGACGCAAGGCCCCCATTCAGCGCCTGGCCGACGTCGTCGCCGGCGTGTTCGTCCCGATCGTCCTGGGCATCGCCGTCCTCACCTTCATTCTATGGTCGATCTTCGGGCCGGAGCCGGCCACCGCCTACGCCCTCGTCGTGTTTGTCTCCGTCCTCATCATCGCCTGCCCCTGCGCCCTCGGCCTGGCGACGCCGACAGCCATCATGGTGGCCACCGGCAAAGCCGCAGAACACGGTCTGCTGGTGAAAGGGGGCGACGCGCTCGAGGCGCTGCACCGGGTCGACACCGTAGTGCTGGACAAAACCGGCACGCTGACCCTGGGAGCGCCGGAGCTGACCGATGTCGCGCCGGCCGGCGACTGGACCGCAGAGTCGCTGCTGCGTCTCGCGGCATCGGCCGAGCAACGATCCGAACACCCGGTCGCCCATGCCATCGTGCGCGCCGCGATAACGCAGGGGTTGGCGCTGAGCGCGCCATCCGCGTTCGCGTCGGCGACCGGCCTGGGGATCGAGGCCGTAGTGGAGGGCCGTCCGCTGGTCATCGGGAACGAGGCGTTCCTGGCGAAACAGGGCGTCGGCATCGACGCCCTCGCCAGCGTGGCCGAGGTGCTGCACGAGGCGGGCAAGACACTTGTCGCGGTCGCCGTCGACGGCCGGTTCGCGGGATTTCTGGCTATCGCGGATGCACCCCGGCCCACCTCCCGCGCGGCCGTCGCGGCCATGCGCCGACTGGGGATCGAGGTGATCATGCTCACGGGCGACCATGAGCGGCCGGCGCGGGCGATTGCCCGTGAGGTAGGCATCGACCGCGTCATCGCCGGCGTCCTGCCCGACGAAAAGGCCCGGACGATAGAACGGCTGCAGGCGGAAGGGCGCGTCGTGGCCATGGTGGGCGATGGCGTCAACGATGCGCCGGCGCTGGCGCTGGCGGATGTGGGCATCGCCATTGGCGGCGGCACCGATATCGCCATCGACGCGGCCGACGTCACGCTCATGCGCAGCGACCCGGGCGCACTGGTTGCGGCGTTTGCATTATCCGCCCGTACCATGCGTACGATCAAACAAAATCTGTTCTTTGCCTTTATCTACAACATCGTCGGCATCCCCATCGCCGCCGGGGCCCTGTACCCCGTGCTGGGTTGGCTCTTGAGTCCGATGATCGCCTCCGCCGCGATGGCGCTTTCGAGCGTCTCGGTGGTGACGAACAGCCTGCGGCTAAAGCGATGGAAGCCGGCGGATACCCCTACAACTGGACATCTCCCATGAGCATCAAAAAAGAAACCCTCAAGATAAATGGAATGAGCTGCGGCGGCTGCGTGAAATCGGTCACCCGGGCGCTTACGCAGACGGAAGGCGTGACGGTCGAACGCGTGGAAATCGGCCTCGCGGAGATCACCTACGATCCGGCCCTGGTAACCCCCGAAGCGATCGCTGCAGCCATCGACGAAGCCGGGTTCGAGTTAGCGGAAGGGGTTTAAGGTTCGAGGTTCAAGGTCCAAGGGATTTGGTCCATTAAACCTTAGACTCCGAACCATAAACCCTCTACACGTCCCCAAGCCTCGGCCGTAGGATGAGCTCTTCCACGACGGTGCGGTCGCTAAGGCGGTAGACGTCCAGCAGCGCTTGAGCGATGTCTTCCGCCGGCATAAAGCGTTCTTCGGGAAGATCGACGCCTTCCCAGCTGGGCGTGAACGTGGCGCCAGGGAGCAGGGCGGTGACGCGCAGGCCGTGCGACTTCGTTTCTTCGCGCACGCTCCGCGCCAGCCCAAGCAGCCCGTGTTTGGCCGCGCAGTAGGCGGCGCCGGCGGCATAGGCGCGGATGGACGCGACGGAAGCCATGTAAAAGAGATGACCGTTGCCCCGCCGGATCATCGGCTCGAGGAACGCGCGGGTGACCAGGAAGGCACTGGTGAGGTTGACGTCGATCTGCCGGCGAAAGGCCTCGGCGGAGGTCTCGAGGATCGAGCCGGGCTCGAATACGCCGGCGTTATTGACCACCACATCCGGAGCACCCCACACCGTCTGCACGGCCCGCGCCATCGCGGCGACCTGTTCATCGACTACGACATCACAAATAAACACCTCCGCCAGGGCGCCGGCCGCGCGGCACGCCCGGGCCACGGCTTCCAGTTTTTCGGCGTTGCGGGCAACAAGTGCGAGGCGAACGCCGGGCTCGCCGGCGAAGGCGAGCGCGATGGCGGCGCCGATACCCTGGCTGGCGCCGGTGATGACGACGACCGGCATATCAGTGGCTGCCGATCAGACGCATGAACTCGGTCCGCGTCGCGTCCCGGTGAAATTCGCCGCTGACGGCGCTGGTCGTGGTAGTCGAATTCTGCTTTTCCGCCCCGCGCATCATCATGCACAGGTGCTGAGCCTCGATGACCACCGCGACACCGAGGGGCTTGATGACCTCATCGATGGCATCGCGAATCTGGAGGGTGAGGCGTTCCTGGACCTGGAGCCGGCGGGCGAACACATCCACGATACGCGGCAGCTTGCTCAAGCCCACGATCTTCCCGTTTGGGATGTAGGCGACGTGCGCCTTTCCAAAAAACGGCAGCATGTGGTGCTCGCACAGGGAATACAGTTCGATGTTCTTTACGAGGATCATCTCGCTATAATCCTCCTCGAACAACGCGGCCGACAGGATCGCATGGGGATCCATCGCATACCCCTGGGTGAGGAACTGGTACGCTTTCGCCACCCGCTCGGGCGTCTTGAGAATACCCTCTCGCTCCGTATCCTCGCCGATGAGCTCGAGAATGCCGGATACATGGTTGGCAATGGACCGCGTGACGTCCGGCGTATACCGTTCTTCACGGGTGTAGAGTGTGTCGAAGGTCGTATGCGCCGACCCATTTGAATCGTGTGATTCCGTCTTTTTCTTCTTCATTGAAGTAGGATAGATAGAGGGATCGGGGGGCGTCATTCTCCCCGATATTCGGCCACGTTGCGCTCCGTTTCGTAGAGGCGGATGGCATGCAACCGGCCCGCCGGGACCACGTCGACGAGTTGCCGCCAGATGGCCACCACTACGTTTTCGGTGGATGGCAGGATGCCCTGCATGAAATCGACATCTAGATTGAGGTTGGCGTGATCCACCTTGTCGAGCACCGTTTTTTCGATCAGCTGCTTGAGCACACCCAGGTCGATCACGTAGCCGGTTTCAGGATCCGGCTCGCCAGCGACGGTCACTTCCAGCGTATAGTTGTGGCCGTGCCAGTTCGGATTGTTACACTTCCCATAGGTACGACGATTCCACTCGTCGGTCCGCTCCGGGTTGTGCAGGCGATGGGCCGCGTTAAAATGGACGACGCGGGTCACGTAAACGGTAGGCATGATCACTCCGGACGATTGGGTAGCTCGGTGGCGGTTTTCAGCGTCGGACGTACTACGCCATACTACACAGTGCGCGAGCGGTGGTGACCAGCAACAGGGCCGCCTATTTCCTGCACGCGAGCCCGATGCTAACACGCGAGCGTTGAAATCGGTCCCGTTTGCGGTGACCGTCGGAAAGCAGGCATTCTGCCGGCCGCTGAAACGGAGTATCGGCAATCGAGTATCTCAGCTTCACCGATCCGCCGATCGCCTTTTTCCAGCCATCGTGTTGACCGTCCATGCCTGATAAAACACTCTTTCAGAAAATCGCCGACCGTGAGATCCCCGCCGAACTCGTCTATGAAGATGCGCAGAGTTTCGCGATTCGGGACATCCACCCGCAGGCGCCGACGCACCTCTTGATCGTGCCGAGAAAGCCGATTCCGAGTCTGGATGATCTGGAGGAGGGGGACGAAACGCTTGTGGGGCATCTATTTACGGTGGCCCGCCTCCTGGCGGCGCGTGAGGGTCTCACGCACGGGTATCGAACCGTGTTTAATTGCGGGCCGGCCGCCGGCCAGACGGTGCCCCATCTCCATCTCCATCTTCTGGGCGGGCGCACGCTCACCTGGCCCCCGGGATGACGCGGCATGCCAACACCTCCTCCCGCATCGGGAGCCCTCTTTCCCTGCCGCTCGCTCTGACACTGGCGGTGCTGGCGGCCTGGATCGCCTTTCTGCCGCGTCTCTCTCTGTCGCAGGCGCCCGGCGCCGCGACGATCGGGTATGAGCGCGAGATCAACCGATACCGCTGGACGGCGCACCTGGACGTGGACGAGCGCGCCGGCGCCTGGCAGGTGCAGGCCGTCAATCGGTTTGCGTCGGACGCCTATGTGTTGTTCGACAACCGATTGAGCTTCCGGGACGAGGACCGGTTTCGGTGGGCGCTCACGCGGCCGGCAAAAGGCAAGGTGGCGGCGGGATTCCGCGGATCGACCGCCTGGTTCAGCCAGAGTCGTGTCCTCCAGCAATCGATAGCCGGCGTGTTACCCATCACCCCCTCCCGGTGGATGCTCCTCGAGCCGGCGCTGGGCGTCACGCTCGACCAGCGGCCCGGGGCGATCAACAGCGAGGGGTTTTCGCCGTTGCGGCGGGACGCCGGCCCGATGTTCGGAGGGCGCATCCAGCTGACGCCCGGCGAAATCGACGGCTACCGCATCCGGCTGGCGAGCGAGGCCAACCTCCAGCTCATCACGCCCCGACGCGGCCGGCTCCTACAGGTCGATGGAGCCGTAGAGCGTCTGTTCGACCAGACGCGGTTCGCTACCCGCCTCACCTACAGCAACGTCCGCCGCGACGCCTATCAGGCCGTCTCCTTCCTTAACCGCGACGCCATCACCGCTGCCGCTCCCGAAACGGTGGAGGCCACAACCAGCGATACGCTCGCGGCAGGCTTCGACCTCTCCACCCCCATCGCCCGGGGCCTCACCCTCGCCGGCCGGTTCGACCTCGGGGCCAACAACCGGATCGTCCGTACCTTCCACGCCCCCGACGACGCCCTCTTTTTTGACACCGACTTTCACCGCCGATCGATCGATGTCGAAGCCGGGTTACGGTATACCTCACAACCCGTGCAGTCCTCGCTCACCTTCAGCATCGGCGCTGAAACCGAGGCCCGCACGCTGGCCAACCGCGACGCGTTGCCGCCGGCGCAGGCCGCGCAAAAAGGAGCGTTGCTGGAACAGGCGGACTATGACCGAAACTTCTACACGCTCCAGCTTCGCACCCAGGCCTCCCTCACGTCTCGCCTCACCGTGCTGACGGAAGGTACGGCCACCATCCTGCGGCACGATACACCGGTCCTCAATCAGGACGACCGCGACGAGGTCTTTTTTAACGGCCAGGTCGGCCTCCAGTACCAGATCAACCCCGCTCTGATCGCGGATATCCGCCTGCTCAGTTCCTATTACCACACCGTGTATCTCAAGGCTCAGCGTTCGGCCGAGAACAGTGTGCAGCGATCCCTACGGCTGCGGCCCAATCTAACCTGGACTCCCACGCCGTCCACCCGCGCCCAGATCGGCTCCGAGGTGCGGGCGACGTATACGGTGGACGATTACGTGCTGGAGGGCCGGCGGCCCCAGGACCAATCCGCCCGCGAATTGCGCTATGACGGCACACTCGAGCAGGACATCGGTTCGGGGATGCGGGTGCTGGCGGAGGGGACCCTCAGCGACCTTCGCCTCGGCCGTTTTTTCCAGGATCGTTTTGCCGAGATTCCATTCGACACCCTGCGAACGTACGGCGGCCGGCTCCAGCTTCAGGCCGGCCGGCGTGTGGTAGCCCGCGCCGGCGTCCGATTTTTTATCCGGACCGATTATGACCGGGCGACGACGGTGCGGTATCGCCGGGTGGACGACGCCGGTGCGTTGTTGCTGGATGAGGGTGGAGCCGCGGTCCGCACCACTGTCACCCGGCCCGGCCGGCGTTGGATCGAGCAGATCGGCCCGACCGGCGCCATTGATTACCGCATGCTCGGGGGTGGCAGCCTGCGCTTTGAGGGCTGGCTCAACCTCCAACGCATCCGTTACCGGCTCTATGGGGATCTCCCTGAAGAATCCGCCGCCCACATCCGCGCCGAGGCGCGCCGGGGCAGCCGGCGCTATATTCCCAACCTGGCCGTGACGGTGGTCTGGCCGTTGTAAGGCTTAAGAAGATTAGCGATTAGCGATTAGCGATTAGCGATTAGCGATTAGCGATTAGCGAATAAACCCATTAAACCTTAAACCCTCTTGAAATCCCTCGGCGTCACAGGCGGTATCGGCAGCGGCAAGACGACGGTGTGTCGGATGCTGGAAGGGATGGGGGCGGAGGTGTTTTACGCAGACGCGGAGGCTCGGCGGTTGATGAACGACGATGCGGAGTTGCGGAAAGAGCTGGTAGCGGCGTTTGGGGAGCGGGTGTACGACGCCGCGGGACGGCTCGACCGGGCGTATCTCGCTCGGGAAGTCTTTGGCGACTCCGAGCGGCTGGCGCGACTCAACGGGCTGGTTCATCCGCGGGTGCGACGGGCGCTGCAGGAACGCAAGGCCGGCGCCGCACATCGCGGGGCACCGCTACTGGTCTACGAGGCGGCACTGATCTACGAGACGGGAGGTGAACGGTATGTCGACGCCGTGGCGGTGGTGCAGGCGCCTGTCGCCCTTCGAATCGAGCGCGTGACGACGCGGGACGGCGTGGAGGCGCATCAGGTGGAGGCGCGCATGCAGCACCAGTTGCCGCCCGAAACGCTTCGGGAGCGGGCCGACTTCCTCATCGAGAACGACGGCGACCTGGAGCACCTGCGCCGGCAGACGGAAGCGCTATACCGGCGGATGGTAGTACGTTCCGAGTGACGAGTTCCGGGTTCTGAGTGGTTCTCGGAACCCGGAACTCCCTACACGGAATGCCTCACTTCACCTGCTTGAGTGTCTCGATCAAACGAGCGGCTACTTTGTACGGATCGGCATTGGAGGCCGGCCGGCGGTCTTCCAGATACCCTTTCCAGTTGTCGCGGATCATGCCGACGGGGATGCGGATCGACGCGCCGCGGTCGCTGGCACCGAAGCTGAACTTCTTGATGCTCTGGGTTTCGTGTTTACCCGTGAGCCGGAGTTCGTTGCTCGAGCCGTAGACGGCGATGTGTTCTTTGTGGCTGGCCTTGAACTGTTCCATGAGCGCCATGACGTACTTCTCGCCGCCTTTCTCGCGGATGCGGGTGGTGGAGAAGTTGGTGTGCATGCCGCTGCCGTTCCAGTCGCCTTTGATCGGCTTCGGATGAAGTTCGACCGTCACGCCGTACTTCTCGGCGGTGCGGATGAGGAGGTAGCGGGTAAGCTGGACGCTGTCCGCCGCTTCCTTGGCGCCTTTCCCAAAAATCTGGTATTCCCACTGGCCGAGGAGTACTTCCGCGTTGATGCCCGTCACTTCGAGGCCAGCGTTGAGGCAGAGGTCCAGGTGTTCTTCGACGATCTCGCGTCCGGCAACCTTGCCGGTGCCGACGCCGCAGTAGTACGGTCCCTGCGGGCCCGGGTAGCCATCGGTCGGGAAACCCAGGGGTTTGCCGTCCATCGTGAGCACGTATTCCTGCTCGTAACCCAGCCAGAGATCCGGATCATCCTCGAACGTGGCGCGGGCGTTGGTGGCGTGGGGCGTGCCATCGGCGTTGAGGACCTCGCACAGCACCAGGTAGGCATTGGCGCGGTCTGCATCGGGCGCGAGGCGAACCGCTTTGAGCAAACAATCGGACGAGCGGCCTTCCGCCTGCTGCGTCGAGCTGCCGTCGAAACCCCACTCCGGGCAGTCCTTGAGCGTCGGCGGCTTGCTCAGCGTGACAATTTTCGTTTTGCTACGAAGATTCGGCTCGGGTGTATACCCGTCGAGCCAGATGTACTCGAGCTTATACTTGGTGCTCATAGGGATGGAAGCGTGGATGAATAAGTGCGTGGATAGAAAACTCCGATGGAGCGGATAAGCCCCGGCCTCGCCGTGCTCGCGAGGCGAGCGCTGGGTCAACGAGCTACCGTGGCGCGTCGCCCGAGCACTCATACCAGTGCCATACATGCGGACGGCGCATACTGTCTTAAAAAATTAGGCTAATCCGGCCCCAAATATAGCTTGCGTCTTTTTCCTATTCAATCGGAGTCAAAAAAGCAGGACGCACTTCGCCAAATATTTATGAATCAAGAGCCGGTGAACACATTAATAATTAAGCAGGAACAGCGTGGATGGTGCCGTATCGATGAGCCGGCGCAGTTAGTTCCGGCGCTTATTTTCTTAAGCGACGGGGAGGAGAGGTACTCGATGGAGAAGAGCGCGGACCCACAAAAAAATGGGGGCCGGAGGGGATCCGGCCCCGAAAGGGGTCTCAGGTGGGCTCGCCGGCCAGGAGATCGGACGGCACTACGTCTATCTCTCGCGTCTCCTTGTAGGTGCTCAGCACGATGCTCGTCGAGGTCCCCTGCACGCTCGGCCACGACTGGAGCCGGGCGAGCAACTGCTCGAGCGTCGTCGTGTTGCGCGTGCGGATTTTGAGGATGTGCGAGCCCTCGCCGGTGATCGAGTGGACCTCCTGCACCTCGGGCAGCTCCGACGCGCGGCGGACGAACTCGGGATACCCATCCGAGTTTTCGACCCGCACGCGGATGAACGCGGTGATGTCGATATGCAGGCGTTTTGCGCTGACGACGGCAAAGTAGCCCGTGATCACACCACGCTCCTCCAACTTGCGCATCCGCTCGCTCACGGAAGGGACCGAAAGGCCCACCTCCTCCGCGATGCGGTTGCGCTTCATCCGTCCCTGCGCCTGGAGCAGCGAAAGGATTTTTACGTCGATCTCATCTATTCTGTCCATTGACAGCGTCTCCTAATAATTTTAACATTCACGCCGCAAAGCTACATCAACGGCGGGAGACGAGTCAACAGATAGTTTAAATTCTTACGTCACGCCTGATTTTTGAGGTATACGAGCAGTTGTGAGCGGGACAGTTTGGTGATGTACTCCAGAATATTGCGATGCTCCTGGCTATACGATCCCCGCGACAGGCTCGGGATATACGTCTTGAGCGCGTCGAAGTAGGAGCCTACGGGCGCCGCGTCGCGGACGAACTGCGAGGTAAGGATGTCGCGGACGGTATGGAAGTAGGTGTCGAAGGTGGAGACACACACCTTGCCCTTCTTCACATACGAATCGTGCATGACGGTCTGCACCTTCTGCGTGGCCTGTTCGATGGCCTGTTCGACCTCTTCCGGGCGGAGCACCTGCTCGTGCGCGGCGGCGGCTTCCTCGTTGGTCTCGCCGACATGGACGTAGGCGGAGCGGATGGCCTGCGCGAACCCGGTGACCGGGTAGGCATTACAATAATACGGGTGTTCGGCCGCGAACTCGACGAAAGACGAGACCAATTCGTGCGAGCTGGCCGAGCGGCACAGCCAGGCCGTCAGATGGGCTTCGAGCACCTCGACGGGCGCGATCGGCGCGCTGCTGAGTTCGGACGATTCGAACGAGCCGGCGATGAGCCACGCGCTGCCGTTGTAGCGCTCGAGTTGGAGGCGCTCATCGGCCTTGACCGCATCCTTGATGTTCCGGATGATCTTGGCGAGCGTCGGGTCCGCTTCGCGGTAGCGACGGAAGAGCCCTTCGTTGACCTTACTGAAGATGAGCCGGCGAAGGACGATGTAGAGATCCTGGTCGTTCAACTTCTGCCATTTCAGCGGGCCGAAGTACTGATCCAGGAGGTTGAACCGGCCTTTTTCGTCACGCTGAAAGAGATCCGCGTAACAATCCAGTGCCAGGTCCTCCAGCGTAAGCCCGAATAAATGAGGCAGCAAGTAGCCGGACCGGGCCTTTTTCTGCAGGTACGCCAGCGCAAGCCGGTAGCATTCGTCAACTAATTTATTCACCGAGGCGCGCTCGGGGCGATCACAAAGAGTCGCTGCGAGGATTCGTTTGATTTTCAACTTCTTCGGTCGTCATGGGGTGGTGAGTAGATCGCTAGCCCAGGGGTGGTGCATGATACCACCAGTCAGCAGGGATTTTTTCAGCGCAAACCGCAGGAGGTTATGCGCCGTCGACTGGTGATGAATGCGCCTTTTATCGATCGATCACGGAAGGGTTGGTATTCCTCGAAGAGGCGTGATCCGGCGGTTTTATGCACCGCCTGGAGAGCGAAACGAACACAGAGCGTTGTGCATGCCTAATCAACTGAGATAACGCCTCGGGAATGTCACGAAGCTGTGTCCTTTCAATCGTAAGTGTATTGTAATGTGCTGGTTCATTGTGGTAGAGACGCTTGAGGTGATGAGAGGTGTTTGCAGAACGGTTTCGATAGGCTATCTTGGGGACCCGTGCGCTCAGCAGCGCCAGTTGCCCTTCCGTGTTTTTTAGCCGCTTCCGGCTCCGTGCATCCGATTCGATGCGACGAGAGTACCAGTGCATCGGAATCGGTGCGGTGCAATGTGCCCGCGCATGCACTCCACGATGCCCCTGTAGTGCGAATGCCCGACAGGATTCCACGACGTATTCCGTCGTGTGCCGGCCTCTTGTATACGCTCTTGTATGCTGCAAGCGTGTATACGGTACATGCATGCACACTGTAGATTCGTGCACATTGTACATGTCTGCGCACTGTACATGTATGCAGACTGTACATGTATGCAGACTGTACATGTATGTAGACTACGGCCCGGACGGTACTCGTAGCACCTTTGACTCCACGTGCCGAATAACGATTATTCGCTGGTGCCTTGATGAAGCAATACTTCGACATACTTGAGCTGCAACCCGGCGCCACCCCTGAAGAAGTGAAGGCGGCGTACCGGGATCTGGCCAAGGTCTGGCACCCTGACCGGTTCGAAGGAGATTCGAGATTAAAATCGAAGGCCGCAGAAAAGCTCGCGGAGATCAATGACGCGTATGAGAAGATCCGTGCCTACCAGGCCCGGCAGCGTGCGCGTGCGGATGCCAATGCCACCCAGCGTCCGATCTACCCTTCGGCTTCGGAAACCGAGCAGCCCGGCACGACACCCGATACGACGGGCATTCACCAGCCGGGAGGCCAGCGCCCATCAAACGGCGCGTCGGGCGCCTATTATAGCGGATACCGGCGGCCGACGAATGGCCAGAGTGGACGCCGGCGCCCAGCTGAACGTCCGTCAAACGCAGGTAGCTTCAATGCGTTTCGCGACGAACAAAAACAAAATTCCTGGGCGGAAAGCGCCGCCAATTCTAACCCTTCCTCCACCGGCGCCAAGGCACGCGGATGGGCCGCGCCGGCTTCGCTGACGCGCCGCCGCGCCTCGATCCAGTACGGTCGGTTCGGAAACGCTTACACGAACCCTTATCGCCGCACGCGCAGTAAGCGCAGCCCCGTTATCCTCTACCTCTCCGCCGGCATCCTGCTCATCCTGGGCTTCGCCGCCATCCTCTTCTTTACCCAGCGGGAGGATCGGGTGGCTGATACGAGCTGGATCGAGAACTTGGAAAAGGAAGCGCAGGCTGGCAGCCTCGCCCGGCCTGCCGCCGGCCGCGACGAGACCCCCCTGGCAGACCCGGATTCGGCGGATTTGTGGGAGGTTGAAGCAGGCGGCGCCAATGACGAACCTCGCGCCAGCGCCGCGCGTCGGCGTCTCGCGCCGGCCGTGCCCCCGGGCTATTTCACCCTGGGCTCGTCGAAGGCCGACGTCGTCGCGGCGCAGGGGCAGCCGGACATCATGCGCGACAACCTCTTCCGTTACGGCTTCTCGCAGGTGGTGTTCGACGACGGCCGTGTCGTCGGCTGGCACCAGGCGCCCGAGCGCCCCCTCATGGTTCGCCTCCTTCCTTTTATCTACCGCGACGGGGAGTTTTTTACGGTCGGCTCGACGCGCGACGAGATTATCTCGATTCACGGCACGCCCGATCGCTACGGCGAAGACGGCCGTGAGATGATGTACGGGAAGTCCCGGATCACGTTCGAGCGCGGGCGCGTCATCAACTGGCACCAGACGAACGAGAACCCCCTCAACGCCCGCCTTCTGCCGGGATCGCGAACGAGCGCCACCTACTTCACGCTCCGCTCAACAAAAGATGAGGTCGTGGCCGCCCAGGGCAGCCCGGACAGCTTCAACGAAAACACCCTCCACTACGGCTACTCCACGATCTCCTTCCGCGACGGCCGTGTCGTGGGGTGGCACCAGTCCCCGTCGAATCCCCTCAACGTCATCCTCGAACCCTCGCGGCCCACGAGCTCGATCTCATTCGCCGTCGGTTCGACGCGCGACGAAGTCATCGCCGCCCAGGGCACGCCCGACCAGTACACGGACCGGATGCTCAAGTACGGACACTCCACGATCTCGTTCGAAAACGAGCGCGTGGTCAGCTTCTACGAATCGGCCACCTCGCCGCTCAAGGTCGCCGCGGAATCTCGCCACTGACATTCTCGGGACGCCCAGGTAAGCAGTCGCTTAAGTCCAGTTCGCGCCGGCCGATGCTTCCAATGGGGACCAGCACCGCGCCCGGGGGGGCGTGGCGTCTATCAACCGTTCCCGCAAAGCGTGTCCGCTATGGAAGAACTGGTTGAAAAAGTGCGTCATCTCGAGCGGCTCTACAATGCCGTACTCGATGCCGCCATCGAACAGCACGACATCGAGAAGGCGCATGCGCATCTGCGCGCCTACCATCGGGTGCGACAGGATATCCGGTTGAGCCTGCTGCCGCGCTCGGTCACGCCGTTGCCGGAGATCCGGGACAAGAAGATGCTGGCCCGGCTGCAGCAGATCAGCTCGGGGGAGGATCTCCCCGCCGGCTTCATGCGCGGCCTGTTCCAGGATACCCTCGACGCCGAACGCATCAAGGAGCTCAGCGAGGATCTGTTTTTCTCCTGGTTCGATCCCTACGGCTATGTCGAGGGGTTGTACGAAGTGGGGACGCTGGTGCTGGGCGTCGGGCGGCTGCCCGATTTCCTCGAGGATCTGGTGAAGGAGTTGCGGAATTGCTTCGTCTTCCAGCAGTACAACGCCACTTGCGCGTTATGCCGGACGGCGCTGGAAGTCTGTGTGCGCGACACCTTCGTGCGCGCCGGCCTGGACGATACGCATTCCCCGAACTACCTGTATGTCGAGCAGCGCGTTGCACGCACCTCGCAGCGCTGGTTCCTGGACGCGGAGGACCCCTCACTCGCCCAGATGATCGGGATGTTGTGCCTGCTGAGGCCGTACCGGGCGCTGAAGCATCAGCTGCGCCATATCGTCGACCGCGGCAACGACCTGATCCACGGGCACGTGAAAGTCGACCGCCTGGAGGCCGAGCGCATGCTCCGGTCCACGCTCCAGGCGATTCACGATCTCTACGAGGTCTGAGGAAGGGTTTAAGGTTCGATGTATAAGGTTCAAGGTATGGTGGACGAAGCGGCGTGTAAATGTGGTCTCTGCCGCGAACCCGCCACGCCTTGACACGTAATACGGCCTGATCTCGTCAGATTCGGGCCCGTAGCTCAGCGGTTAGAGCCGTGGACTCATAATCCATTGGTCGTAGGTTCAAATCCTACCGGGCCCACCACCTTATCGTTCGTCACGCGCGCCTCGGGTCTTCTGACCGGGCCGTTTTGCGCTTTCATGAACCCCGGCGAGCTCCGGAACCGCGAAAATAGTCGCCGGTAGCAGAACGCCTGAATCTCTTCTTTTTCCACGGCCGCCGCATGTCCCGGCTCGTGTCACGTACCCTTCTTTCCCCAATCGTCGTTTCGGCCATCTAGCGGCCTCTGGCACTTAAGAAAACGTCCATTCCAGACGATACTTTAAGACATCGAAGCAGGTGTCGTCCCCACTCGCCGCCGCGCCCCTAGCGCATCGGCCGGTGTCCGACACGGTACTCCGCCCCTCGGTCCTCCCGCATCCTGCCAACCCCGATTTCATGCTCTGTTTACTACTGAGAGGCGTCTATCTCATGGCCCTTGTCGCCGGGATGGGAGGACGCATTGCCTGGGGACAATCGGTACAGAACCCGCCGTTGCCTGCGGATCGAGCCCTTACGCAGATGGTGCGCACGGCGTGGACCACCGGTGAAGGCCTGCCGCAAAACTCCGTAAATGCCATCGCGCAGACCACCGACGGCTTTATCTGGCTCGGCACGCAGGAAGGACTCGTCCGCTTCGATGGTGTCGCATTCGACGTCTACGATGCGAGCATCTCGGAGGCCTTCCGATCCAACAATATCCGCACGCTGCTGGCGGACCGCCGTGGCGGACTCTGGGTTGGCACGCACGATGGCGGGCTCATCCGGTATGCGGACAACCGCTTCACCCACATCAACAGCCCGGGCGACGAGCGGGTGATGGCCCTGCTGCAACGCGAAGCCGGCGACGTACTGGTCGCGACGGGAAATCGGGTTTTCACGCTTTCCGACACCACCGTCACGCGTGTGGATGTGCTGCAGGAAGGCCGCATCTCGGCCCTCGCCGAAGACACCCGCACCGGCGAGGTGTGGATCGGAACAGGCAAAAGCGGTCTGTACCGGCTACTGGATGGAGTCGTTTCGAAGGCCTTCGCCGCCCACCCCGTGGCATCCGCCGGCATCAACGCCCTAGCCTTCAGCCCCGACGGCACATTGTGGGCCGGCGCCCGCGACGGCATCTACCGGATCGACGGCGAACGTATCGAACATCTCACCCGAAACGATGGGCTCCCCAGCGACGCCATCGTAACGCTGCTCCCTGACGCCTATGGCAACCTCTGGGCCGGCACCGCCGACTCGGGGATCTTCCGGATGGCCACATCGCCTACGCTCCCAGTTCCCGCCCGCGATCAGCTGGCTCGCAGTCCGTACGGGCTCACGGACACCAGCGTAAAGGCCCTGTTCATCGACCGGGAAGGGAGCCTCTGGATCGGCATCGACGGCGGCGGCGTCCAGCAGCTCCGCGCCGGCAAGGTAACCCCCTTCACCATCGAGCAAGGCCTGGCCGACGACCACGTCTACCCCATTCACGAGGACCCTGCCGGCGCCATCTGGTTCGGCGGCGAACTCGGCGTTACCCGCATGGAGCCTGACGGGAGCACGACGCTTTATAACCAGGCCAGCGGTCTCCCCACCAACTTTGTGCTCTCGATCGCCAGCACGCCCGACGGCGCGGTATGGCTCGGCACGATGAACGGCCTCGCCCGCGTGTTAAACGGCCGGATCCGCACCTACACCGAGACGGACGGCCTGCCGGACAACGCCATCTATGGCCTCTATGCGGATCGTGCCGGCGCCCTGTGGATTGCCACAGGCGGCGGCCTGTCTCATTTCGACGGGCGCACGTTCACCAACTACTCGGAAGCCAACGGACTCGTCAGCAACTACGTCACGGTGGTACTGGAAGACCGCCACGGAACGGTGTGGATCGGGACGTACGACAAGGGCCTTAATTTGATGAAAGACGGGACCCTGTACACGCTGAAGAAGAGCGACGGCCTCTCGCACGACGGCATCCTCTCGCTCCACGAGGACGACGCCGGCGTCCTCTGGGTGGGCACGTACGGCGGCGGCCTGAACCGGATCGAAAACGGCGTCATATCGTTCGTCACCAGCCGCGACGGCCTGTTCAACGACAAGGTGTCGCAGATCCTGGAAGACGAGAATCGAAACCTGTGGATCAGCTCGAACAAAGGGCTTTACACGGTGTCGCGCGACGAAATCGCACGATTTGCCGCCGGCGAAATCACCCGCATCACCTCGCATCTCTACGACCGCAGCGACGGGTTGCTCAGTCAGGAGTTTACGGGCGGCATCCAGCCGGCCGGCTGGAAATCGCGCGATGGCCGTTTCTGGTTTCCCTCGGACGCCGGCGCGGTTATGGTGAACCCCGGTGCGATGGTTACAAACGCGATCCCGCCCCCTGTCGTCATCAAAAAGACGGAGATGAACCGGCCGATGACCTATGTGGATGGGGTCTACACCCTCCCGGCCGGGACGTCCAGATTTGAAATCCAGTTCACCGCGCTCACGTATGTGGCGCCGCAGAAAACCCGTTACCGGTACATCCTGGAAGGGGAGGATGAGGACTGGATCGATGCCGGGACGCTGCGCGACGCTCATTACCGCAACCTCGAACCCGGCCACTACCGCTTCCGCGTCCGCGCGCAGAACGCGGATGGGCTCTGGAGCGATAACGAGGCGATATTTTCGTTCGAGCTCGAACCGTTTTTCTATCAGACGTCGATCTTCTACATCGTGATCAGCGGGCTGCTGGCAATGCTGATCCTGGCCGGCCACTTCCTGAGCGTCGCCCGGATGAAGGCCCGCGAACGCGAACTGGAGTCGCTGGTCGAGGAACGAACGCACGACCTGAAGCTGGAGAAAGAAAAAACGGAAGAGGCAAAGGCCGTCATCGAGGCGCATGCCGACAAGCTGCGCGAGCTCGATCGGTTCAAGACGCGCTTTTTCGCGAACGTGTCGCACGAGTTCCGGACGCCGCTGACGATGATCATCGGGCCCCTTGAAAACGCACTCAATGGCACCTATGGCGCGCTCAACGCCACCATGGGCCGGCAGGTAGACATCATGCGCCGCAACGCCCTGCGCCTGATGCGGCTCATCAACCAACTGCTCGACCTCTCGAAACTGGAAGCCGGCAAGATGCAGCTCCGCGCCCGACCGCAGAATGTCGTCCGCTTCCTGGAGGATGTGATACTCACCGTGGCCCCGTTCGCCGAAAAAAAGGACATCCGCCTCACCTTCGCGGCCGAACAACCCGAACTCGAGGTGTACTTCGAGTCCGAAAAGTTCGAGAAGGTCTTCTACAATTTGCTCTCGAACGCCTCGAAGTTCACCCCGGCTCGCGGGGCAATCGACATGACCGTCCGCGAGCAGACGCTGGCCGGCGGGACGCCGGGAGTCGAAGTCCGCGTCCGCGACACAGGCCGTGGCATTCCGGCGGACCAGCTGCCGTTTATCTTCGACCGCTTCCACCAGGTGGACGGCTCCAACACGCGCGAACATGAGGGCACCGGCATCGGGCTGGCGCTGGTGAAGGAGATGATCGAGTTACACGGCGGTGGCATCGCCGTTGAAAGCGAAGTGGGCGCCGGCACGGTGTTCATCATCACCCTCCGGCAGGGCGCGACGCATCTGCAGCCGGAAGAGGTCGTGGCGACGGTGGAAGGCGACTTCGAACCTCGGGCGGATCTGGCGTTCGACGGCGAACGGCCTGCCGGCGATTCCGCGGCCACGGCCGTTCCAACCCGCCGGGCCGAGGCTTCGCCCAATGCGCCTACCGTACTCATCGTGGACGACAACGCCGACCTGCGAGACTATCTGGAGAGCATCCTCGGCGAGCACTACCACATCGCCCAGGCCGGCGACGGACTGGAGGGGCTCGCGAAGGCGCGGGAGATCCGGCCGGACCTGATTGTTAGCGACGTGATGATGCCGCTGATGGACGGCCACGCGTTGTGCCGGGTCATCAAGTCCGACCCCGAACTCAACCACACGCCGCTTATTCTCCTCACGGCGCGCGCCACCAACGAGATGATGTTGGAGGGCCTCGAAGAAGGCGCCGACGACTACATGGCGAAGCCGTTCAACGCCCGAGAGTTGCTGGCCCGGGTCCACAATCTGCTCTTCATGCGCGAACAACAGCGGGAGCTCAGCCGGTCGAACGAGGCACTCCGCGAATCGAACGAGCACCTCATCCACGCCAACGACACCCTGATCCAGCGCACGGTGGAGCTCATCCATTCGCTCGAAAAGAACAACGAGATTCTGGGCGTGGCCTCACACGATCTCAAGAATCCCCTCGCCGGCATCATTGGCCTGGCCGAGATCATCCTGGAAAACATCCGCGATTCCACGGACGACGACATCAAGGCCGAAGCGCTCGAGTGCATCACCCTGCTCCATTCCGAGGCCGCACGGATGCTCCGGATCATCAAGGAATTGCTGGACAAACACCGCGAGGGTGAACAGCTGACGCTGCACAAAGAGTCCATCGACCTGAATGATATTATCGAGACGGCGCTGCGTTGGAATCATCTGCAGGCCATCCAGAAGCAGATCGGCATCCACTACCAGCGTGATCGCCGGGTTCCGGTGGAGGTGGATGTAGATGCGATCATGCGCGTTATCGATAATCTCGTTTCAAACGCCGTCAAATACAGCCCACCCGGCAGCCAGGTATGGATCGGATTGGAGCACGATCGCGGTAGCGCCGTCCTACGGGTACGGGACGAAGGGCCGGGCCTGACCTCCGACGACCTGGGCCGTGTCTTCGGCAAGGGCCAGCAACTGAGCGCCAAGCCGACGGCCGGCGAACACAGCACCGGGCTGGGGCTCTATATCGTGAAGCAGCTCGTCGAGCAGCACCAGGGCGAAGTAGGCGTGGATAGTGTGGCCGGCCATGGGGCCACGTTCTGGGTGCGCCTGCCCGTCCTTCAATTCGATCCCATCACGGCTCTTTCCTGACGGCCAACGGCGTATAGGGCTCAGCGCATCGCCGAGGCCGTGACGGGTTCGGGCGGCACGAAGGCGAACGCGGCCGGCTGGACCTGGCTCAGATACCGCAGGCTGGTGTGGATCGCATACAGGATAGCGGACATCTCCAGGAATTCCTCGATCGTCACCAGGATGTCGAACAGCGGACCGGGGCCGGCGGCCTCTGTGTAGACGCGCGCCTCGAGCATTTCAAACCCGAGCGCGGCTCCCACATACAGCGCGGCCGCCACGGCGTAGGGCCATTTGATCGTCGCCGGTAGGCCGAGCCAGAAACGGCCGAAGACGACGAAGAAGGCGGCTACGAGCCCCCCGTAGAGAATCACCCAGGGCCAGGCCAGAAAACCGCTCGTTTCGAGGCTTCCCCAGATAAGATCAGTATCCAGCTTCTCGTGGATCTGCGCGGCCTCATCGAGGGTGAGGAAGAGGAACACGCCGGCGAGAGCCATCCAGTGGCCACTCTTCGCTCCGTCAATGGCCCGGGCACATCGACCGATTAACCCGAATAACGCCGACGCTAGAAGCAGAAGAACGGCTGAAAAAAAGGCCGGGATGTTCCCCTCCCCACCGAATGAGAATTTCTCCACCAGCAATTCGCTCAATCGGTTTTGCCCGGTCCACCACAGGGCCATGCTGAACACATGCGCCACGGTGAGTAGCAGGATCACGCCGGCCAGCACTTTGACAACGCTGATTGCCGTCACGGGCACGATAATACGGTCGGGTATCAGATTCACCTTGTGGGTCAGTTAAGGATTACATAGTAATTTGATCACGTGACGCATGGTACAACCGACGACGTGGCGCGGGAATGGCGGAAAAGCGCGATCCTCACGAGCGGAATGGCGCATAATCCGGGATGATCAGATACCAGAAACGCCCTGACCGCAAGCGGCCAGGGCGTTTCCCAAGATATCAGCCGTGTGAAGAGTGCCGTGGGTTACAACTCGTTCAGCATCACGTCGTCCACCTTGAGGGACCCGTTCCCCCCATTGGTGACGATCCAGAGGACGATCGTCTCCGTATCGTCGGGCGCGATTCCGGCGACCGAGAACGAGCGGTATCCGGTGCCAGGTGTGATCTGCTGCACGACCTCGCCGATTTCGTTGCCGTCCTCGTCTTTAAAGTCGATCCCGAAGCCCGCCCAGTCCGACAGGCCGTCCATCTTAAACTGCCCGGAGAACGCGTAATATTCCTCATCGTCCACGGGGATTTCGAGATACAGACGGCCGTTCGCGACCACCTGCAACGCCTTGGAGCCCGTTCGGGCGTCGGTAGTCTGCCAACCGTTTGATAGAAACCACGGGCCGGTTTCGAAGCCGCCGTCCGAAATCAAGTTTGTCGACGACGAGCCCTGGCGGAGGGAAATGTCGTCCACCTTGAGCGAGCCGCTGGCGCCGTGCGATACGACCCATACGCGGATCTGCGCCGTGCCGGCGGGGGCGTAGCCATACGTGGAGAGCCCGGTGTAACTTGTCGTCCCCGTGAAGGAACGCAGCGTTTCGCTGATTTCATTCCCGTTGGCGTCGAGGTAATCGACCCCGAATCCGGTCCAGGTGGGCTGGCCAGACCGTTTGAATCGTCCGGATACCGTGTACTTCACGCCCGGCTGAGCGGGAAATGTGCGCAAAATGCTACTGGTCGCGTTCCAACCCATCTCGATGGCCTGGTCGCCGTTGCTTTTGTCGTCCGTCACCCAGGCATTGGTGGCATGCCAGGGAGATTGCTCGAAACTACCATCCGCGAGCAGGTTCGGCAGCACTTGACCCACCCACACCGACTTCATCGTGGTATTCGCCGGCGCGCCGGCCACGAACTCCTTCGACTGAGCGAGAAGGGCATCGCGGACCTCGGCCGGCGTGGCGGCCGGGTTGCTTGCCAGGTAGAGTGCCGCGGCGCCCGTCACATGGGCCGTGGCCATCGAGGTGCCGCTCATTTCAACGGGGGCCTGTAGGCTAGACCGAGAAAGCGAGAGGATATTCGCGCCCGGAGCGAGGATGTCGACCTGTGGCCCGTAGTTCGAGAACGCAGCGTAAACCCCGTTGAGGTCGTAGGCGCCTACGGTAATAGCCTCATGGACGTGGGCTGGCGTGATGAGCGACGCCATTTGTCCGTGGTTGCCGGCGGCGACGACCACGACGATCTTTTCGCCGATAGCCTTTTTAACGGCATGGTCGAGGGCCGTGTACCCTGTGGTGCCGACATGTTCGCCGAGGCTGAGGTTCACCACCATCGGTTTCGTCGGGTTGGCCCGTTTGACCCTGATGAGGTGCTCGATGGCCGCGATGACGACTGACACATCTGTCTGCCCGTTGTCGTTCAGAACGCGGAAATTATGGATCCGGGCCCCGGGGGCGACGCCCACGAGGCCATCCTGGTCATCAACCGCGCCGATGATGCCGGCGATGTGCGTGCCGTGGCCGTGGCCGTCCGTGGCGTTCGGAAGGATGCCGCCCCGGAAATCCACATTTGACACGACGTTCAGGTCGGTCACGGATTCCAGGCTCGTGCCGTTGGCCACGCCGCTATCAACTACATAGACGTCGACGCCGACGGAGCCGGCGCCATCGCCCGAGCGGGTCGCGCTCTGCATCCCGCCGATGGCGGCCACGCTCCATGGAACGCGTTGCCCGGCGAGGCCGGCGAGCGGCGTGCTTACCGGCGTCTCGACGCCAAAATCGGGCTCGTACCAGAGAATGTCGGGATCGCTCTCGAGGATTTCGAGGAACGCGTAGTAGTCGTCGAGCCCGTCCGTATCACTCACCGTGAGGGCGAATCCGTTGAAGACATCGTTGTATTCGTAGCGATCCAGCACCTGGTAGCGGTCGAGCACCTGATACCGGTCCAGCACCTGATACCGGTCCACGATATTCTGCAAGTTGATCGCGATGACGAGGCCGAGGCTGTTGCTGCCTGTTTTACCCGCGCCGTCCCGGACGCGGATGGCCCTTTCGAGGAGTTCGGGGTTCCTGAATTTACCTTCGGGAGATGACGAAGAGGTTTCCGGTACGAGCGAATCGGGGTTCTGGCTTTCGAGGCTGTCGCAGCCTTGAAGGAAGGCGGGGCTCAGGAAAAGGGCGATTAGGATGGTGTAGGCGATCCGCTGC
>Ga0163150_10000277_pt1 | contig 96959 bp, 57 predicted proteins | sample OliLakLV19P2IB_FD_148628 | JGI IMG/M metagenome (GOLD analysis project Ga0163150, IMG submission 148628) | Freshwater microbial mat bacterial communities from Lake Vanda, McMurdo Dry Valleys, Antarctica - Oligotrophic Lake LV.19.P2.IB | ecosystem: Environmental > Aquatic > Freshwater > Lake >...
GGGGGATTGAGGGGGGTGTTTAGCGGAGGGTTTGCGGGCGTGGTGATTGCGTTGGGCGGTCTGGATGCTTTTTACCAGAATTGAAATCAGTTCGTCGGCCTCCTTGCGTATGGGCTCGGGGTTGGGGTCGATCGGGTAGTTCATCTGGGTGATGAACTTGAGCCAGACCTGCGTTTCGCGCAGTTCTTTGACGGCGATTTTGAGTTTGTGGATGAAATCGGGGCGGGATTCAGCGCCCTGAGCCTCGGCATACTGCGCCGCAGGCGCTGTCCCGGCCCGGAACAGTTGACTCGCGACATGCCGCCCGGAAAATGTCTGAGGTAGGCTTTCCGAAAGCGTACAGACACGGACCGCAAATACAATGAGCCTGTTCTCCATCTGAACCGCGCGGATCGACGAAGGTGCATCGGGATCGTCATCCGCCGGCTCTGCATTCGATGGTGTCATCATGTTGGGCATTGGTGAATGGTCTGTAGCGAGGAGCTACAGATGCAGGATATTCGCTGAATCTGGAAGCCATCCGCTCTTCTCTACCTAGACGTAAATTAAAGCCTCCACATACCCTCCCCCTCAACGAATCACCCCCATCGCTATTCGCTACTCGCTTATTCACGACTCGCTAATCCCGGAGCCTCGCGACGGGCCCCAGGTGTTTCGCCTTTCCTTCTGGCTCGACGTGGATCGTGACGCTGCAATCGGCGATGCCGGCGACGAGGGCGGTTTCGAGACGGTCGCAGATGGCGTGGGAGGCTTCGACGGACATCGACCCGGGGACGACGAGGTGGAATTCGATGAACCGGTGCCGGCCGGCGGTGCGCGAGCGGAGGGCGTGGGCCTCGATGGCGCCGTCCATGGACGTGCGGATGATCTGCTGGATGTCGTCCATTTGCGCGTCCGGGAGGCTTTCGTCCATGAGCCCGCCCATCGACTCGCGCATGAGGCGGAGGCCCTCGATCACGACATTGATCGCGACGGCCATGGCGAGGATGGGATCGAGGATCCACCAACCTGTCGCATTGGCGAGGAGGATGCCGACCAGCACGCCGCCCGTGCTCACGACATCCGTCCACAGGTGCTTGCCGTCGGCCACGAGGGCCGGCGAGCGGCGTTTTCGGCCCGTGCGGATGAGGAATGCGGCCCAGGCGGCGGTCAGCACGCCGGCCAGCGACGAAAGCGCGAGGCCTGCCGTCAGCCCTTCGAGCGGTACGGGCGCCAACAGGCGGGCGCCGGCGGCGCGGGCGATCTCGACGGCGGCGAACAGGATCAGGGCCCCCTCGGCGACGGCCGAGAGGAACTCGGCCTTGGTGTGCCCGAACGGATGCTCGCGGTCCGGCGGCTGCGCGGCGACCTGGATGGCGTACAGCGCCATCAGCGCGGCGGCTACGTTGACGATGGACTCCAGCGCGTCCGAGTACAGCGACACCGACCCCGTCAGCGCATAGGCCGCGTATTTCAGTCCCAGGATGCCGAGGCTGAACAGAATGTTGTAGCGGGCAAGCGCGATGGGGGTCATAGCGATGGCGTCTGGCGGGGAAAGGCATACCCGCCACGCGGGCAGGCGATCCCGCAATTTTTCACTGCGAGGTTCGACATTTCCCTGGCCATCGCCGATATTCCTCCACTACCTCATCGCGTTTTCTGGCTCATCGCGTTTTCTGGCTCATTGCGTTTTCTGGCTCATTGCGTCTTTTGGAGTGGACACGGCATGCCGCTATCTCGTAGCTCGTTTCTTATTCCGCTCGTTGCTCTGTTTGCGTTCGCCGGCTGCTCGGGACCGGAATCCACTACCCAGGCGACGGCCGTCGTGCCGGCGGTGGTCGATTTTAACTTTCACGTCAAACCCATCCTGTCCGACCGCTGCTTCAAGTGCCACGGGCCGGACGCCAACACGCGCGAGGCCGGCCTCCGGCTCGATACCCACGAGGGCGCGCTCGCCGCGCTGACCGATGAAGACGGCCAGCCGACGGACCAGTTCGCCATCGTGCCGGGCGACCCCGGCGCCAGCGAGCTCGTACGCCGCATCCACCACGAGGACCCCGAGGAGCGGATGCCGCCGGAGGACTCGAAGCTCGAACTGACCCCCACCGAGATCGCCATCCTCGAAAAATGGATCGAGCAGGGAGCGGCCTGGAAAGAACACTGGGCCTTTACGCCGCCCGCGATGCCGGCCCTCCCCGACGTTCGCCGGGCGGACTGGCCGCGCGACGCCATCGACCGGTTCGTCCTCGCCGGCCTCGAGCGCGAAGGCCTCGCGCCTGCCCCGGCGGCCTCCCGCGCCGAGTGGCTCCGCCGGGTGTCGTTCGACGTGACCGGCCTCCCGCCGTCCCTCGCCGAAATCGACGCTTTCCTGGCCGATGACGCTCCGGACGCCTACGAGCGTGTGGTCGATCGCTTGCTCAACTCGCCGGCCTATGGCGAGCGCATGGCCTCCGTGTGGCTCGACGCCGCCCGGTACGCCGACTCCCACGGCTACCAGGACGACCGCCCCCGGACGATGTGGCCCTGGCGGGACTGGGTCGTCCGCGCTTTTAATACCAACCTCCCCTACGACGACTTCATCACCCATCAGCTCGCCGGCGACCTGTTGCCCAACGCCGGCTACGAGGAACGCCTCGCGACCGGCTTCAACCGCAACCACGGCATCACCCAGGAAGGGGGCGTGGTGAACGAGGAGTACATCACCGAATACGTGGCCGACCGCACCCACACCGTCGCCACCACATTTCTCGGCATCACGGCGGATTGTGCCCGTTGCCACGACCACAAGTACGACCCGATTTCTCAGCAGGACTACTACAGCCTTTTCGCGTTTTTTAATACGATCGACGAGCGGGGTCAGATCAACTACTTCGACCTTGCGCCGGCGCCGAATATGCGGGTCGAGGATCCCGTCATCCAGGCCCTGGCGGACTCCGTCCGAGCCCGGATCGGACGGCTGGAAGCTCTCGTCGCCACGCGCGAGGCGGCGCCCACGCCGGCGTTTGCCGGTTGGGAGCAACGCGGTTTCGCCGAGGCGGATCTCATGCGGGGCCTGGATGCCGGCCTCGTCGTCCATCTCCCCCTCGATGAACTGACCCACGAGGCCACGCCGGCCCTCCAGGGGAATCCAGGGTACATCAACACCCGGCTCATCAACGTCCTCGCGCCGCCCGAAGTCGTCGACGGCTACGCCGGCCGGGCGTTTGCGTTCGACGGTCATAATTACCTGGATATCGGGGATGCGGCGGACTTCGAGCATGCCAGCGCCTTTTCTCTTGGCGCATGGATCCGCCACGAAGGCGCGCGCGACCGCGACGCGGCCCTCATCGTCAAGCGCAACGAGGAGCAGAAACGCGGCGGCTATCAGCTTACCCTCACGAAAGACCGCCGGCTCCGCGCCAGCCTAATCCACGACGCCGGGGGAGAAGAGGTGCAGGTGGTGACAATCGCGCCGATTCCGGAGGGCGCATGGACCCACGTCTTCGCGACGTACGACGGCTCGGGGCGGGCAGCCGGCGTGGCGTTGTATATCGACGGCGAAGCGCAGACCGTGAAGGTGGAGTCGGACAACCTCGAGCGCCTCAGCATCCTCAATGGGAACGAGGTGCTGATCGGCAACTGGAACACTCGTGACACGCCGAATGGTGCGATCGAAGGGTTTCATGGCGGCGCGATTGACGAGGTGCGGATCTATGGCCGCATGCTGTCGCCCCTTGAAGTGGCGCAGCTCGCCGGCGGCCGGCCGCTCGCCAGGGTGTCGGAAGCTACGCCACCGGCCGGGTTCAGAAACGATCTCTACACCCACTACCTGCTCCACGAGGACGCCGAGTACCTCGGATGGCAGGTTGTACTCGACAGCCTACGGCGGATTCCCATCGAGATTCCGTTGGTGATGGTGATGGAAGAGATGGCCGAGCCCCGGCCGACCCACATCCTCGCGCGCGGCGCCTACGACGCTCCGACCACCCGGGTGGAGCCTGGCACACCGGCAGCCATCCTCCCGTTTCCCGATGACTACCCACGCAACCGCCACGGGCTCGCCCGATGGATGACCCATCCCGAGCACCCGTTGACGTCGCGTGTGCTCGTGAATCGCGTCTGGGGGCTGTTGTTTGGGCGGGGGATAGTCGCCACGCAGGAAGACTTCGGGAGCCAGGGCGCGCTGCCGTCGCACCCCGAGCTGCTGGACGCACTGTCCGTTTGGGTGCAAGAAAGTGGATGGGACATCAAAGCCCTCATCCGCAAGATTGCGCTGTCGGCCACGTATCGGCAGGAGGCCCGCATCTCCCCCGAAAAATTGGCCCGAGATCCACAGAATATCCTGCTCGCCCGAGGTCCTTCGCAACGGCTGACGGCCGAGATGGTGCGCGACAACGCCCTGGCTATCAGCGGGTTGCTGAATCCCGAGATCGGGGGATGGTGGGTGAAGCCGTACCAGCCCGGGGAGATCTGGAAGGAGATGGCAAACCAGATCGGCGAAAACAAATACCGCCCGAGCACCGGCGACGACTTGTACCGGCGCAGTGTGTATTCGTACTGGAAGCGGACGATTCCACCGCCGGCGATGCTCACGTTTGACGCCGCGGAGCGGGCCGTCTGCGTCGTCAAGCGGCAATCGACCAGCACCCCGCTGCAATCACTCGTGCTGCTGAACGACCCCCAGTACATCGAGGCCTCGCGGGTGCTCGCCACGCGCCTACTGCGCGGGGACGACGCCATCGCGACGGCGTTTCGGATGGCGACATCGCGGGAGCCGGACAACCGCGAGCGGGCGATTTTGAGCCAGTTATTCGAGGAGGAGCGGGCCCGGTTCGCCGCGGCGCCGGCCGAGGCCGAGGCGTTGCTGGGCGTCGGGGCGTACGGCGTCGATCCGGCGGCCGATCCCATCGACCTCGCGGCGATGACGGTGGTGGTGAGTACGATCTTGAACATGGACGAAGCGAAGATGCGGTCATGAATCCAGACAAACCCTTGATCTATTCCGGGCCCGAACACGAGGCCGCGCTGTGCACGAACCGCCGGCACTTCCTATCCACCCTTAGCCTCGGCATCGGTGGGGCAGCGCTGGCGTCCCTGTTGCCGGGGTGCAGCATCGGGCCGAACCCGGGCGCGGCGGGGCCGTCGGCCGGCGGGTTGTTGCAGGCCGGCCATCTGGCGCCGCGCGCAAAGCGCGTGATCTACCTGTTCCAGAGCGGCGGGCCGTCGCAGATGGATCTGTTCGACTACAAGCCGCGCATCGCCGAGTTACACGGGCAAGAGCTGCCGGATTCCGTGCGGAACGGGCAGCGGCTGACCGGGATGACCGCCGGCCAGAGCACCTTCCCGATGGCGCGCTCGTACTTCGACTTCGCGCAACACGGCCAGAGCGGGGCGTGGGTGAGCGAGTTGATGCCGCACACGGCGAAGATCGTCGACGAGTTGTGCTTCGTGAAGTCGATGCACACCGAGGCCATCAACCACGATCCCGCCATCACCTTTTTTCAGACCGGCTCGCAGCAGCCTGGCCGGCCCAGCATGGGGGCCTGGCTCAGTTACGGATTGGGGAGTGAGAACGAGAACCTGCCTACGTTCTCTGTGCTGCTGTCCCGCGGATTGCAGCGGCCACAGCCGATCTATTCGCGGCTCTGGGGCTCCGGCTTTCTCGCGTCGATGCACCAGGGCGTCCAGTTCCGCTCCGGCAGCCAGCCCGTGTTGTACCTGGACAATCCGCCCGGCATCGGGGACAAGGACCGCCGGCGGGCGCTGGATTACCTGACCGAGCTGAACACCCTGCGCGCCGAGACCTTCGGCGATCCGGAGGTGCATTCCCGAATCGCCCAGTACGAGATGGCGTACCGGATGCAGACCTCCGTGCCCGAGGCGATGGACCTCTCCGACGAGCCCGACTCCATCTTCGAGCTATACGGCCCGGACTCCCGCCGGCCCGGCACCTATGCGGCGAACTGCATCCTCGCGCGCCGGCTGGCCGAGCGCGGCGTGCGGTTCGTCCAGCTGTATCACCTCGGGTGGGACCAGCATTCCGATCTGCCCCGCGAGATCTCGCTCCAGGCGCAGGACACCGACCAGGCGAGCGCGGCCCTCGTGACCGACCTCAAGCGCCGGGGTTTACTCGACGACACGCTCGTCATCTGGGGCGGTGAGTTCGGGCGGACGATCTATAGCCAGGGCTCGCTCACCCCCGACAACTACGGGCGCGACCACCATCCCCGCTGCTTCACACTATGGATGGCCGGCGGCGGCGTCAAGCCCGGGTTTACGTACGGCGAGACCGACGACTTCAGCTACAACATCGTGCGGGACCCCGTGCATGTGCACGACCTCAACGCCACCATGCTGCACCTGTTAGGCATTGATCATGAGCGGCTCACGTTTAAGCACCAGGGGCGGTACTACCGGCTGACCGACGTACATGGGAAGGTTGTCAGCGGGCTGATGGCTTGAGTGGGGCGTGATGGGGAATGGGGGTGGATAAATCGGACAGAAACTGGGCTCATTTCGGCCGGCGCCAGATCCGCCACCAGTATGTCCGAATTACCGCGGTGTGGTTTGGCTACGTTCGATGTGGCAAATCGCCTGTCCCCTGTACCAAACGTCACATCTGGAGGTAGTCCTATGAAATTGTCTTTTGCGAGTCTGCTGGTAGCGGGACTCATGCTGGCCGCGTGCGACACGGCGTCCCTGGAAACGGCCCCCGAATCCGATGCCTCAATGGCCGGCAAACGCAAGGTCAGCAGTACTGAAATGCTTGTTGGTTTTCCTGCCGGCGACGTTGGCGGAGGCGTGCTGGTGCCTGGTACGTTCTTCGTTCCCACGAGCGAGAGCGAATCCAAGGTCATCCGCACGAAGGACTTCGTCGAGTTTACCATCAATACGACCGGGCTGCCTCCGGGCGCTTACACAATCTGGATGTTCTCGGTGAACAGACCCGAAAAGTGTACCGGCAGTCCGTGCCCTGAATTGGATCTCTATGTACGCTCCGCGGAAACAGGCGCCTCCGCATTCTGGGTGACGGGAGGGGTTGTCGAAGTCGACGGTCACGGCTATTTCAAAGCGCGCGTACCAAAGGGGTATTATCCGACCGATCCCGATCAGATCGGATGGCCGGGTGAGGGGCTTCAGAATACGATGAGTTCTGAGATAAGCTTCGTCGTCAAATATCACGGCCTGCCGTCGAGTGATCCGGTTGTGTTCTACGATCAAACGCACACGCTACTGGGTAGCTGCTACGAAGGCGCCAACGCCGTGGATCTGGGCGAACCGTTCCCTGGCGTCGTTTTCAACGTCCAATGCTTCGATCCGCAATACACGACGCACGTGCCCTGAGCCCCCCTGTTTACTGCAAGCCCCGGACAACCCCCGTGACCCTGTGTCGCTGGGGGTTTTTGGGTTTTAGGGGGTTAGATAGACAACCAGCGAATCGCTAGAGGTGTATTTCGACCCTTCTGCGCATGACCCATTTATACCCCCATCTTGTCCGATTTGTCACTGTCCAGATCGGTTATCCTGAGGCGTCAATTCCCGCGTGATCGGCAGGCGTCTATTCCCCGTTCTGGTCGTGCCGCCGTGTGCGCATCCTCTGTACAATGGCGAAATACAGAAAGGTGGTCGTATGAAAAAAAGTATGATGCAGGGCTGGTATGCCCTTCTGGTACTGAGTGTGATGAGTCTGGCCTGTGACACGGCCGGCACCGATTCGATGAGCGATACCCCCCAGGCGGCCGCCGCCAGTCGACACGGCGGCGTTGAGGCGTCGCGCGTGTACCCCTGGATGGCGGCCGGGGACATTGGCGGCGGGGTATTGTCGCCCGGAGATCTGTTTCCGGCGACACGCGCCGCGAAGGCGACGCTGGTCCGCCATGACAACTCCGTCGAGGTCAGCTTCAGCACCGACGGTCTGCCGGCCGGCGCGTACACGGCCTGGTGGTCGCTGTTTAACAACCCGGACGTCTGTCTGGCTGCCGTAACGCCTGAGGTGGCTAACAGCCGCTGTGGAGGCGCGACCGACGACTACTTCAACCCCGAGACCATGGCGTCGGTGTATTACCTGGGCGGGGCCGTGGTGGAGGCGGGCCAGATCTGGTCGTTCACGGCGAAGACGGCTGTGGGGGATGACCTGGGCGCACCCGGGTTGCAGCTGATCCTGGGCTCCGGGCTGGTGTATCCGGACCAGGCCGAGGTTCAAGTGGTGCTCCGTTACCATGGGCCGGCGTCCGACGATCCGGCTGTTCAGTACGAACAGACCCATACCTTTGGCGCAGAGTGCCTCGAAGGGGCAAACGGAGTGGACGTCGGTTTCGGGCCGGAATGCTTCAACCCGCAGGTGGCAGCGTTTGGCGGGTGAAGGAGGGCCTATCCGTGTGATTGGGATAGGACAAACAACCGGCGCGAATGCGTCATGACGCTAGTATCCCCGCTGATGTCCCATGCTACCGATACAGGAATCCCGAGGTTCAGCCTGGCATCAATGCTACTTACAGGCTGTCGTTCTCAGTGTCCATTAACTCAAAGAGGTACACATCATGAAAACCCTATCCTTTGCCGTAGTCTTGTGCATCGCGTTTTTCGTCGGCGCCTGTGACACGGCCGAAGTAACGCCCCCCGAGTCGCCGGCTTCGGCAAGCCGAATCGTCAGCTCAACCCCCGTAATTCCCTTCCAGGCGTCCGGGTCGGTCGGCGGGGGCGTGCTGGATGTCGGGGTGTTCTTCCCGCCCACGGACGGGAGTATCTCGAAGTTGGTGCGGACGGCCGACTTCGTCGAATACACCATCCAGACGGGCGGATTGCCCCGGGGCGCCTACACGGTCTGGTTCATCGTGTTTAACAAGCCGGAGGAATGTTTAACGAGCCCCTGTGGGGAAGAAGATCTGTTCGTCCGGACCGCCATCGTGGATGCGTCCGCGTTTTGGAGCGCCGGCAATGTGGTGGATGCCTCCGGGAACGGGTATTTCAAGGCCCGTATTCCCAAAGGGTATTTCCCGACGGACGTCGATCAGATCGCCTGGCCGGGAACCGGACTGGTGAACACGCTCGGCGGCGAATTTCACCTGATCATCAAGTACCACGGACTCGCCTCCAACGATCCGGATGTGCTGTATGAGCAGCTCCACACGCTACTGGGTAGCTGCTCCGAGGGCGCCAACGCCATCGATTACGGGGAAGCCAATGGTGGCGTCCAATGTTTCGACCCGCAGCTGGCGGTCCACGTCCCCTGAGCCTCCCTTTTTACTGCAAGCCCATGGAAGCCCTCGAGACCTCGGTTTCGAGGGCTTTTTGGTGATGCACGATTGACACGAGCGAGCTCTGATAGAAGGGCACGATCACGTATTTACGGGATTGATTTAGTATGGATAGAGTGCTTATTAGTGGATGTGGTCACGTGTGGGGAAGGGGAAAATTGGCGGCCAGCCTGGAGCTTTCGAGCAATGATCTGGTCTGCCCCATATTCTTGGTCGCCGATGGATACATCAATTTATCTTATCAATACGTTTATTGCTATTGGTGTTTTTGTCGTTTGTTATTTGCTTATTGCCGTTGGGTTATATCGACATGATCCGAGTCGTGTTAACGGTCATCTGGTGGTTTTTTTAGCCGCCTTTTTGTTTTGTTTGGTCGCACAGGCCGTCATGAATCTCGGAGGTAGTGATCTTATCGCGTTCTCCATCGCGCCTGCTTTTCTGCCCATTGTTGCCCTCGTATATGTTCTGCGAGACCTGGTGTGGATCGATGTGAGACTAGGGAGATATCTTGCAATATTCTTCGTTGGAACGACTGTTTCGATCCTGCTATTGTTGTATGATAACCCTTTCTGGATTGTGGCATATCCCGTTGTTTTTGGATCTATTTATCCAGCAGGAGAAACGTTGATTATCATTTATAGGACAAAGAGAAGTGAGCTCTCATACGCGGGTTCAGTTCTTTGCTTAATTAGCGTTTTGCAGATTATCCATGTCCTTACCTTCCCCATTTTACGCCTTAATGAGCCCTATGCCATTGTAGGTCATGCAATTTCTAGTGCTTTTGTTGTTGCCAGCTGTTTTATGGCAATGGCCGCGGTACTCGAAAAAACTGCCATCGAGCGAACGCGGACAGAAGCGACTGCTTCCCTCCAAACCCGTTTCTTCGTCAACCTCTCCCACGAATTCCGCACGCCCCTCACCCTCCTCCTCGGCCCCATCCGCGATGCCCTCGCCGGCGCGTACGGGGAGCTCAACCCCCGCCTTCGGGACCAGCTCGGCCCCATGCTCCGCGCGGCCGACCGGCTCCACCGGCTCATCAACCAGCTGCTGGACCTCGCCCGGCTCGAGGCCGGCGGCCTCCGCCTGGAGGCCCGCGCCGGCGACCTCGTCGCTTTCCTCCGCGCCCTCACCCTCTCCTTCGCCTCCCGCGCCGAACGGGAGGGCAAGTCGCTCCTGCTCGAGGCCGGTCCCGAGGGCATCGAGGTGTACTTCGACCGGGACAAGCTCGAGAAGATCGTCTACAACCTGCTCTCGAACGCCTTTAAATTCACCGCCGCCGGCGGCAAGATCCGCGTGGCGGTGGAAGCCGTGACGGGCACCGTCCGGATCACCGTCCGCGACACCGGCGAGGGCATCCCGGCCTCGGAGCTGCCGTACATCTTCGACCGCTTCCACCAGGCGGACGCCTCGCCGACACGCCGGCATGAGGGCAGCGGCATCGGGCTCGCGCTCGCGAAGGAGCTCGCCGAACTACACCACGGCGCGCTCGCGGCCGAGAGCCAGGTAGGCTTCGGCAGCACGTTTACGCTGACGCTGCCAAGGGGCCGCGCCCACCTGAAGGACGAGGAGGTGATCGCCGAGGAGGCGGACGTTGAGCATTCGCCTTCGGCGTCCGGGGTGGACGAGGTTGACGGGATGGGGGGCGGTGGATCGTTGGGGTCCACCCCGGCTACACCGGCGCACGCCTCATCGGCACAGCCCATCCCCACGATCCTCCTCGTCGAGGACAACGCCGACGTCCGCGCCTACCTGAAGAGCCACTTGCTGGCCTACCACGTCCTCGAAGCCGAAGACGGCGAGGCCGGCCTGGCGCTGGCCCTGTCCGCGCTGCCGGACCTGGTCATCAGCGACGTGATGATGCCCAGGCTGGACGGCTACGGGCTCTGCGCGGCGCTGCGGAAGGACCGCCGGACGCAGGACATCCCCGTGGTGCTGCTGACGGCGAAGGCGGCGGAGGAGGACAAGATTGAAGGCCTCAAGGCCGGGGCGGACGACTACCTGTACAAACCCTTCAGTGCGCGCGAACTGCTGGCGCGGACGGAGAACCTGATCCACCGGAATCAGTCGCTGAAGAAGCAGTACCGCCAGGAGGTCGTGCTGAAGCCGACGCAGATCACGGTAACGTCGGCCGACGCGGCATGGCTGGAGAAGGTGCGCTCGGTGATCGAGGCGCAGATGGGAGAGAGCCAGTTCGGGGTGGAGCGGTTGGCAGAGGAAGTGGGTCTGGGCCGGCGCCAGCTGCAGCGCCGGATACACGAGCTGACGGGCCGGACGGCGCACGGGTACATCCAGGAGAGCCGGCTGGAGCGGGCGCGGCAGCTGCTGGAGCAGAAAGCCGGCAATGTGTCCGAAGTGGCGTACCGGGTGGGGTTCCGGGACCCGAGGCATTTTGCCCGGCTGTTTCAGAAAACGTACGGCAAGCCGCCGTCGCGGTGGGGGTGAGGGGGGATGAAGGACCCCTATGAGTATGGACTGGCGACCTTAAGTCGTCTCATACCCTCGAATATCCGGCCAACGTTTGCGGGTGGATAAATCGGACAGAAATGGGGCTCTTTTCGGCGGATGATCCATTCCGCACCTTGATGTCCGATTTGCCACCATGTGGTTTGGGTAGCTTGGGTGTGTCAAATAGTCTGTCCCCTTTCCCAAACGTCCCATCTAGAGGTACTCCAATGAAAACTTTTCTACCGGGCCTGCTGTTTGTAGGCTGTATGTTTGCCCTTTCCGCCTGTGATAGCGCGTCGATCAGCGATGCGGAGGCCCCTGAAATCCCCGGCGCCAATGGCGTGCGCACGGTGAGTTCGTCCGAGATGTTGCCCTTTCAAGCGTCAGGAAGCGTTGGGGGAGGGGTGCTTCCTGTGGGCGTTTTTTACCCTCCAACAAATGGCGGCGAGTCTAAGCTCGTTCGTACGAGCGACTTCGTCGAGTACACCATCAATACGACTGGACTGCCCATGGGCGCATATACCGTATGGACGATATTATTAAATAAACCGGAGAATTGCCTCACCACTCCGTGCAGTCTAGTCGATCTCTTTCAGCGGCAGGAGGAAACCGATGGGTCGGCGTACTGGGGTACTGGCGGCGTGGTGGAGGCCAGCGGACACGGCTACTTCAAAGCCCGCGTCCCGAAAGGATTTTTCCCCACTAATCCCGACCAGATTGCATGGCCGGGGAGCGGTCTTCAGAATCCGATGGGGGCCGAATTCCACTTGCTTGTTAAATATCACGGCCTGGCCTCGGATGACCCCGACATGCTGTATGCGCAAACCCACACGCTGTTGGGGGGCTGCTCCGAAGGCGCTAACGCGCTTGGTGTCCATTGCTTTGACCCGCAGCTAGTGATTCATCTACCCTGATCCCCCTTCTTTACTGCAAGCCCGGAAAATCCTCCGCTACCTGGTGTGGCGGGGGATTTTTCGGTTTCTGGAGATGCCGAAAAAGGCACACGAGCCGGGAAGCACCCCGAAAAGAAAAGATTATATCGCATCGGGTTTGACAACCTCACAGATAATATGTTAGCTATGAGATTTTCACGGCGCCCAGGAAAGAGCCGGAAGGGACGGAAGAAAACCGGCGTACCCTGTTATTTTCTCTCGACCAATGTTCGGCTACAAGACGCTTCGTGCCCTCCTTTGCGGTGTGTTCGTACTGGTATGCGCCGACGGTCGGGCGCAGGTGGTGCCGTATACCGGCGTCGACCGGCCGTGGGAGCCGCGTATCCAGTTCGATCGGATGCCGATTGAGCAGGGTGCCTTCGGATGGCGCTTTTACGCGGCCCTTCAAGACGACGCAGGATTTGTCTGGTTTGCGACCCGCTATGGTCTACTGCGCTTCGACGGGTACACCTTCACGCCGATCGAACGTGACCCCGAAGACCCTGCCTCGGTGCGTACGGTCTGGTCCGGGGACGGCTTCATGTCCAAAGATGTGGACGGGACGTTCTGGTTCGGTACGGCGGCCGGCCTTGAACACTTCGATCCCGTCACACGCCGGGTCCTCGCCAGGTATGAGCACGATCCCGCGGATTCCAGTTCGATCGGCAGCAATAGAATCAGTGCGTTCGCCCGTGATTCGAGCGGGCGATACTGGATAGGCACCTCCACTGGGCTCAATCTGTTCGACCCGGTGCGTGGAACCTTCAGGCCGATTTACTACACCGAGCCCGATGGACGTCGGCTTTCGATCGGCTGGGTACGCGCGATTGCGCAAGACATCGATGGTAAACTCTGGCTCGGGGGAGCCGACGGATGGCCCTGGGAGGCCAACGCGGAGAATCGATTGATCGGAGGACTGCTCCGCTTCGATCCGGAGACGGAAACCTTCCAGAAGTATTATCACAGCGGTCCAGAGAGCGGCCATACACACGACCTCGAAGTGGAATCGATCCTGGTGGATAGGAGAGGATCGGTCTGGTTTGGGATGTGGAGTGAAGACGGACTCCACCGCTATGACCGAACCCGGGACGAGGTTGTACACCTAGCCTTCGATCCTGGCCAACCGGACGCTCTGAGCGCCCCCAGACAAAGAGATGCTGTCGTGCATGGCTCCGATCCACTGGAGCCGGGCATACGATTCATTCACGAGGATTCCGAGGGGATCATCTGGATCGGCGGCTTTGAACTGGGCCTCAACCGATACAACCCCGATACCGGAGTGATGCAGCATTATGAGGCCGACCCCTCCGATCCTGAAGGCCTGATCGAAGACAGTCTGTGGGGTATGCTGGAAACCAGGGAGGGGACCAAGTGGGTGCTCACCTGGGGAGGCATCAATCGGATTCGGTCTACCACAGGTCGGTTCGATTTTTACCGCTTTCGATCCAGCACGTCGCCGGCCCTATCCGACGGTCGAATCGCGGCGGCGTACGAAGACAACCAGGGATACCTCTGGTTCGGCACCTTCTTCGGTGGAGTAAATCGGGTGGATCGACGGACCGGCGCCGTCCGTGTTTACCGAAATGACCCTTCGGATCCAGCGAGCCTGGGTAATGACTTCGTCTATCGTATTGCTCCCTTTGCCACGGACCCCAACCGGTTGTGGCTGAGGACGATAACTGGTTTAAGCAGTCTCGACCTCTCGACGGGACGGATCACGAATCACTTTGAGAATTTTCCGGACGATCACCCGGATTTTAACCAGATTCCGGATGTACGCGGCCTCTCCATCGACGGCGAATTCCACATCAAGGACTCCTGGGGAGCCGGCTTAAGGATTTGTGAGAATGGCAATGATACCTGTGAGCGGATTGAAGCCAGCGCAGACCGCTATGGATTGCATGACGCCTTCATCACGCAGAGCTATTGCAGCCGCCTGACGGGTTGTTGGATCGGTACGCGAGATGGGGGGCTCTTTCAAATGGAGCGCTTCGGGACGGAGTGGCGCTTCCATCAGCACTTGCCCGATAGAAGTTATATCACGAGTATTCATGAACGCCCCAATGGCGAACTGTGGGTATCCTCCTATCTCGGATTGTTCTGGCGAGCGCTCGATGGGACGTGGACGCGTTTGACCAGCCAGGATGGCCTGCCGAGCACCATCGTCGCACATATCATTCCTCATGGTGACGATGAGTTATGGATCGTCACAACGGCCGGCCTTACCCGCTATCAATTCTCGACAGGACGTTTTCGTCATTTTGTAGGCGAAAACGATCTCCAGAAGAACTTTTTGTACACAACCTCAGCCATCAGGAACGAAGCCGGGGAAATCATTATCGGTGGACTCAATGGGTTTCTGGCGTTTCATCCAGATCGCGTAAAAGCGCTGGAGAACCTCATCGCACCCCGCGTTTACATCGATCGTTTCGTGGGCTCGTCCGGTTTATCCCCCGAAAAAACAGAGACGGGTAACTCGGTGTTGCGTTTCGATGAACGTGATGTTGAACTCTCGTATATCGGACTGCACTACGATGATCCGGAGCAGATCCGTTATATGTACCGGCTCGATGGCTACGACGCCGACTGGATCGACGCCGGCGCTCGGCGCTCCGTTCGTTACCCCCGCCTGCCGGCCGGCGACTTCACCTTCCGCGTTCGCGCCGCCAACCCCGATGGCTACTGGAGCGAAGACAGGACGTTCGCCTTCACCATACTCCCCCCCTGGTGGCGGCATCCCCTGGCTTATCTATGCTACGTCCTGCTCGCGGCCGGCCTCATCTTCGCCGTCGACCGCATGCGGCGCGCCCGCCTCATCGCTCGCGAGCGCATGCGCGCCTCGCACGAACACGCCCGCCTCGTCGAAGACCTGGACCGCACCAAAACTCGCTTCTTCGTCAACCTCTCCCACGAGTTCCGCACGCCCCTCACGCTCCTCCTCGGCCCCATCCGCGATGCCCTCGCCGGCGCGTACGGGGAGATCAACCCCCGCCTACTTCACCAGCTCGGCCCCATGCACCGCGCGGCCGACCGGCTCCATCACATGATCAACCAATTGCTCGACCTTGCCCGGCTCGAGGCCGGCGGCCTGCGCCTGGAGGCCCGCGCCGGCGACCTCGTCGCTTTCCTCCGCGCCCTCACCCTCTCTTTCGCCTCCCGCGCCGAACGGGAGGGCAAGTCGCTCCTGCTCGAGGCTGGCCCCGAGGCCATCGAGGTGTACTTCGACTGGGACAAGTTCGAGAAGATCGTCTATAACCTGCTCTCGAACGCCTTCAAGTTCACCGCCGCCGGCGGCAAGATCCGCGTGGCGGTGGAAGCCGTGGCGGGGAACGTCCGGATCACCGTCCGCGACACCGGCGAGGGCATCCCGGCCTCGGAGCTGCCGTACATCTTCGACCGCTTCCACCAGGCGGACGCCTCGCCGACGCGCCGGCATGAAGGCAGCGGCATCGGGCTGGCGCTCGCGAAGGAGCTCGCCGAGCTGCACCACGGCGCGCTCGCGGCCGAGAGCCAGGTAGGCTTCGGCAGCACCTTCACGCTGACGCTGCCAGGGGGCCGCGCCCACCTGAAGGACGAGGAGGTGATCGCCGAGGAGGCGGTGGGGCCGCACGTGGACAGGGTGGACGGGTTGGACCCTGTAGGCGGGGTGGATCAGGCAGACGTACAAGGCCATGCAGATCCGTCAGCGTCCACTGCGCATTCGATTCAAGAAACACCGGCGCACGCCTCATCGGCACAGCCCATCCCCACCATCCTCCTCGTCGAGGACAACGCCGACGTCCGCGCCTACCTGAAGAGCCACTTGCTGGCCTACCACATCCTCGAAGCCGAAGACGGCGAGGCCGGCCTGGCGCTCGCGCTCACAGAAATCCCCGACCTGGTGATCAGCGACGTGATGATGCCCAGGCTGGACGGCTACGGGCTCTGCGCGGCGCTTCGGAAGGATCGCCGGACGCAGGACATCCCGGTGGTGCTGCTGACGGCGAAGGCGGCGGAGGAGGACAAGATCGAAGGGCTCGCCGCCGGCGCGGACGACTACCTGTACAAACCGTTCAGCGCGCGGGAGCTGCTGGCGCGGACGGAGAACCTGATCCACCGAAATCAGTCGCTGAAGAAGCAGTACCGCCAGGAGGTCGTGCTGAAACCGACGCAGATCACGGTGACATCGGCCGACGCGGCGTGGCTGGAGAAGGTGCGCGCGGTCGTGGAGGCGCAGATGGGAGAGAGCCAGTTCGGGGTGGAGCAGTTGGCCGAGGAGGTGGGTCTGGGCCGGCGCCAGCTGCAGCGCCGGATACATGAGCTGACGGGCGGGACGGCGCACGGGTACATCCAGGAGAGCCGGCTGGAGCGGGCGCGGCAGCTGCTGGAGCAAAAAGCCGGCAACGTGTCCGAGGTGGCGTACCGGGTGGGATTCCGGGACCCGAGGCATTTTGCCAGGCTGTTCCAGCAGCGCTTCGGGAAGCCGCCGTCGCGGTGGGGGGGAGCCGTTTAGAGGGATTTGATCCCGTATTATGGTGCGGGCCCCGCCCGGTCTTTCCTATCACACCGATTCAGCGACGGCCGCACAATGGCACGCCGATTGGATGAGCATTTCGTAACAATCTCGTTTCAATTCATTTCGGAACGGCCAGAACGACGCCGGCTTGAGCATGCCGGGGCGTCTCCGCGGCACATCGCAGGAACCGGTGAATACACGACCAATTACCCCGGCAACGCTGAAAACGAGCGTAATTGCAGCGCCTCCGCTGGCCCGCAAGGCCGATCTGTCGGTCAACTTCGAGGAGAACCGCAAAATCATCCGGTACCTTGAAGAGGCCGGCTTGAGCACGCTGCTTTATAGCGCCAACGCCAATTTTTACCACGTCGGACTCGGCGAATATGCCAGCATTCTCGAGTTTCTAGAGGAAACTGTTGCCGCCAACACATTGGTGCTTCCGGCCATCGGGCCGGCGTTTGGGACGATGATCGCCCAGGCGCGCATGCTTCGGAAAACCCGTTTCCCGGCGGCTATGCTCCTGCCGGCAAACTTCGCCGCCAACTCGGAAGGGATCGAACGGGGGATCCGCCGGCTCATCGACGAACTGGGCAAGCCGGTCATCATCGAACTCAACCAGCCGGATGCGATGGAGGTGGCGGATGTCCACCGCCTCGTGCGAGATGGACTTGTCGCCGCCGTCATCTACTCGGTCCGAACCAACGAGCCGGCCGAGGATCCGTACCTCACTCGGCTCACCGATCGCATCGACCCGCTGACCTTTATCAGCGGCAGCGGCGAGTATGCCGCCATCACCCATATGCGCGACTTCGGGATGGGCACGTTCGTATCGAGCTGTGTCTGTGTCGCCCCCCGCCTCGCCCGCAAAATGCACCGTGCCATCCAGGATCGCGACTTCGATATCGCCGGGAACGTCCGCGAACTGTTCCTGCCCCTCGACCGGCTCATGCAACGCTACCACCCCGTGCGTGTCGTCCATGAATCCGTGCACCTCGCCCGTATCGCAGACTCCGGCGCTCTCCTCCCGTTCCTCAGCAACCTCGAACGCGACCAACAGCGCGGCGTCCTCAACAGCGTCCAGCAATTGATGGTGGACAACGTGAACTTCGGCGTCTGATCACGTTAACGCGTTGAACGAGCACGCATCCGATGCGTGGCCACGTTTTTCGTTTTTCGTTTTCCTTTTTCCTTTCCCCTTTTTCCTTCCCCCCGGCCTTATCTTCGAGCGCAACACTTAATCCTTGCGTTCATGCTGCTGTACAAAACACCCATCGGCGCCGTCGTGCATCATGCGACCGGTTGGCGCCACGTCTCGGAACTGAGCTGGGACGAACTGCTTCGCCGCGAAGATCTTCCGGCCTTCCTTAACCGCATCGTCGCGGACGCGCCGGCGACCGAGCCGGGCGACTTACGCGACATCCTCGCGCCGATCGGGCGGCAGGAGGTTTGGGCCGCCGGCGTCACGTATTTCCGAAGCCGGACGGCGCGGATGGAGGAAGCGAGCGAGGCCGGGGGCAGCAGCTTTTACGACCGCGTCTACCACGCCGATCGGCCAGAGCTGTTCATGAAGGCCACCGCGCATCGCGTAGTCGGGCATGCCGGCGTCTTGCGCTTACGCAAGGATTCCCGATGGATGGTGCCCGAACCCGAACTCACGCTGTTGATCAGCCCGGGCGGCAAGATCAACGGCTACACGATCGGCAACGACATGAGCTGCCGCGATATTGAAGGCGAGAACCCTCTGTATCTTCCCCAGGCCAAGACATTCGACCAGTGCGCCGGCCTGGGTCCGGGCATCTTCATCACATCCGATCCGCTCGACAGCACGACCGCCATCCGACTCCAGATTTACCGCGCGGGCCGGCTTCTGTTCGAGGAAAATACGGCGCTGTCTCAGATGCGAAAAACGCCTCCGCAGCTTGTCGAATACCTCTATCGCGAAGCCAGCTTCCCAGACGGCTGTTTCCTGATGACCGGCACGGGCATCGTTCCGCCCGACACGTTTACCCTCCAGAACGGCGATGCGGTTCATATCACGATCGACCCCATCGGGACGCTCATCAATACCGTGGCTTCGTTCTGAATCGGCCCGATTTGCCCGTGGGAGCACGCTTTTGGGATCGTCAGGAATAAACTCGATATTGCGTTCCTTCGCACGATTCGTCCTGTCCAAGAACGCCAGTCTATCGCATGGAAATCCACGGAAAGCACCTGCTGGGAGGGGTGCCGGAAGCTGAAAGCCCTCGCTTGTTTTACGCCATAAACCCGGCTACCGGGCAGCCGCTCGAGCCCGGCTTCCACGAGGCGCTGCCGGAGGAAGTCGACCACGCCCTCCATCTGGCCGACGGCGCGTTCCCGGCGCTGCGTGCACTCACGCCGGCTCAACGCGCCGCCCTCCTTCGCGCCATCGCCGAGGAGATCATGGCTCTGGGCGATCTGCTCTTGGATCGCGCTCATGCCGAAACCGGGCTCCCGATGGCCCGGCTCCAGGGGGAGCGAACCCGCACCATCAACCAGACGCATCTGTTTGCCGATTTAATCGAGGAGGGCTCGTGGGCCCAGCCGCGTATCGATCGAGGCGACCCCTCACGTCAACCCCTCCCGAAACCGGACGTCCGTAGCATGCTGATGCCGATCGGGCCGATCGCGGTCTTTGGCGCAAGTAATTTCCCACTGGCGATCGGCGTCGCCGGCACGGACACGATCTCCGCTCTGGGCGCCGGGTGCCCGGTGGTGGCCAAGGCGCATCCGGCCCATCCTGGCACCAGCGTGTTGCTGGGGCACGCGATCCAACAGGCCATCGAGCGCTCCGGCGCGCCGGCCGGCAGTTTTTCGATGCTCCAGGGCGCCGGTCACGCGATGGGCATCGCGATGGTTCAACATCCCCTCACCCGTGCGGTCGCCTTTACGGGCAGCTTTCGGGGCGGCCGCGCGCTATACGATGCCGCGGCATCGCGCCCGGACCCGATCCCGGTCTATGCCGAAATGGGGAGCATCAACCCGGTATTTCTACTGCCCGGCGCCCTGGCGCAACGCGCCGAGGCCATCGCTGAGGGGTATCTACAATCGGTCACCCTCGGCGCCGGTCAGTTCTGCACGAACCCGGGCCTCGTCGTCGGCATCGACAGTGAGCCGCTGCGCCGCTTCGTCGATGCCGCCGGCCGGCTCGCCACCGCCGCGCCATCCGCCACGATGCTCCACCCGGGCATCGCCGCCGCCTTCCGCGCCGGCGTCGAGCGCATCGGTCAGACGGAGGGCGTCCGTCTCGCCGGCGGAGCCACCGCCGCGCTGGATGACACCTCCTGCCAGGCGTCGTGCGTGATTTTTCAGACCGACGTGGCCACGCTCGGCGAACAGGTGCAGCTGATGGAGGAAGTGTTTGGGCCGGCCTCCATCGTCGCCGCCGGGGCCGGCGTGGAAGACCTCGTCGCGGTCGCCCGGAAGCTCGACGGCCACCTCACGGCGACCGTCCATGGCACCGAGGACGACCTCGTCGCGTACGCGGATCTCATCCGCATCCTCGAAACGAAGGTGGGCCGCATCGTCTTTAACGGCTTCCCGACAGGCATCGAGGTCTGCGCCGCCATGCACCACGGCGGACCCTACCCGGCCACCACCGACAGCCACTTTACGTCGATCGGCACCGGGGCCATCTTCCGCTTCGCTCGCCCGATCTGCTATCAGAATTTTCCCGATTCCGCGTTACCCGAGCCCCTCCGTAACCGCAATGTCGGCGGCGCGTGGCGACTTATCGATAATCGCTTCACGCAGGCGGATGTATAAGATGCGTTGAACGTTTTAAGGTTAAACGTTTCTCCGAGTACATTTTTTGATTTTTAATCGGCCATCACACATGCTCTTTAGCTGGAATCACTTCATCACCCTCGTGGCAGTACTCTGCTGGCTGACGGTACCGGCGACCTCGACGGCGCAGGACCGTCCGGCGCGCACGGAAGACACATCACGCGGCAAACAGGCTCAGGACGCGGCCGCGCGTACGCAACGGGACGCCGAACGCGAGGGGCGTCAGCGCCGCGAGGATGTCGAGGGCGCGGCGGACAGCACGGCCCAGGAGGCAGGGCAACGCGGCGAACGAGCAGGGGCACGGGCGGACAGCACGGCGCGGACGGTGCGTAATCGGGGAGAGGACAACGCCGGCCGGCTCGATTCCACCCGGACGACCCGCGTCGACCGGATGACCATGCTCGCCGACCGCATGGAAAGCGCCCGCCAACGCGAACAGGAGCGGCACCAGCGACGCCTGGCCCGCATCGAAGAAATCCGAACCGTCGCGAAGGAGCAGAACGACACCGAGGCGCTGGCGCGGGTGGAGTTGCTCGTCGAAAAGGAGGCGGAGGTGCACACAAAGAAGATCCAGCAACTCGCCGATCTCGAACGGCGCATGGCGCGACTACGTGATGGCGGCGAAGGGGCCGAACGCCCTGAACGAGAAGCACGTGGACAACGCGACTCCACGCGAAGCGACAACCGTTGATCCAGGTTATTCAATGAAAACTGCCCATTACGCTGTATTCCTGACCCTTTGCCTCGCCGGCTGCGCGGGAACGCCGGAGCCCGCCGCACCCGAGGCGCCCGCCGCCGTCGTGCCTATCGAAACCGATTCGTTGAGCGCCGAAGATCTCTCCATCCTCCTGGCGCCCGACGAGCCGGAAGCGCCCGCTCCGCCCGTCACCGCGTCCAACTACAAGGCCGCGCTGGATTCGCTGGAGGCGGAGGATTGATTAGCGATTCGGGATTAGCGATTAGCGATTGGCGATTTGAGAAGAGGGTCGAGGGGACGTAGGGGTTCGAAGTGGGCGGTGAAGTGGCGGAGGGCCGGCGGTTGATGGGTGATTCGATACCCGCGCAGGCGCTCACGGTGGGCGACCACTTCCTCGAAGCACTCGATCACGTAGTCGATGTGGCTCTGGGTGTATACGCGGCGTGGGATGGCGAGGCGGACGAGTTCCATCTTTGCCGGCTGCTCCGAGCCGTCGGGCTGGAGGCCGAACATCACGCTGCCGATTTCGCAGCTGCGGATGCCGCCGGCGAGGTAGAGCGCCACGGCAAGCGACTGGCCGGGATACTCCAGGGGAGGGATGTGTGGGAGGAGAGATCGGGCGTCTACATACACGGCGTGCCCGCCGACGGGCCGGATGATGGGGATGCCCATCCAGGTGAGGGCGTCGCCGAGATACCGGGTGGAGGTCAGGCGGTAGGCCAGGTAATCTTCATCGATCACCTCTTTCAGGCCCTCCGCGATAGCTTCGAGATCGCGGCCGGCCAGACCGCCGTACGTAGGGAAGCCCTCGGTGAGGATGAGCAGGTTGCTGGCCGCCTGGGCCCAGTCGTCGTCGTTCAGGGCGAGCCACCCGCCCATGTTTACCAGCCCGTCCTTTTTCGCGCTCATGGTCATCCCGTCGGCGTACGAGAACATCTCCCGAACGATATCCCGGACGGAGCGGTCGGCGTAGCCGGGTTCGCGGAGTTTGATGAAGTAGGCATTTTCGGCAAACCGACAGGCATCCACGAATAGCGGCTTGTGGTGGCGATCACACACGGCCCGGGCGGCGCGCAGGTTGGCCATCGAGACGGGCTGGCCGCCGCCGGAGTTGTTGGTGATGGTGATCATGACAAGCGGGACGCTGGCGCCGTGGGCCGTGAGGAAGGCATCCAGGCGGTCGATGTCGATGTTGCCTTTGAACGGGTGCTCGTTCGCCGGGTCGAGGCCTTCGGGGATGACGAGGTCGACGGCCTCCGCGCCGCTGGCTTCGATGTTGGCGCGGGTGGTGTCGAAATGCGTGTTGTTGGGGATCCGCTGCCCGGCGCCGCCGACGATGGAGAACAGGATGCGCTCCGCCGCGCGGCCCTGGTGGGTGGGGATGATGTGGTTGAAGGGCATCAGATCCTTCACGGCCGCCTCAAACCGGTGGTAGGAGGAGGAACCGGCGTAACTTTCGTCGCCCCGCATGATGCCGGCCCATTGCCCGGCGCTCATGGCCGAGGTGCCCGAGTCCGTCAGCAGGTCGATCAACACATCTTCCGCCTTCAGGGAAAAGAGATTGTAGTGGGCGTTTCGGATATAGGCTTCTCGTTCTCCGCGCGACGTCATCCGGATGGGTTCGACGGACTTGATGCGGAAGGGCTCGATGATGGTTTTCATGCGGGGAAGGACGCCGGCTATACCGACCGGCTGTCTTCGTGGTGCTCCAGGGGAGCAAAGGAGAGCCTTACCTCCTTCGGGTAACAGACGTAGGGTTTTTCGACAAACTGGGTGAGTGACGAGATCGCGGCCGTGTCCGTCACGGTGGACAGCTCCTGGATGCCAGTTTCGGGCATGAGCACATCGATCCCGCCCCCGTTGTCGTAGACGTAGGCGGCGTGGCCGGAGCGGTCGAGCCCGAGGTAATAGGGGAGGTCGGACGCGGCGTCCCGCCGGGTGGTGAGGCCCTGTTCGATCATCCAATCCGTCACGTGGGCCTCCCATTCGCCCCGTTCGTCGGGGGTGGCCTCATGGCCGAGGAAGCGGACGCGGAGGAAATCGCGGGTGTTGAAGCGCCGGCAGAGATCCACCAGAATCGGATCCGGGTGGTGCGCCCATCGCTTCACGCTGTAGACAATGTCCGAATCGTCGAGCTCGCAGAACACGGCGCGGACGTGCGGGTCCTGGATATCGCGACCGACGATGTCGTGCTGTAGGAAAAACAGCAGCGCCGGCGCGCCGAGGGAGGCCACGTCGGTATCGCCGGCGCGGAGCAAGCGTCGGACGCGGTGCAGGATGCCCTGCAGCAGGTGGTCGCCCGCGAGGACGGTTTTGTGGAGATACACCTGCCAGTACATGAGCCGGCGGGCGAAAAGGAAATTCTCGACCGGGTAGATGCCGCGGGGTTCGATGACCACGCGGCTGTCGGCCTGGCCGGCGGTGGGGTAGACGAGCATCGACTTGATGATGCGCTGCACGCCCACTTTGCCTTCGACGACGCCGGTGAAGTACGAGTCCCGCCGGAGGTAATCCAGCCGGTCCATGTCCAGCTGACTCGAGATGAGCTGGTGGAAAAAGGGGCGGTGGTACGTGTTGTCGAACATCTGGAGCGCACGGTCGAGCGCACCGCCAAGTCGCTCGTTGATCTGTACGATCAGGGCGCGGCTCATCTGCTCGTGTTCGAAGTCGGTAATCAGGATATGTTCGAGTGAATGAGAAAACGGCCCGTGGCCGATGTCGTGCAGCAGGGCCGTGATGAGCGCCGCCGTCTCTTCTTCCGCGTCGATTGGCGTATCTTTACCGCGAAGGGTCAGGATCGTCTCCTGCATGAGCGCCATGGCGCCGAGGGCGTGGCTGAAGCGGGAGTGTTCAGCGCCCGGGAATACGAAGTTGCCCACACCCAGCTGGCGAATCCGGCGGAGGCGTTGAACCTCGGGCGTTTGAATGAGTGGGAGAATATCCTTCCTGGGCACCGAGATAAAGCCGTGGACGGGGTCTGCCACGATTTTAGCGTGTGGATTCCCCGCTCCTGGTGCATCGGCGTTTAGTCGTAAGATCATATTAAGAGCCCCTCGTAAGGACGTTCGATCTAGCGGGTCTTCGTACCGACCCGCCACCGCAATACCACCATCATGCCACCATCATGCCACCATCATGCCACAGCCTCTCGTACTCCCCTGTTGTGTCGAGGCTCCCCCGGCGTATGCGCCGAAGGCCTGCTACGCCATCCGCGCGCTGCTTCGTGGGCTCGGGGCCGAGCCGCGGTGGGTCGATCGCGCCTACCTGATGGGGCCGGCGCTCTATTATGGTCCGGAGCCGGCCGCCGTCGCCGGCCCGCACACGGTGGCGGTGCGGCTCGACGAGGCGACGCCGGCCTTTTTTGCATCGGAGGAGCCATATGCCGCTGAGAGCGTCCGGTGGATCGAGCGGGAAGGGGAGCGATACCCGCTCTTGTTTGGCGATGTAGGGGAGGAAGACCTAATCGCATCGGCATTTTTCTGGCTTTCGGGATGGCAGGAGCACACCGGGCCGGCCCGGGACGTGCACGGTCGTTTCCCCTACGAGGCCTCGCTGCAGGCTCTTTGGGGCACTGCGTGTGATCCGGCGGTGGATGTCTACCGCGTCATCCTCGGGGAGCGTCTCGCGCGGGCCGGCTTTGTGGCGATACCCACGCGTTGGGCGGGCCGAAACTGGGCGTTTTGCGCGACGCACGACGTGGACTATCTCCGGAAGTGGCGCCCGGGGATCGTGTTTCGGGAGATGGTGGAATACCCGATCCTGAACCGGCGCGGGGTTGGGCCCGCCGAGCGCTGGGCGAGGCTGCAGGCGTCCGTGCGGCAGGCGGCCACCGGCCGGGACCCGTTCCGGGCGGCGCTCGGGCGGATGGTGGACGTGGTGCTGGCGCACCGGGGCCGCGCCACGTATTTCTTCAAAGCCGGCGCCCACGGCCCGCACGATGTCGCGTATTCACTGAAGGGTTCGTTTATTCAGACCTTTTTTGCCCGTCTGCGCCGAGAGGGATTCGAAATTGGGCTGCATCCCAGTTACCATGCACACGACCATCTGGGCCTGATGCGGGAGGAGCGGGATCGGCTGGCCGCGGCCACCGCCGTGCGGCCCGCCTCGGTGCGACAGCATTATCTGCGCCATGAGGCCGCGCGTACGCCGGCGCTCCAGCTGGACGCCGGTTTTGAGCTCGATTCCACACTCGGATTCTCAGTCCACGAGGGGTTTCGCCACGCTACCTGCCACCCCTTCACCCAGTTCGACATCGCTGCCAACACCGAGCTGCCGCTCTGGGAGATCCCGCTCTGTATGATGGAAGCGGCCCTGTTCAACCGCCGCGGTCTCTGTGTCGACGAAGCCGTAGCGGTGTCGCGCCGGCTGATCTACACCTGTCGGCGCTTTGGAGGTGTCTGCGTGATGTTATGGCACAACACGCTGTGGGATGAAGTCGAATTCCCGGGCTGGGGGCGCCATTTCACCGACACCCTCGACGCCGCCGTGGAAGCCGAAGGCTGCCTCACGAGCCTTCATATGGCGCTGGATGCGTATCGGTGAATGGTTGGCCGGTTGGCAGGTTGCAGGTTGGCAGGTTGCAGGTTGGCAGGTTGCAGGTTGGCAGGTTGCAGGTTGGCAGGTTGCAGGTTGGCAGGTTTCTGCTCCCGATAAACCTGCCAACCTGGTAACCTGCAACCTGCCAACCTCTTCTGGCCTGGTAATTGCGGATGAGGGCTTGGGTAAGCCATTCCCCATGAAACAAGATTATTTTCCAAGCGTCGGGCGAAAATCTGAGGAGAGGCCCGGCGGGAACGAACGACACGGGTAGCTGACGCCACGAGACGCTTGCGGGTACACCCGCGGGTGGGTTCGTGCGCCTGGGCCGCGATGATCGTTTAGATAGATGACACTCAAACTGAGACAGCCTGCCTGATGTAGCGTTGCACGATCGACGGCGCCAACGGCTGCTCCCCATTTAGAACAGATTCGTATCTCATGAGAACGCCAGGTTATTTGTTGCTGCTGCTCGTTACGATGCTGGGGTGCAACACGACGGAACGTATTGTCAGTTTGAACGCCGACAGCGCGGCTATGGCGCCGGCCTACAATGCAACTGATCTCCGCGCTCGCTACCCATCTGCTCCGGGTGTGTATGTCACGTACGACCATACATTGGAGCACAACGTCAGTATCGCGTTTACGAGTACGATCCCGCACTGGCGCTTCTTCGAGGTGATGCAGCGGTCGATGGTCGTGTTGGACCCAACGTCCGAGCTGGTAAACACGTTTCGCCTGGAAGTCCAGCCCGGCGATCGGTTGCAGCGCCTTTCGGTCACGTTGCAGGCCCCGGGAAGCGGCGGACAGACATTTGATCGGGAAGACCTGAACGAGCAGCCGGCGCCCGGGGGCGGCACCTTTTATTCGATGCTCTACGGTAGCATCGCCGCCGGCACGGTCATCACCGAGTTATACGAAATCTCTCGCGGAAATCTGGAGAAAGACCCGCCCGTGTACCACGACATCCCGCTCCAACATGGGCTGCCCGTCGAGGCGCTGCATGTGCAGTACATCTACCCGATGTGGTGGCAAGTGCAGGTGAAGCAGTTGGGTGCGGGTCAGGATCTGCCCTACCAGCGCATCGAGGATGCCGACCGCCGGAAGATTGTGCTCCAGTACCAGGCGCAGCAAGTGGCGGCGTTTCAGCCGTCGAATACGATCTTTTTTAAAGAAGTCGCGCCGTATTTCCAGATCCAGGTCACCAACATGTCCATGGGGAGCGCCGTGCGGTATCGGGCGCCAGAGGACTGGGAGACCCTCGGGGGGACCTATGCTGATTACGCCGGCAAGCTCAAGTCGCGCGACGAGCGCGAAGTGCGCGACATCACACGCCAGGCCACCGGTACCCTCGCCACGCAGCGCGACAAGGTGAGCGGCGTGTTGCGCTACGTGGCCGACAACATTACCATCAACCCGAACACGCGCGACCGGGGCATCGAGACGATGTTGTCGCGCCGCGAGGGGAACGCCTTCATGGTGAACGAACTGGCGCATGCCATGCTTGTGGAGGCCGGCCTCGACGCCGAGTACCTCGTGCTGCACAGTGCCCGCGACGGCTTCTTCGACCCGAGCTTTTATTCCGAGCGGCAATTCCAGGTGCCGGCGCTGAACGTCTTCGCGGATGGGACGGAGTATGTGGTGGTGCCCGGGGTGATGCGAACGGTAGAGGATCCACTGCCGGTGGAATTTGTAGGGCAGACGGCGATGGTGATCACGCGGGATGGTTTTGGGGGATTCACCGAGCTGGGCGGCGACCGCCTGGCGTCCGTCAGCCCGATTCCCGTGGGTAGTCCCTCGCGCCCGATCGTAGAACCGACGCCGATGGAGTCGCCGCCCATGGATCCGCCGGCCCGGGATCAGGCCGTCGTCGATCCGGCCATCGACGCGCCGGCGCCCATCATCGATCGCCCGGGTCCAGAGAATCAGCCCGTCGACACGCCAGCCATCCAACCCGTGCCGCGCCCGGTTGCCGGTGAGGGGGGGATCGTGGGGCAGCCGATCGGCTCGCGCCCGAGCGTGACGCCGCCGCCGGCCCAGATCGAGGCCCCGCCCGTGCAGATCGTCCCGCCGCCGCCGGCCGCCACATCCTCGGCGCCCGCATGGATGGGCTCCATTGACCGCTCCGCCCGGGGCTGGACGTGGGTGATCGGCTCGAAGACGACAGTCGAGGAAGCCGAGGCCGTCGGCAACGAGTACCTGGACATGTTCCAGCAGGGCCTGCGCGTGGACATCCTTTCTGCAAAGGCAAACGGCGTGACGCGATACCGCATCGCGATCGGCCAGTATGCCTCGCGCAGCCTCGCCCAGTCCGACCGCGAACGCCTCGGCAGCCTCCTCCCCTCCGACGCCTGGCTGCTGCAGATCGAGCCGGGAATGTGAGGAAAAGGAAAAAGGAAAAAGGAAAAAGGAAAAAGGTAAAAGGTAAAAGGTAAAAGGTAAAAGGTAAAAGGAAAAAGGAAAAAGGTAAAAGGTAAAATGGGTTATAGGACCCATCTTTTGCCTTTTACCTTTTACCTTTTTCCCTTCAAAGCCCTTTCTCGCTCAGCATCTCCGCGATCTGGCGGTAGAGGGCGAAGGCGTCGAAGCTGTTGCGGGATGGAAACTGGATGCCGAGTTGCTGGGCGTGGTCCGCATCGAGGATCCCGAGGCATTCGCCCCAGCGGGCGCTTTCGACGGACACGAACCCGTCGTTGATGCCTTCCCGGCCATAGAGGATGGCGTTCAGCGGACGAAGAAAGGGGCTGATGCCCATGCCGGTGCCCTTGCCGGCGCGCGCCGCAAACGACCAGTAACGGACGTCCGGGGCGTCGAGTACGGTGCGGTTGAAGGTGTCCTGCATGTACGCCGGCGCGAGGTCGGTCACGGTGGTCAAAAAATCGGCCTCGACCTCCCGCATCGTGTTCGTCCCGAGCCAGTTCGCGAGGTCTGCCAGCCAGATCCGAAGGCGATCCGGCTGGTCCAGCAGGAAACTCGCGATCGCCGAGCCATGATGCGGCGTGGCCACCGTCACCAGGGAGGCCACGCGGTCGTTGAAGCCCTCGCGGCTGATCAGAAACCGTGCATCGAGGCCGCCCATGGAGTGGGCGATCAAGTTTACTTTTTCAGCGCCGGTCCGCTCTAGAATCTGCTGCAGACGATCTTTCCAGATCGCCGCACGCACGGGCACGGGGTTGTAGGGCGGGACGTTGGGCGCAAACGCCAGGACACCGCGCGACCGGAGGTCCATCGCAAAATCGTATAGATGCCCGTTCCGACGGAGCGCGGCCACCATCCCGAAGCCATGCATCATGACCACGGGATACCGGAGCTTGATGAGCGGAGGCTCGGGAAAGGGAGTGAGCCCCAGGAGTCGTTGCAGGGCGGTTTCTGCCATCAGGATTCGGTTTTCGGGGAGGATGGGGTGTGGACTAGCCTGCGCCCGGCAGGAAGCTGAAGGGCACCCCAAGCCACAACGACTCGGTCAACGCCAGCGCGAAGGCGGTGAGGAACGGGGCTTGCAGGTTGTCGTTCAGGGGCCCGGGTAAGAGTTCGAGGGCGCCGGCCAGCACGGCCGCCGCCGGCCCGAACCAGAGGACAGGTTCAGCTAAAAAAAGCCCGACGACGCTTCCCGCCGCCATGAACCCAAGTGTGCCCTCGATCGTTTTAGGGCCAAGGCCCCAACGATGGTGCCCGAACCGTCGGCCGACCAGCGCCGCGGCAGCGTCGCCGGCCATGAACACCATCATCGCCAGCGCCGCGAGACGCGCCGGAAAACAGACGAGCAGCAGGAGCGCCGAAATCAATACCCAGGTGGCTCCACTGAGCCGGATCTGGCCGATCGGCGGCTTTTCCTCCGCACGCATCATCCATCCGACGAGCCATTCGATCGCTCGCCGCACGGCTTCCGACCGCGCTCGGGTGATTTCCGTCGCGAGGGCAACCACCGTCAGGCCGGCCAGTATCGCCAGCGCCGGCCGCCGCTCGAGGACGAGCATGCCGAGCGGCAAGGCCATCGCCAACAGATGGATCGCCTTTCGGATGAGTTCGAAGCGGTAAGGAATGGGCGTGTCGGACATGGAGGCCGGCATGATGTTGATTCACGAGCGCCGACACGATAACCGTCAACCCCTAACGAACGTTTCGCATGCACTCGTTTCCCCCGCTTCAAAACGACCTGTTACTGCGGGCCGCCCGCCAGGAGCCTACGCCGCGCGCCCCCGTGTGGATCATGCGCCAGGCCGGCCGTTACCTGCCCGAATACCGCGCGATGCGGTCGGAGGACGCGTTTTTTTCGCTCGTTCGATCCCCCGAACTCGCCGCAGAGGTGACGCTGCAGCCGCTTGAACGCTTCCCGCTCGACGCGGCGATCATCTTCTCGGACATCCTGGTCATTCCCCAGGCCATGGGCATGACGGTGGAGATGGTGAAGGGGCAGGGGCCGGTGTTCACGCAGCCACTGGATGCTCCGACAGACCTCGCCCGGCTCCAGATGCCGGCGCTGCAAGGGGCGCTCGACTATGTTTTCGAGGCACTGACGCTGACGCGCCGCCGCCTCGCCGGCCGCGTCCCCCTCATCGGGTTCTGCGGGGCCCCGTGGACCCTCATGGCCTACATGGTCGAAGGATCGGGGAGCAAGACGTTCTCCCACGCCAAATCCTGGCTCTACCGCCACCCGGAGGCCAGCCATGCCCTCCTGCGCGACATCACCGATCTGCTGATCGAGTACCTCGCGCTCCAGATCGACGCCGGCGCCCAACTCGTCCAGGTCTTCGATACCTGGGCGGGTCTGCTCAGCCCCGACAGCTTCGACCGCTTCTGCCTGCCGTATCTCGTCCGCCTCGTCGATGGGGTCAAGGCACGGCATCCGGACGTGCCGGTGACGGTCTTCGCCCGCGGCGCGCACCATGGCCTCGAAGCGCTGGCGGAGTCGGCGTACGACGTGATCGGGTTGGACTGGACGATCGATCCCCGCGAGGCACGCCGGCGTGTGGCCGGCCGGGCAGCGCTTCAAGGCAATCTGGATCCCTGCGTCTTATATGCGTCGCAGGAAACGATCCGCTCGGCGGTGCGCGACATGGTCCAGGCCTTCGGGCCGGGCGGCCATATCGCCAATCTGGGGCATGGAATGCATCCGGACCACGACCCGGTCCATGCCGGCGTATTCATCGAAGCGGTGCAGGAGTACTCCGCTCTTTATACGGCGTCATTTCAGGAGGAGTAGCTTCCGGCTGGCGGTAAAATCGCCGGCGCGCAGGCGGTACAGGTACACTCCTCCAGGGAGCGCACCCGCTTCGAACACGATCCGGTGGCTGCCCGCCGGCCGCGGCGCGTCGATCAGGGTATCGACCCGCTGGCCGATCAGGTTGAAGACTTCCAGTACGACATGCGACGCCTCGGGCAGGGCGAAGGTGATGGTCGTGGAAGGGTTAAACGGATTCGGGTAGTTGGGCTCCAGCGCAAAGGCCGCCGGCCGCGCCTCGGGGGCCATCGTGATCAGCACCCTGGCCTCGCCCTGACCGCCCCGGCCGTCGCTAACGACATAGGTGAAGGCATCCTCCCCGTCAAACGCCGGCCCGGGCGTGTAGACGGCGCGGCCGGCGGATGTCAGGCCCACCGCCCCGAAGGCTCCCTGCGTCACAGAGGCGACGACAAGCGAATCCCCGTCTTCGTCGCGGTCATTGGCGAGTACATCGATCTCCATCCGCTCGACAAACGCCAGGCGAATCGCGTCGTCCGCCGCTTTCGGGGCGGCATTGTTCGAGGGCGATAGCAGGAAGGCCCGCTTGCGCCCGTTGTACAGCCCGTAACCGACAATCTGAGCGGCATTGTTGATGCCGAGCGCTTCGACTAGCGTCCACCCGGACGCCGCGTCGATGAAGTCGTTGAGGTCGACCTGGACGCCGTTGCGCCACAGGAACGCCCGGTTCTCGCTGGCGACCGCGACAGTTGTCGCACCGCTCTCCTCCGCGCCCCGCTTCCCGAGCGAGTCCACGGCGCTGGTCCGGAGGGTTTCGGAGGTTTGAATGGCCATCCGCCGGCTCGTGGCGGCGCCGGTCTTGCCGGCGACGGCCGGCTGATAGGCGCCCACGACCCAGGTCGAGTTGTTGATGCCGTACGCCTCACTGAACACGCTGGCGGGGTCGTGGATGACCTGTAGCGCGCCGTTGCGCTCCCAGAAAGCGGCCTTCACGACGCCGTCGTCGATGCTGCCCACGGCCTGGTCGCTCTCGTTGAGGGCGTAGGCCCGGCCTTCGGCGCCGGCGAGGGTGCGCGCCACGGTTACATCATCCCACAGGACCGCCGATGGGCCGGCGTAGCCGGCGGCCAGGCCGCGCTCGCTGATGTCGAACGCCTGGCTTTCCACCCCCTCCGCCGTCTGCAAGGCATGCAGTCGTCCCTCTTTCCATAAGAAGGCCTGCAGTACGTCGGACTGAGCCCTGGTCGAGGCGCCGACGATCCGGCCTGCGTTGTTGATGCCGTAGGCGAGGCTCGACCGGTCGTCGAACGCGCCGAGGCGTGTCAGGCCGAGGGAGTCCCACCGGGCCGCGAGTAGGAAGCCGTCAAACACGTGTGCGCCCACGGCCGCCCCGAAGTCGTTGACGTCGTAGGCCGTGCTGGCGGCGCTGGTTTCGAGCGCTTGTTCGGAGGAAAAGGCCTGCGTCGGAGCGCCGGCCAGGAGCGACGTGCCCACGATCTCCCCGATGTTGCTGATCCCGAATGCCGCGCTCACATCGTCGGTTGCGCGCCCGATGTCAACGATATCGAAGCGGCCGGCGAACACGGTGATTGTAACCGTGGCCCGGTCCGTCGCGCTGCTGTCATCAACGACCGTATAACTGAACGTGGCGCGGCCGGTGAAGTCGGCCGGCGGATTATACAGGAAGGTGCCGTCGATGCCGGGCTGGACAGTGCCCACGTCGGGGCTGGAGAAGCTCTGGATGAGGAGGTCGTCGCCATCGGGGTCGACATCGTTGGCCAGGACGTTCACCAGGACGGGCTCGTTCTCGATCGTCGCCGCGATATCGTCGACGGCGATGGGGGAGTCGTTTATAGGGAGGACGGTCACCGTGACCGATGCGATGCGTGGCGTGCCGCCGTCGGTGGTGGCGCGGAAGCTGAGGCTGGCAAGGCCGTTCTGGTTCGTCGCGTAGCTGAGGATCACCGTGCCGGCGAGGGAGTCGATCGCGATCTCGCGGAAGAACGTCGGGACGGGGTCGGTCACGAGACTGTAATGCAGGATGCTTCCCTCAGGGAACTGGGCGGCGAAGGCGGGGCGCAGGTCGATCGTCGTATCGCCGGCATCTTCCAGCACGACGATTTCCGGGAGGCTGAGCGTACCGGAGGGCGTGATGGCGATGAAGACGGTCGTCGGGTCGGACTCGTCGATGCCGTCGAACGCGGCATAGGTGAAGGAGTCGCCCACCGTCTGGCTGTTGTCGTGGCGGTAGGAAAACGAGCCGTCGGGGTTGAGCACGAAGGTGGCCGCGTTGTTCGGGGGGGACACGAGGCGAGCGGTGAGCGGGTCGGCCTCGGCGTCGGCGTCGTTCGCGAGCACGCCGGCCACGGCTGGCACCGTGAGCGTCGCCCCCTGGCGGACGAGGTAATTGTCCTCGCTGGCGTTCGGGGCCGTGTTGAAGCGGTCGATCGTGATCTGGAAGGTCTGCGCTTCACTCGCGTCCTTGCCGCCGTTGGTCGTTCCGCCGTCGTCGACGAGGGTGACGGTGACGGTGGCCACGCCGAACACGTCGTCGCCCGGCGCCGGCGCATAGGTGAGGGTGCCGTCCGCGCTGATATCCGGCAGGGCGACAAAAAGTGCGTCGTTATCGGTCGTCAGCTGGAAATCGATGGTCTGGTCCGTCTCGTTTTCCGGGCCGGCGCTGATGTCGGTCGCCCAACCCGGCACGCTTTGCAACGGGGCGTTCTGTGGCAGCGCTTGATCGGGGCCGGCGGTGAAGGTGGGGGCGTCGTTGACGGGCAGGACGGTCAATCCGATCGTCTCCTGCTTCCACAGGCCGCCCGTATCCGTGGCGCGTACAGTGATAGATCCATCGCCGGAGGCGTCCGCCAGGAGCGTGATGGTGAGCAGGGCGGGGTTGCCCGCGATAGTGAAGGTGTCGAAGAGGGTGCTATCGACCTCCCCCTCGATCGAAAAGACCAGCTGATCGTCGGCGTCTTCTTCGTCGCCAAAGATCGTATAGAGGTTGTAATCGATGGGCGCGGCGTCTTCCAAGACCGTCGAGTCCGGGACGGCAACGGCCGTGGGCGGGTCGTTGTCGGAGTTTACAGCGATGGTGAAGGTATAGGTCGCGGTGTTGGCTCCGCCGTTTACGGTGCCTCCGTTGTCGCTCAGCAGGATGGTGACGGTGGCGACGCCGCCGGCGTTGTCGGCCGGTGTAAAGGTGATTGTGCCGTTGGCTCCATTGATGGTCAGGGTGGGCTGGACGACAAAAAGGGCGGGGTTATCGTTCGTCAGGCTCACGGACACCGTTTGCACGGCCTCATCCGACGGGCCGGCGGCGATCCCTGTCGCCCAGTTCGGGAACGACTGGGGCCCTTCATCTTCCCCGATCGATATGTTATCACCCGGCGTCATCGTCGGAGCATCGTTGACGGCCGTAACGGTGACCGTAAAGGTGGCTTGAATGAAGAGCCCACCCGGATCCGTCGCACGGACCGTCAGGCTCGCGGCGCCGTTTGCATCCGGGGCATAGTTGAGGGTCAGCGATCCGGTGGAGGCATTGATGGCGGTGGATTCAAAAAGGGCGGCGTTGGTATTCGCCTGGACGCTGTACACCAGCGTGTTGTCGGCATCGTCCGGGTCGCTGAAGCTGTCGAACAGGGAGATAACGGTGTCGGCGGCGTCTTCCACGACCGTAATGCCGGTGATGCCCGACGTGGTCGGCGGGTCGTTGATCTCGCGGATCGTCAGAGTGACGGTGGCGACGTTGGACGTCGCTGTGCCGTCGCTGGCGACATAGGTGATGGTGTCGACCGTGTTTTCGGAGCCGTCGTGGACATAGACGAACGAGCCGTTCGTGTTAAACGACCAGGTGGAGGCGTACTGGGGCGGCTGGATGACGGTGGCCGTGAGCGTCTGCCCGTCGGGATCGATGTCGTTGTCCAGCACACCCGGCGGTGACCCGCCGGCCGCGGCGATCAGCGACTGGCCCTCGGTGACCGTGTAGGCATCATTTACCGCGACGGGCACATCGTTCACGCCGGTGATCGTGATCGTAAACGTCTGCGCCGTACTCTGATCGACTCCGCCGTTGGTCACCCCGCCGTTATCCTGAAGGACGACGGTTACCGTTGCCGTGCCGCTCGTGCTGGGCGCCGGTGTGTAACTGAGCACGCCGGCCGAGGTGATCGCCGGCTGAGCGCTGAACAGGGCGGTCGAGGGGGTCGAGACCAGGAACGAAACCGTCTGCCCCACCTCGTTCGCGGGGCCGACAGAGATGCCGGTGGCCCATCCGGCCACCTGCTGGGCGCCTGAATCTTCCGCGACACTCTGGTTGGCGCCCTTGACAAAAGAAGGCGCGTCGTTGACGGCGGCGACGGCGACGGAGAAGGTGGTTTCGACAAAGAGGCCCCCGGTGTCGGTGGCGCGGACGGTGAGGTTCGCCGACCCGAACGCGTCGGGGGCGTAGTCGAGCGTCAGCGAGCCGGCCGTTCCGTTGACCGTCGTGGTCGAGAACAGCGCCGCATTCGTGTTGGCGGTGACGCTGTAGGTGAGCTGGTTGTCGGCGTCCTCGGTGTCCGCGAAGGCGGCGAAGAGATCCACGACCCGGTTGGCCGCATCTTCCAGATCCTGCACGTTTGCGATGCCGGACGATGTCGGTGCGTCGTTTACGTTGGAAACGGTGATGGTGAACGTCTGCGGCGCGCTGGAGGCGACGCCGCCGTTGGCCGTGCCGCCATTATCGGATAAAATGACCGTGACGATCGCCGTGCCGCTGACGTTGTTGGCCACGTTGTAGGTGAGTGTACCGGTCGGGGAGAGGGCCGGCTGCTGGGTGAAGAGGCCCGTATTGGTGTTGGATATCGAGAACGTCAGCGTCTGCGCGCTCTCGTTCGCCGGCCCGGGGCTGATAGCGGAGGCCCAGTTGGCCACCGAGACAGGCGGCCCGTCCTCGCTGGGGGACTGGTCCGGTCCTTTTGTGAACGACGGGGCGTCGTTCACGGGGGTGACGGTGACGGTGAACGTGGTCTCGACAGACTGACCGCCGGTATCGGTGGCGCGCACGGTGATCGACGCCGAGCCGTTCGCGTCTGCGGCATAGTCGAGCGTGAGGGTGCCGGCGCTGATGGCGGCGCTGGCGAACAGAGCGGCGTTGGTGTTAGCCTGGACGGAGTACGACAGCGCATTGTCCGCATCCTCGGGGTCGGCAAAGGCCGCGAAGAGGTCGATACCCGTAGTAGCGGCATCCTCCAACACGGTGACATTGGCGATGCCGGAGGTCGTCGGCGGGTCGTTTGTGTCCGAGATCGTAATCTGGAAGGTCTGCGGCGCACTGGTGTCGACGCCGCCATTGGCCGTGCCGCCGGTATCACCGAGGGTGACCGTGACGGTGGTGGACCCGCTGAGGTTGGGCGCCGGCGTGTAGGTAAGGGTCCCCGCGGCCGAAACGGCCGGCTGGGTGGAAAACAGAGCGCTATTCGCGGCGCTGGTGGAGAAGGTGAGGGTCTGGGATGCTTCGTTGGCCGGCCCGGCGCCGATCCCGCTGGCCCAGCCGGCTACCGTCTGTGCGCCGGCGTCTTCACCGACGGACTGATCTCCACCCTTCGTAAAAAACGGCGCATCGTTGACGGCCGTGACCGTCACGGTGAACGAGGTCTCGACAAAGAGGTCGGTCGGATCGGTCGCGCGGACGGTTAGGACGGCCGAGCCGTTCTCATTGCCGGCGTAGTCGAGCGTCAGGGTGCCGGCCGCGGGGTCGATCGGCAGATTCGCGAACAACGCGGGGTTGCTGTTGCCCACCACGCTGAAGGTGAGCGCCTCGTCGGGATCATCAGGATCCTGAAACGCGGCAAAGAGGTCGATGCCGGTGCTGGCGGCGTCCTCGAGGACGGACACATCGCCGATACCGCTGGTCGTCGGCGGATCGAGCTGGGCGACGATGGTGATCGAAAACGTTTCCTGGTCGCTGGAATTGGTGCCGCCGTTGGCGGTGCCCTCGCTATCGACGAGGGTCGCCGTGATCGACGACGTGCCGCTGGCTCCGGGCGCCGGCGTAAAGGAGAGTGTGCCGGTCGACGAAATAGCGGGCTGGACGGAGAAAAGTGACGGCGTACCCACGCCGAGCGTGAAGGTCAACTCCTGATCTTCATTATCCGGCCCGGCCGCCAGGCCCGTGGCCCAGTTCGGGAACGACTGCGCGCCGGAATCCTCGTTGACGGTGATATTGCCACCCGGGGTAAAACCGGGGGCGTCGTTGACGGGGGTGAGGGTGACGGAGAAGCTGGTTTCGACAAACAGATTTTCGGTGTCGGTAGCGCGTAAGGTGACAACGGCCGAGCCGTTAGCGTTGGGCAGGTAGGTGAGCGTGAGGAGGCCGGCGTTGCCGTCGACGGCCGTGGTGAAAAGGCCGCCGACCGAGACGGATTCGACAGTGTACAGCAGCGCATCGTCGGCGTCGATGTCGTCGGCGAAGGCGGCGAACAGATCGATGGCCGTGGGCGCCGCATCCTCGAGGACGGTCACATCGGAGATGCCGGTGGTGGTGGGCGGGTCCACGGCTCGTTCACGAGCGGCCGCGGCGATCTCGGTCGGGCTCACGAGCCAGAACGCGACGCCGGCGAGAATGCCGCTCAGAAACGTTTTTGATGGGCGCAATAGCATGAAGGTACGGGATAATTACGGCTGTCCGGGGAGGAGGGCGCAGGCCGGCTCACCCGGTCGGCTTTCGTTGCCCGATGTGTCGACGGCCAGAATGCGGTACCACTGACCGGCCTCGCCCGCGGGGTCGACCCATGTGCGCTCGGCGAGCAGGCCTTCGTGGACTTTTTCGTACGTCCCGGTGGCCGACGCGGCCCGGTATACATGGTAGCCGGCGAGGTCCAGCGCGGCGACCGGCTCCCAGCTTAGCCGCACGCCGCCGGCCTCGAGGGCTTCTCCGTGGACGTTGCGCACGGACCGGGGCGGCATGGCATCGCGCATGACGACGCGCTGCCGTTCGGAGCGAGCGCTTTCGTTGCCGGCGGAGTCCGCGGCGGTGAGCCAGAAGGTGTAGGTGTGGCCGGGGGCGACATCGTAGGCCTCGAAGCGGCGCTGGCCGGGGGGTACGGTATGGGTTTGGACCCGCGCCGCGCCGTCTTCCTGGCGGTACAAAAGGTAGGTCATGAGATCTTCGTCGGCCGACGGATTCCACGTCAGCGCGATCCGATTGCCGTGTTCGATCGTGGCGTAGAGCGCGGTAGGCGGCGGCGGGGGGGTCTGGTCCGGAATTCGAACCGTGGCGGTCGCCGGTGCGCTGAAGTTGCGGGCGTCGTCCATCGCGAGGACGGTGTAGCGGTATACGCCGCCTTCGGCGAATCCGTGGCCCAGCTCGCCGGCGTCGACATACCGCGTGGCCTGTACATCTTCCTCGTTCACGCGCAGGTCGATGTCCGGCGCGCCCGCGCCGATCCGGCGGCGGAGGACGACAAACGCGCCGGCGTCGCCGGCCGGGGCCTGCCAGGCGAGCTGGACCGTGCCGGATTCGTACCGGGCTTCGAGCATTTCAGGGGTCGCCGGCGGCGTATCGTCGATCACCAGCGCCATCGCCACATTACTCAGTGGACTTTCGTTGCCGGCCTCGTCCACGGCGGCGACGCGATAGAAATACGCGCCTCCCTGGGCCGTGCGGAGGGTATCGTTAAACACGGTCTCGGTAGGGGCGAGAAGGTCGGCGTTGACTCGGCCGTAGCCGCCGTCGTACACCACCTGCTCGGACCGATAGACGTGATACCCGCGTGCATCCTCCGAAGGCGTCCACGCGACACGCACGCGCCCGCCGGAGAGCGGCGAGGCGGCGACGCCGTCCACCACGGCCGGCGGCTGCCGATCCACGACATCGAAGCGGAGTTCAGCACTCGGCGCGCCGGCCTGCCCGGTGAGGTCGACAGCCTGCACGAACAGCCGCTCGGTCTGCCCTGTGGTCGGCGCCTCGAACGTGACGGCGTACTCGAAAACGGCGTTGTTGCGGAGGATGATCGCGTCGTGGAGGCGAACGGGTGCGCTGGTCGCCGGGTCGATCCGGAACGCCTCGAAGCGCACCACGCGGTCATCCGTCTTGAGGCTGGGGGGAACGTAGCGCCAGTACAGCGTGATCGCGCGGCCGTCGTTGATGGCCCGCAGACCGATCGGGGCCTCCGAGCGGCCAGGAAGCAGCAGTAGCGTCTGTTCGAGCGTTACACCGGTCGGTTCGTCGCGCGCGTCGACGAACTCCATCCGGTAGGTCACGACCGCTTCGAGGGGCGCGGTCCGGTCGATATACCGCCGGCCGAGGGCATCGGCCACGTCGGGGTAGATGAAGGTGAGGAGGTTGGCGATTCGGGTATCGCTGCGGACTTTCGCGAGCGTGCTGTTGGCGTTGTCCTGGCCCGTGGCGGACTCGATCGAGCCGTAGAGCACCCCGAGGAAGTCCCGCAGTTCATCGCCCGACCGTACGCTGTGGATCGGGGAGGCGTTGAGGCGGACGAAGGCCGCTTCGCCGTCGTCCCGTCGGTACAGGTTGAAGCCGTGCTCGATGGGCACGAGCGCCGTATGGTAGATCTGGACGGAACGGTCGTCCTCGCGGACGGCGATACGCAGCTCGCCGGCCGGCGCCTGCGCCCCGGCCCGCTCCGGCGCCATCAACACACAGAACGCCAGGGTGAGGGCGATCCGGAGACGGAGGGTCGATATGGAGGAAACGCGTAACGTCACTGGCCGATTCCGGGAGATCTGAAGAGGACGGTTTTGCTGACGGTGGTCTGGAGGCCGGCGCCGTTTGTGGCGCGGACCTCCACCTTGAGGGTTCGGCCGGAGCGTATCGCCGGCTCGTCGACACCATATATCTGACGCTCGAAGCGGGCTTGAGGCACCGCGATCTCGAAGACCGGCGCCCAGTCCGTCAGCACGGTCTGGTCGACATTATCGAGGAAGCGATAGTCTACCTGGTGGATCCGCGATTCCGGGTCCGACAATTCGTCGAGCACCAGCGCGATCTCTTCGTTGAAGAAGTGCAACGCGATGGCGAGCTCCGGCGGCGAGACATCGCTCTGGATCACTACATCCACCTGGGTGGTTGCGGTGGCGACGAGGCCGGCGCTGTTGACCACGCGCACGTCCACATCGACGCGTGTGCTCGTGGCGATGAAGGGCAGATCGACATACGACAGGCTTCCGGGGAAACGCCCGTCCGTGCCGGCGGCGAGGGGCGTCCAGGGGGCGAGTGCTTCGCCGGCGCCGGTCCGCAGCCGGTAGGCGACCTCCACGATGGACGACTGCGCGTCCGAGGCGGGGCCGATGCGCAGCTCGAGGCTATTGGGCCGGCGCGCGTCGTAGGCGTTCAGGTGGATGGCCTCCAGCGCCGGCGCCTCGGGCGGCGTGGTGTCGCCGGGGATGGAGACGGCCGTTTGCCGGTAGCCGTAAAGGCCGGCGCCGTTATGCGCGCGGAACGCGACGAGCACCTCGCGAGCGCCGTCGAAGGGGAAGGCCGTGCGGGGGACGGAGAAGGCGGGCGGCGTCGCGCGGATCACGTTCGGCGCCGGCACACGGGTCCACTCCCGGAACACGATCGCGTCATTCGCGGCGTCCGTCATCCGGTAATCGAGGCCGGCGATCAACGATTCGGCGTCGCGGAAGGCCCCGGGCGTGATGAGCAGGTAGCCTATGCCCTGGGCGTTATCGACAAACGACATCTCGATCCGCGGCGGCATCTGTGGGGGCGTCTCGTCCCGATCGATGCTCACCCGAACGCGCTCGGTCGCCTCCAGGCCGGCGGCGTTGACGGCGCGCACGGCAACATCCAGCGTCAGATCGCCGGCGTCTGAAGGAAGGGGTAGCGAGAACGCCGGCGCCCGGTGCCGCGGCGTCCGCGGCGTGGCGAGCGGCGTCCACGCCTGGATCACCTGGGCAGTGTCCTGCCCGGCGGTCACGCGGTACTCGATCCGTTCGATGACCGACTCCGCATCGGCCACAAGGCCGGGCGTCACGACGAGACCATCGGGCCGGGCGCCATCGCCGGCGGCGGTCGCGGTCAACCCTTCGATGCTCGGCGGCGTCTGGTCGTTGATCAGGACGACCGGGGTTTCGACGATCCGCTCCAGCCCGAGGCCGTTGGTCGCGCGGAGCTGCGCGACAAGCGACAGGCTGCCCTCGGGCGACGGGACGGTGAGCGCGGTCACGGCCGGCGCGAATAGCCGGTCGTTTTGCTGGTTGACGAGCGGCGTCCAGTCGATCACCGTCGCCCCCTCGCGTTCAGGGTCGATCAGGCGAACGGCCATCTCGGCCACGCCTGTCTCGGGATCCGACGCGGCGCCGGCCACGATGCGCAGCCGCGCCGGAGCCTGGTTGCGCGGCATCTCGATGAGCGACACGGCAAACGCCGGCGCCACGGGCGCCGTGTCGTCGGTGACGGGCGCCAGGACCATCCGCCCCGTGGCGAGGGTGGCGCGTTCGTCGGCATTTTCGAGGCGGACCTCCACCTGCGCGGTAGCGGGCAGGGTCAGTTCGGGTAGGGAGATGAGCAGGCGGGCGCCGGGGAAGTACACGCCGGCGTCGGTCGGGGCGTCGCTCCAGGTTGAATCCGTCGGCAGGGTGATCGTCTCGCCCGGGGCATCCGTCAGGACGATGCGGTAGGTGACGGCGACGATTTCCGAACGCGCGTCGAAACTCTCGCCGATCGCCAGTTCGAGGGTATTCGCCTGAATGCTGTTCCGGGCATCATAATAAAACAGACCGAGCGTGGGTTCGCTGGGCCGGCTGGCGCTCAGCGCGCTCGCGCGCGGGATCTCCAGCGCCGCCTGGCTCCGGAAGGCCTGGCCTTGCCGGTTCTCGACGACCAGCTCCGCCAGCACCGTCGCGTCCACGGCACTATCCGGCAGCGCGTGCACGATGGTGCGGCCGGCAAAACGCTCGCCGGCGGTGACGGGCACCGACTGCCACGGGGCGATTTCCCGGCCGGCCACGTCGGCGTCGCGCAGCCGGTACCGAATGGCGGCGGGGGTCGCGAGTGGATTGTCGATGGGTTTGAGGACGAGGTACAACTGGCCCTCCCGCGCCTCGTCCGGCTCGGTGTAGAAAAGGGTAACCTCGGGCGCCGTCGGCGCGGCGGCCGCGGCGTCGCGCTGGATGGGTTGGCTGGCGACGGCGCTTAATCCCTGGCCGTTGATCACCCGCACCTGCAACTCCGGTTCGCCGGCGCCCAACGCGGCGGGGTCGAGATCGATCCGGGCCCCCGGGAACGCCCCCGAGACGGCGTCGAACGGCAGCGGCTGCCAGTCCGCCACTACGGACTGCGATGCGGGGTCGACGAGGCGATACGCGGCCGAGCCGATACCGGACTCGGGGTCGGCTACCGGGCCTACGTTGATGGACACCCCCTCGGGCTCGGCGTGGACCCTGTCGTTGTGCACATACACTTCCAGCGCCGGCGCCGGCGGCGGGCTATCGTCCACATCGAGATGGAGGAAGGCGACGGACGTACGCGACGACACCCCGGCGTGGTTGACGGCGCGGGCTTCGACGATGACGGGCCGGCCGCTGCCAAAGCGCGGAAGATCGAGGGTGTGCTCCAGGCTGCCGGCGTAAAAGGCGAACTGGGTCGGGTCGAGCAGGGTGAAGTCATTCCAGTCCTGGATCGGCTGCCCCGTGCTCCCGTCGAGCACGCGGAACAGGATGCGATCCACCCCCGATTCGACATCCTGGACGTCGGTCAGCAGAATGTGGAGCTGACTGGGCCGCTCGGCGTCGTAGAAACCGGTGTGGGAAAGCGTGAGCTGGGGCTCCGTTGGGGGGGTGGCGTCGCGCCCCGGAATCTGGATCGTCTGCCGGGCGATCGACTGCAAGCCGGCGCCGTTTGTCACGCGGAAAACGGCGCTCAGGTTGAGGGCGCGGTCCGGGAAGGCGCCTTCGACGATCGGGATGTAATCCGCACGCGCGCCGAGGTCGCGTTGTGGCTGGCGCGGTGCGATCAACGGCTGCCAGTCGGCCTCGGCCAGGTTGGTCTCGGCCCCTTCCACGAGTACATATTCGACCTGCTGGATGCCGGACTCGGCATCGCGCAGGGTGTCGAACGCCACGAGCAGGCTGTTGGGGTGCTCGTGGTTGAAGGGGTTGAAATACGTCAGCGCCTTCAGGGCGGCGACGGGGGGCGTGTCGTCCAGGCTGAGGCGTAGCGTCTCGTGGCTCACGGCGGTCAGGCCGGCGCCGTTCTCCACGCGCGCCTCGACGCGGATGGCCAGGTTGCGCTCCTGCACGGGCAAGCCGGTTTCGATCGTGCGGCCGGCGAACGTCGCACGGCTGATGACGACCTCCGTCCAATCCTGCAGCACATCTTCCACGTTTTCCTCGTTGACGATGCGGTAGGCGACGGAGGCGATGCCGGACTCCGCGTCGCGCAGCTCGCCGAGTGTGAACCACAGGGTGTTGGGCTCGTCGCTGAAGTAGGCGGAGTACGCCAGCCCGGCCAACACGGGCGCCGGAGGCGACGTGGCGTCGAGCGGGGTGAGAAGCGAGTCAGGCCGCACGACAGGCGCCGGCGCGTCGGGGTCCACGGGCACGGTGAAGCGGCCCGAACGGGTGGCGCTGAGGCCGCCGGCTCCGCGGACGCGCAACGTCACGTCGTAGGTGTGCGTCTGGTCCGCCCCGTCGCGTTTGAAGGCCGCCACGGCGAGCGCCGGCAGGGCGCCCACACTTGCGAACACGGAGGTCGAGTCCGACGGTTGCTGAATGGCTATGCTCGTTTCGACAATCTCGATAGGATGCTGCGCCGTCCATGTGATGGTTGCGGTCGAGCGATAGCCGGCGGGTTCGATGCCGATCTTCATCGACTCGATGCTCGGCGGGATAAGGTCGTCCGCGAGGAGGCGGTAGTTGCCGCGGTAGGGGAGGAACTGGAAGGCGAGGTTGACGCCCTCGGGATCTAGCCGGCCCATCGACGTACGCCAGTTTTTATATTCCTCCGCCATGCCGTACAGCGTCGTCGTCATGGCGGTCTGGGTGTCGTACATCGGGTCCAGGGCCCGGGTGAAGGCGCCGTAGGCGAGGGCGATGGAGTCCTGATGCGCGGCGTAACGGTCGGCTCGGAGGGTGGACCGGGACGTGAGCGAGTCGGCGGCGGCCAGCAACGCGGCGGCCGGCGCATCGAACCACAGCCACTTACCAGTCGTCCGGTAGAGGGTCTTGAGCGCTTCGGGGTCCGCCGCGGCGACACGCTGGCGGAAGGCGGCTTCGTCGGCGATCGCCTCGTTGATCCACCCCGTGCCGGCGGCCATCTCCTTCAGCCGATCGACGCGGGCGAGCACGGCGCGACGCAGGACCTCCGGCTTATCGTCGATCGCGCCCAACTGGTCCTCGATGTCGCGCTCGATCACACGTTCCTGCCCGGCGAGCCAGGCGCTCCGCTCGGTGGCCCAGGCCGCGAGCGACCAGTCGGCATCGGCCTGCCGGCCGTGGTAGGCGCCCAACGACGCCACGGCCTCGGCATACCGGATCGGCTGATCCGGCGTCCGGGCGATTTTCAGATTCACCAGGTTCAGCTCCAGCGTACCGACCGCGCGCGTGAACTGGAGGTCGAGCGCATCGTTGCGCTCCTTGAAAGCGAGCAGACTGGTCGTCTGCCGGTCCTGCACGGTGGCGTCGATCTCGAATCCGCCCCGGCCGGCCGGCGTCTCGTTCGGCCATTCGGCCCGGACGACGGGCGATACGTTCAGGTCCGTGGGGATCTCGACTTCTTCCGTCAGCCACAACAGGCTGCGTGGGGCGAGGCTGGCGAGGCCAAAGAGATCAGTTTCGGCGCTCCGCGCCGCCGTGGCGATGGCGGTGGTCATCCCCAACCAGGCATCGTTCGCGGCCTCGGATGTGGCCGGCGTATCGGGGTAGGCCGTCCGCGCCGGCCGGTTGCCATCGGCGAAGAGGCCTTCGGCCAGGTGGGTGAGTGTCTCGGGCACGTCGCCGCCGGCGCGCTCGTCATCGAGGAGGCGGGCGCTGAAGGCCAGGAGGGTGTCGGAGGATTGGGTGAGAAGGCCGGGGGCGATGCCGGGGAAGGGGTCGGCGCCGGCCTGACGGAGGACGCGCACGGCTTCCTGGAGGCGAATGCTTGCCTCCTCGGCGAGCTCGGGCATGGCCGCGCTGTGCTGGCGCCCTTCATTGATCATGCGCCGGAACGTCATGTTGCGTGCGTCGCCGGCGTAAAATTGTCCGCCCTCAACCGATAGCCACGGGTCCAGCGGGCCGGTATACACGAAGGGCACATCGACATAAAGATTACTGGCCGCATACAGCCGCTGCTCGTCGTTGTGGCGGACGAGGCTGCCCGTGAGCCGGCTGCGTCCAAACAGTACGCCGGGGAGCAGCGCGAGGTCGCTCTCGATGGCGGTGAACCCGCCGAGGGCGCCCTGGCGGGTATCGAACCAGGCGGTGAGCTGCAATGGGCGCGGGACGGTGAGGCTGCCTGTCACGACGGGGCGCATGTCGGTGAGGTCGAGCAACAGGCCGTCGACGCCGGCCTGATACCGGCCCGACAGTGGGAGGGCGTCGTTGACGAGAAAATCGCCGTAGCCGAAGGCGGACCATCCCCCCGCCGGCGTGGCCTGGAAGGCGGTGTGTACGAAGCCGCCGAGCGTGGATGTGAAATTGACGGTGAGGGCGCCCTGTCCCTGGAGGGTCGTGCCCAGCGAGTCGTCGGTCACCTCTGCCAGGAATAACGCGGCATCCAATTCGTCTTCGCGTTGGAGCAGCGTCCCGCGGAGGTCGAAGGTCGTGAACTGGTTGGTGATGGTGAAGAGGCCGGCGCCCGTCACGCCATGGGACGAATCGGCCGGCGCGAGGGCGATGTCGGCTGGAAGATACAGGGCGAACGGCGGTGCGCTCAGGGAAGGCCAGCCGGCCGGGTTGGCGGCGCTGAAGGCGCCGTTGTGCCGCTCGTTGAGCATCCGGGAGACCGGCTCGAGGTCGGCGGTGGCGGGGCGATAGAAGAGGCCTCCGCCGGCTATTTCGATAGCGCCGAGGCCGGGAATCCAGTCGATGACCTGCGCGGCGGGGGAGAAGAAGAGGGCGAGGCTGGGCCGGCCCTGAAGCGCGCGCAGATGGCCGGTCGTCGTCACCGGGATGTCGCGGAGGAACGTGAAGCCCGTGACGTCCAGCGAAGGCTCGCCGTCGAGGGCGGAATGACGTAGGTCCGCCATCACCCGAGTGCCGGCGGCCAGTGTCGTCTCCACCCGATCCAGCCGCAGCTCGGTTGCGCCAGCGGTGGTCAGGTAGGCGGTCAATGCGTTTGCCCGGCCGTCAAACCAGCCGTCGGTGAGGCTGATCTGGAGGGTGTCGCCGCAGACAGCGCCGAACCGGGCGTACGCTTGCACGGACAACGGGGCGGTCGGGGCGGAAGCCACCCGGCCGTCGGGGTCGAGGAAGAGGTGCTGGGGCTCCAGCGAAAGCGACTGTAATTCGGAGCGACGCTGTTCGAGCTCGAAGCAATCCGTCTGGACGGCGAGGATGCCATCGAAGCTGAGGGTGGACGCCCCCGTTGCGTGGCCGGGCTGCACGAGGCCGGCGGGGCCGATGACCCGATCGCCCAGGCTCAGGCCTCCGGAGATGCCAGCCGCGTTGAGGCGGACGAGCCCGGCGAGCGAAACAGTCGGCGAGCTGGCGTCGGGCAGGGTGACGGAGCCGACATGCAGGTCGTAGAGCCCGTTGCCGACGACGAGCGGCGCAGGGTCCGTGGCGCCCTGAAAGGCTGTGAAATACTGGATCGGGGCGGCGGCTGGGACGATCACGCCGGGCGTGCGCCGGAGGTCGGAGACCCGTCCAAACGGGATGGCCGGCATGCGGGTGACGTCGGTGCGGCTGATGCGCGAGCTGTCGGCGGCGTTGGCCGAGTCGCTGGGTCGCAGGAAGAGCCGGGCCGCGGCGAGCAGACGCGCCTCGGCCGGCCGCCACGGGCTGAAGTCGAGTTCGGCCGCCTCATACTGGAAGATGGCGGCATCACCGAACGCCATCTGAAACGCCGGCTTGGCGGACGCGCGGAGCGTCTGGCCGGCGAATTCGACCGCGCTCTGTCGCAGCGTTCCGTCCAGGCCTACCGTGAAGGCCACGCGACCCGTCGGAAATAACGAGGCCGTGGAGGGGGTGACTACGGTGGGCGCCGTGCGTCCGAGCGGGGCCGCGCCCGGAGCCCGTGGCAACATCGGGCCGAGGCGCTCGGAGGGCGCCGGCATGTCCACGGAGCCCGCAATCGAGAGCCGAAGACCCGTCTCGCCCAGGGCGAGGGCGAGGGAGTCGAGCCGGAAGACGTTGGGGATGATGTCGATCGATTGTCCGAGGCTCAACAGGGACAGCGCGGTACTGTCGGCGTCGGCGAACCCGGCGGTGCCAAGGAAGACCTCGCCATCCATCCCGATCTCCATACCCCGGAACGTCGCACGGCCGCCCGTGCGCGACTGGAGTAGCGGAGACTCATACGCGCCGTCCAACGAGGCGACCAGCGCGCGCCGGCCCTCGTCGAAACGCCATTCGAGCCGGCTGATCTGCTGGGTCAGCAGACCCTCGATGAGGACGGGAGCCTCAGGCCCCGAATAGGGCCGGCCGAGATAAACGCCGGCGGGCCCGACTTCCAGCGCAAGGCCCAGGGTATAGTACTCGCCCAGCCGGGCCGGTAGCCGCATCAGGCCGGCGAGGCTCAGGACGGGTAACGGGTTGGCCTGCAAGCGGTTCGCCAGCATCGGATCCAGCGCAAGGGAGCCGGCGCCGAAGGGAATGGTCCGGTTCGAATGCGGGTCGAGGGCCAGGTCATACGCCCACGCGGCGTCCGGCTCGCGGTAGCCAGCGGTGAACCGGAGCGCGGAAGCCGTCGAGTCCGGGTGCAGGAACGGCGAGGCGATTCCGCCGTCGATTGTCACGAACGTGACGCCGTCTTCATGGCCGATGCGGGCCGTGTCGGCGCTGAAGCGAAGGCGGCCCTCGTACCAGGAGCGCGGGGGGATGACGACGGGAGCCGTCGCCTCGCCGTCGACCAGGCGGAAGGAGGCAGCGACCGTCGCGGTCGAGTCGGACACCAGCACGTCCGGCAGGGCGATACGGGCCTCGAGCGTGGCCTCGAAGCGGGTCGCGCCTTCGGCGAGCGTGGCGCGGACATGATGCACGCGCAGCGGATCGATCGACGTGGCGATGCCGCCGGCATCGCCCTGGCCGATGAGTTCGCCGGAGATGATTTCAAAGGCATCATTGACCGTGATCTCGCCGGCGACGGGCAGGCTGAACCGGGCGGGGTGGGTCATCTGCAGCCGCGCGGCGTCGACGCGGAGGACGGTCAGCCCACGGGTGGACCGAACGATCGTTACCGAAGGGTCGCCGCCGGCTTCGCGCAACCACAGCGCGCCTGCGATGCCCGCAAGCGGGATGTGTTCCGGCAGATCGGCGGGCTCCATCGCGCGGCCGATCGAGAAACCGTTTTCGTCGAACCGGCCCAATGGGGTCGCCTCCAGGAGCACCTCGGCGCGACCGGTGTTGGCGCGGGCCGGCTGAAGGCCGAGCTTAAAGGTCTCGGAGAACGTGAACCGGAGGGGGGCGTCGTCGGATAGGCGTCGGCCGGCGAAGGTGCTGTCCGCAAAGAACGTGACGCCCCGGCCGTCCAGACGCGCTTCGACCACGTCGATCACAAAAAGCGGGCTGAAGGCAGGATAGGCCCATTCGAAATCATCAAGACGGGCCGACCCTTCCACGACGCGGCCGTCGGCGAGGTCGATGGCGATGGTGCCGCTGCCCGATGCGCGGTCCCCGGTGAGGGGCTCGTGTACGCCGGCAACCTCACCCTCGATCCAGGTGACCAGTGTGTCGCGTTCGTAGGTCAGCTGCATGCGGGCCGAATCGAAGACGAGGGCCATGGGGCCGGCGGTGACGAAGCCGCAGGGCGCAAAGGCGTCGCTTTCGCCGGTGATGACCGAGCCGTCGGTACCGCTGGCGATGCGGACCGTGGCCGGCGTCGGGGCGCACGCAAGGCCGGCAGCGTCGGTGAGTGCGGCGTGGGCAAGGGTGCCCTGGAAGTCCAGTTCATACCCCTGGCCGGACGATTCGGCAAAGAATCGGCCCACGGCGCCTTCGGCTTCGAAACGGACGGGCGCCGCCATCGCCAGGCGGGCGGGCTCGCCCTGGAAGCGGTAGGGGAGGATGGGGCCTTCGAGCACACCGTCTACGAAGCGGGCATCCTGGAGGGTGAGCGAAGCGGCAGCGGCGGCGCCGGCAAGCGGGAGCCGCGCGAGGCGCGCGTCGAAGTCCAGCCGCAGATCCAGCCGATCGCCCGACCCCACGAGGCGTGTTTCCGGCAGCCGGATGCCGATGAGGCGCAGGTCGAACGCCCCGGCTGTTGTGAGGCCGCCGCCCTGTTCGCCTCCCTGTTTGCCGCCCAGGGCACCCCCGGCGTCGTTGATGTCTTGAGGCGCGATGTGCAGACCCGTGTCGCGCAGTTCGACCCCCTGAAGCGGGGCCCTCAGCGTGTCCACAGCGACGACGAGGGCCAGGCCGGCGTCGAGCGCGGCCGAGAAACGAGGCGCCCCGGCGGCGCCCGAGAGCCACAACGCGTCGATGCCGGCTACCTCGATCGCGGTGGCGCCCAGGTGGAGTGCGCCGACGTCGAAAGCGCCGGCCTCGGCCGGCTCAAATCGCGTAAACACGGCCTGTCCAGCGCCCGAATAGGCAAAAGCGATGGCGGCGCTTGCGATCACCAAATCGGCATCGACCACCTGGAAGGCCCCGGCGACAGTGAAGTCCACCACCCGCTCCGCCCCGCCGAAAAGCGGAACCAGCAAGCGTCCTTCGACGGATTCGACAGCCAGTCGCGCCCATCCGGCTGCGTCCAGCGCGAGGGTGCCGGCGACAGCGCCCGGCGCGACGTCGCCGGCCACGCGGCCGCGACCGTCCACCGTGAACACAACCGGTTCGCTGCCGGCAATCGGGGCGCCGAAGAGGGTGAGCCTGCCTTCGAGCTGGATCCGTGGCTCGCCGTCCGCGATGCCAATGACGATCCGTTCGGGCGCGATGGGGACGCCGACGGCGTCCAGGCCGGCCGTTTCCGGCGTCGTCGCCGCGAGCGACCCGCTGACCATCAGCCCGGTGCCACTCTGGATGACGACGGCATCGGGGAGGACCTCATACCGGGGCGCGGCGCCCTGGGCGGGGCCGCGAAATGCGGGGATCACGGCTTCGAGGCGGGTCCCGGGCAGCGGGGACAGGGCAATGGTGCCGCCGGCCAGTGGCATCGCCGCTACAAGCGGCACCCCGTTGCGCTTCAGCGGCACATAGGCGAGCCGTTCCTCGCCCACGATCAGGCGGTCCGGGATCTGGGCGATGACCGGGTCGCTCCGGTCGATGACGTGGAATCCTGAGGCATCCGCATACGCCCGGGCGACGCCGTCCGCCGCGAAGTCGATCCGCCCACGGTCGATCCCGAACGGCGCGAGATTCAAGGCGATGTCGGGCGAGTACGTCGCCGTCCAGGCCTCGCCTTCGAGCCCGGTGTAAGATACCCGAGCAGGATGGGTGCCGGCGGGGTGGACGCCGTCTCGATCCACCCGGGTCGGACTGTTCCATTCGAGCAACAGGCCCTCGCTCCGCGCCGGCGCGCTGCCGGCCGGCACAAACGCATGGTCGCTGAAGGCATCCGTGAGGGGGTTGAGGGCCACCTCGATCGCAAGCGGCTGTTCGATGACGATCGCGCCGGCGATGATCGCCTGGGTCTCCGCATCGATCACTACCCCTTCAAACCGCGCTTCGGCTGGAGCGCCGTTGACTTCGATGGGCAGGAGCCCGTCGAAGTACAGCTCAGTCTGCCCCGGATCCAGCTCCTGGGGGTTGGCGAGCGTGTGGACGATAAATGGTGCATTGACGGGATAACTCCAGGAGGCCACCATTCCGCCCAGCCCCTCTACGCCCACGGTGAAGGTGTTGTATTCGGTCTCGCCGGCGTCCAGCACCGGCATCAATCCGGCGGCATCGCGGGCGCGTACCTGCCACGCATAGGTGTGGTCTTTTTCGAGGGGTAATTGTTCGGCCGTATAGGCAAAGGCCGTCTGCCCCAGTAGAGGGATGCGGACGAGTTCGCGGTTGCTTTCGAGGGCCCGGTAGGAGGCCTGCCCCGGGAGGACTTCCACGATCAGCAGCTCGTACTCAAACAGGCTGCCGGCCGGTGCGCCGACGATCGGCGCCCAGGAGAAGACGGGGTACGGGCTGGTGAGCACGGTCTGGTCGAACGGCGAAAGCAGGATCGGCGGTTCGGCGTAGCGCACCTCGAACACCGCCATGCCCGGGATGCTGGGCAGCAGGAGGTCGGCCTCCTCGGGGACGGCCTCGATCGTCAGCGTATAGGTTCCCTCGGCAAGGAGGCCGGTGGCACTCGTTCGCGCATCCAGTCGGTCGACGAGTTCGCCGTAGGTGATGGGGAAGTCGATGGCCGGCGAGTCGTCCAGCCGGCGGTAGGTGTGAACGCCCGGTTCGTAGGCGTTGGGCTCGGAAAGTAGATCGAGCACGGTATCCCCATTGTGCTCCAGCGTGAGGCGAAGCCGAAACGCGCGCGGCTGCCGGCTGGGGCTGATGTAGATGAGTTGGACGTTGAAGAGGCCCTGATCGATCTGCCGGTCGAGATCGCCGAGATAGGGCGTCTCGAGCACCGGCGGGATGCCGCCGACCACGATCTGCACGGTACCCTGGCCGGCGGCCGGGGCGGCGCCCAGGGCGTACACGCACATCGCCAGCACGAAGGCGGGCAGCGTGTGTAGGATCGAGAAAGTATGGGTGGATCGTGCTCGCATCGAGCGGCCGTGCTTCGGTTTGGGGCGCGATCGCCCTAAAATTTATGTTCGAAACGGAGGGTCGATTGGATCTCCTGGAAATTTCCACGCAACGGCTGGCGGGTCGTAAATCCTCGTACGTTGAGCCGCAGGATGTCGCGTCCCGTGACGCGGTACGTGCCCGTCAGCGTCAGCCCGTACTGGCGCGACGTTTCTTGCTCGCGCGCGGTGTCGGGATCCGCGCCGGCCGGGGGGTCGAACATGAGGCGAGTCGTGGACACGCTGGCGTTGAAGCCGGCGTTCATCTTCCCCTCGAACAGCCCCGCGCTCAAGCCGGCGTTGAGGCTCATGGCCCGGACGTCCGTCGTGGGGGCTTTACTCGAAATCCGGCTCAGGCCGCTGTTGATCGACAGGCCGGAAGGCAGGATGACGGCGTGGGAGAGCGTGGACGTCAGATTGTTGAAATTCACCGGTCGGCGGTCCAGTGCGTCCTGGCGATCGGTCCGGTCGGCCAGGTTCTGGACGGCCAGCGTGAGCGCGAAACGGTGGGTGAGTGGTTCGATGGGGACGGTAAGGACCGGGGAGAGGAGCAGGGTCTGTGAGACGATGCGTTGCTTGAGGAAGTGGCTCGCGGGGTCGTCGAATACGGGATTGTTGGCGTTGGCCATCCACAGATAACCCGCATGGAGGAACAGCGCCGGCGAAAGCTGCGCCTGGGACGTCAGGTGGAGCTGATTCCGCTGGAGAGTGGCGTTGCGCGTATCGCCGAGGTTATTGCGGCGCGTGGTGATATCGAGTCCCAGCAGCAGACGCCGGTCGAGCAGCCGCGCCTGGGGTTGGAGCCTGAAGACGGCCTGGTCGCTGCGGGTGTAGGGCCTGCCGAGCGACACAAAGCCGGGCTGGACCCGCTCGTAGGAGGCCAGGACCGTGATCTGGTCGAACACCGAGGTATCGGCGAAGGCGGAATGCGTGTAGCGTGTTTCGATGAGGCCGGCGTAGTCGAACCGGCTCCCCACGCGCGGCGTAAAAAAACCGAGCATGCCGGGGGCGCCGTCGTCGGTGGCGCGCGCGGCGCGGGTGTCCTGTGTAAACGCCGAAGCCGTCAGTTCGCCGCTGACGGAGAGCCGACGCTCGAGGAAGTGGAGGCCGAAGGTGGGGGTGAGGCTGACGTTTTCGACCGGCGCGGCGCGAAACGAGGGATCTCCGGAATCCGGGTCGTCGCGGGCGATGAGGCCGATGAGGTGGAAGAAGTGGCGGCTTTCCGCACCCACCCCGACACGGGCGGAGAGCAGGGATCGATTATTGGCCGGCCTCCGTATGGCAGCGCCGATGCCGGTGTCGATGGCGCGCTGGGAGCGGCCGGCGAGGATCGATGCGACCCACCACGCGGGCCGGTAGTCCACGTAGGCGCCGCGGATCGTAGCGCCGTTCAGGCTGAAGCGGGAGAAGACGGGGCTCACATCGCCCACGGTGGCCTGGAGGCGCTCGCCCGAGGCGGAGAGGGCGAATCGGTTCATCGATTGGCGCAGCCGGTCGTCCTCGGTGGAGAGGTGGAAATTCAGTCCGTACGTGATGTCGGTGGCGGAAGCCGTAGCGGCGCCGAATACCGAGCCGCTGTTTCCGGGCCGGCGTCCGTTGATCCCGGTGGCGCTGTACGCTTCGGTGCTCATGCCAACCGATCCGCCGAGTGCCAGAGGCCCCAGGCGGGTGGTAGGTGGCCGCGTCTGCGCACTCGCCTCCAGCCCTGCGCCCGCGACGACGGAGAGGAGTACGAAGGCCAGGACACGTGGTACGATAGCGAGGGACCTGTCGGGGCGCAACTTGCTAAAATGCAATTGGGTGTGACCGGGGCGACGGCAGTCGCCTGTCGGAAAGAAGCTGCGGGTCCTGGGCGGAAAAGCGAGACGAGGCCATCGCGTTCAAACCAGGACAATCAGACCTGGGGAATCATTACGGGCTGACAGCCCATCGGCGCAAGGCGGTACGAACGGTCAGGGCGGTGTGGATCAACCCCCCGTGGCGAATTGGGTACAACCGTGCAAACGACGGGCACGGCACGCCGTAACGTGCTTTTCTGCCGAGGACTTTACGATAAGCGCACGCCTCGCCGTTCCTCTCAGTCTTGTGCGTACGGAAGGCTGCGCCTTTGGCTCAAAGCCGGGAAGACCAACGCTACGTCGTCACACTCACCCGCTATGCGGGAATTCTACGTCTTCGGGCGTGGGTCGGGATGAGGGAAACGTGAAGCGAATGGCCTCGTGCGGTCAACGTCGCCCATAGAGGTGGGTTCCAGGGCCCTGGGGATTAGGAAAGGCCCGGTCGTAGGATCATTGCAGGGCGTGATTGGCGGCCTGCTGGTAGAAGTCCATCGCTTCGGCGTACTGATCGAATGCACGGCATGCTTCGGCGGCCATGAAGTAGACCTGCGAGGGATCGGCGTTGTACCGCGCCGGAGGCTTCCCGTTGTACAGTCCCTGAAGCAACTCGGCCGCGTAGACGAACGACTCGGCCGCCGTACGCTGCTCCCCCTGCTCCCAGAGCGCTCGCGCCGCCAGGTGATGGATCAGCGGCTCATGCTCGGCAATCTTCAACGCTTCTTCGGCATGGGTGAGCGCATCCGCATAACGCTCCTGCAGGATGGAGAGCTGGATCGCCTCGACGCGATAGGCGAGTTCTTCCTCGCGTGACGGGTCGTCGAAGCTGCGGTGACCAAACAGCTGGCCGGCATCGCCGACCTGGCCCCGCTCGGCGCTCCAGCGATAGTCGGAACGGCGTGTCGGGGATGTGTGGACGATCTGCTGCATGGGGTTGACCTGATGGGATCTTTAAAGTATTCGATAGTCACTACCTTCAGCCGGATCTATTCGGCGATTACGGTCACTAATTAAGAGCAGGGCGCACCTTTAATTGTCACAATTGTGTGCAGATTGGATGGCAATGATCTGGTAAATTCCCCCCCATCTTCTACGTCTATGGCCTGGGGAGCGTAGGGTTTTCCTGGCGCGGACCTTGTAGCCTTTTCTCCGTGCCCATGGAGACCTTTACGCCCCTCTCGATTCGTTCATGCTGTTGTTGTACCTTGCGCTGGACCCGCCCCGGCCAACTCTCAGGCAAGGACGTTCAACGCGTTAAACCTTGCACCTTACACATTAAACCCCTTTTTCGTCCGTGACCTTCGACTCCCTGCGCGCGTATTGCCTCGCCAAAAACGAGGTGACGGAAGAAACGCCTTTCGGGCCGGATGTGCTTGTGTTCAAGGTGGCCGGCAAGCTGTTCGCCCTGACAGGCATCGATAATCACCCGACAACCGTCAACCTCAAATGTGACCCTGAACGCGCCATCGATCTGCGCGAGCGCTACGAAGCCGTGCGCCCCGGGTATCACATGAACAAAACACACTGGAATACGGTGGTGCTCGATGGCAGCATCGCCGATTCCGAGTTGCGCGAACTCATCGATCACTCCTACATCCTCATCGTCCAGTCGCTCAACAAAGCGGATCGCGAACGCCTCCTGTCCTGACCCCGTGTCTTGTTATGTTCGATCCGGCCACGATTTTGCATCTCGACAACCACCTGCTCGTGGTGCGCAAACCTGCCGGCGTGCTCTCCCAGGGAGACGCAACGGGTGATCCCGATCTCCTCTCCATGGCGAAGGACTACATCAAAGTCCGGTTCGAAAAGCCGGGTGAGGTGTTCCTTGGGCTGGTGCACCGGCTGGACCGGCCGGTGTCCGGGGTGATGGTGTTCGCGCGGACGTCTAAAGCGGCCTCGCGACTCTCCGCCCAGTTCAAGACGCGCGCGATCGAGAAGCGGTATGTCGCCCTGGTCGAGGGACATTGCACGGGGGAGGGGACCCTCGTCGATCATCTCTGGAAAGATCACCGGACGGTGCGGTCCGTCGGCGAAGGGCATCCGAAGGGGATGCAATCCGAACTGCACTGGCGCGCGATCGGGCATCGGGACGGGCTCACCTTGCTGGACGTCCAGCCCCGGAGCGGCCGGCCGCACCAGATCCGCGTTCAGCTCTCCCAGATGGGGCGCCCGATAACAGGCGACTTCAAGTATCGCGCTAAGCAGCGGTTTGACGGAAGAAATCTGGCCTTGCACAGCTACCGACTGGCCTTCGCCCATCCTACCCAGGGCGAAACCTGTGTCTTCTCGGCCGGCCCGCCCGACACCTGGCCGGCGTGGGCCCGGCGGCTGGTGGAGGCGCTTTGATAGGTTTGTGGAGCCAAGGGGGCGAGGCGCTGGGCCAGAAATGTGAAACGCGCACGCGTATTTGCCAGAAATTAGCCCCAGTGGACGCGCTGATGGGGTAGATTAGAGAAAACTTCAACGACGGACAGGAACTGAATTCCGCTTTTTTCGACTAAATGATACCTGCGGATGCCATCTCGGTAACCACACTGTATAGTAGTGGCCGATGCTGGCCGTCGCTCATTCTCGCATTCGATCGTCCCGATGACCCCGCGTCAGTACCTTTCTTATTATCAATACGACGATCGGCTGATCAGCGGGGAATTTTATGCGCCCGATCCACTCGTCCTGGATCCTGGGGATAAAGTCGGCGTCGTCCTCTTTAATCTTGGCGGTCCGTACAAACGCGCCGACGTTGCGCCGTTCCTGTACAACCTGTTTATGGACCCCGCCATCATCGACATGCCGCTGAAGGGGTCGTGGCGGCACTGGCTGGCGACGTTTATCGCGAAGAGCCGCGGGCGGAAGGTCGTGCAGGATTACGAAGCAATCGGGGGCGGCTCGCCGATCAACCGGATCACGCAGGAGCAGGCATCGGCCCTGGAGGGGCATCTCAACGACACGTACGGGCGCGGCGCCGGCATCTCCTTCCGCACCTACGTAGCCATGCGGTACTGGCACCCGACCAGCGAAGAGGCCGTTCGCCGTATGCAGCAGGATGGGATCACGAAGGTGTTGCTGCTGCCGCTGTACCCCCAGTATTCAAAAACGTCTTCCGGCTCGTCCCTGATGTACTGGTGGACCCTCGAACAGGCAAGCGAAATTCCATACTGGCCAACTTCCTTCGTCTACGAGTACGCCGCGAACCCCAAATACATCCAGGCCATCAGCGAACGAATCGACGAAGGGCTGCAGCGCTTTCCGCGTGAGGACCGGGCAGATGTCGAATTGGTTTTCAGCGCGCATGGGACGCCGATCCGAGAGATGCGCGACCGGCACGACCCGTACTGTTGCCACATCCACCGCTCGGTGGAGCAGGTGATGGCTCTGCGAGGCTACGACCGGCCGTTTCACGTGGCCTTCCAGAGCAAGGTGGGGCCGGCGGAGTGGTTGTCCCCCAACCTCCCAAACAAGCTCAAGGAAATGGCGCAGGCCGGCAAGAAGGCCGTGCTTGTCAACCCGATGGGGTTCGTTTGCGACCACGTGGGCACGCAGTTCGAGCTGGATATGGAAGTGCGCGAGCAGGCTGAAGGGCTCGGGATAACCCGGTACGAAGTGACGCGAGGCTTAAACAACCACCCGCTTTTTATCGAGGCGCTGGGTGAAGTGGTGGCCGCACAGCTCCGACTGCCGGCCAGTGAAGGCGTCCTGGGCACCGGCGACGGCGCGCCGGCGACACGCGCCGGCTACCCGCTGCGTCCGTGGAAAGAACAGCCCCTTTTTGGCAACGGCGAGTCCTGCCGGCGCTGCCGACAGTGTCCGGCCATCGTCGACGCGCGGAACTGGACGCCCGGCGTGCCCGAACCGCTGCCCATCGTTGATCCCCAACGCGTCGAACCCGGTATGGTCGAGCCTGGAAGCGAGTCCCCCTGAGTGTCCTGCCCCGGCAGACCTCGCGCGGTATCCGCGGCCGCGTTTCCGTGTCGCGACGGCGGTGCGTCCTCTCTTGCTCATCAGCTCTACCCCTCTTCGCATGGCATGCCGGATAACCTGAATCTGTCCCGCAGTAAAGCGGCCTTCGACGCCGCACAGGACGTCATCCCCGGCGGGGTCAACTCGCCCGTGCGGGCCTTCAAAAGCGTGGGCGGCACGCCGGTCTTTTTTAAGAAGGCGGATGGGGCCTATCTGTACGACCTCGACGGTAACAGCTACCTCGACTACGTGGGCTCGTGGGGGCCTATGCTCTTCGGCCACGCGGACCCGCTCGTCGTCCAGGCCGTCCGCAAGGCGGCGGGCCTGTCCACCTCTTTCGGCGCCCCGACACTCATCGAAATCGAGCTCGCCACCCTCGTGCGGTCCCTCGTGCCCTCGATCGAGAAGGTGCGCTTCGTGAACTCGGGCACCGAGGCCACGATGAGCGCCGTGCGCCTCGCTCGCGGCATCACGGGCCGGCCGAAGATCGTCAAGTTCGAGGGGCATTACCACGGGCATGCCGACTTCTTCCTGATCGCTGCCGGCAGCGGGGCGATGACCTTTGGCGAACCGAACTCACCCGGCGTGACGCCCGGCAACGCGCGGGACACCCTCATCGCCCGGTTTAACGACCTGGAGGGCGTGCGCCGGCTCGTTGAGGCCAACGCCGGCGAGGTGGCCTGTATCATCCTCGAGCCCGTCGCCGGCAACATGGGCTGTATCCCGCCGGCGCCCGGTTTTCTGGCCGGTCTCCGTACGCTGTGCGACGTCCACGGCATCCTGCTGATCTTCGATGAGGTGATGACAGGATTTCGGGTGGCGCGTGGCGGCGCGCAGGAGCGCTACGGCGTCCTCCCCGATCTTACGACCCTGGGGAAGATCGTCGGCGGTGGGCTCCCCGTCGGAGCGTATGGGGGGCGGAAGGAGTTGATGGACTATGTCTCGCCCGCCGGCCCCGTTTACCAGGCCGGCACCCTCTCCGGCAACCCGCTCGCGATGAACGCCGGCTACGCCACCCTTCGCCAGATCGCCGATTCACCCGAGTTGTACGATCGCCTCGAAGCCTACGGCGACGCCCTCGAACAGGGCACCCGGGATAACTTTCTGGTCGCCGGCGTGCCTTTTTTCCAGACGCGTGTCGGCTCCATGGGCACCCTCTTCTTCACCGACCGCCCCGTCACCGACTACGACACCGCCCGCACCTGCGACACCACCCGCTACGCGCGTTATTTCCACGCCATGCTCCGCCAGGGCGTCTACCTCGCCCCCTCTCAGTTCGAAGCCTTCTTCTTCTCCACCCGCCACGGCACCAAAGAACTGGCGCAGACCCTCCGGGCGCAGCGGAGGGCGCTGGAGCATTGCGCGGAGTGAACTCGCGGTCAATAGCTCGCTGCGCTCGCGGCCGGGAGCACCGCAGGTGCTTCATTCCGCCGCGAAGTAATCATGTAGTTCGCGCAGCGTTTCGTCGGAGGTGTCGATCTCGCGGATGAAGTGGCCGTTTTCGAGGACGGCAATGCGTTTGCAGACTTCGGTTATGTGGGCGAGGTCGTGGCTGGAGATGAGGAGGGTGAGGCTCTGCTTCGTGTTCAGGTCGCGCAGCAGGTTTTTGAGGACGATCTGGGAGCGGGGGTCCAGGTTGGCGAAGGGCTCGTCGAGGATGGCGATTTCGGGTTCAAAAAAGAGGGCAGCGACGATGCCAACCTTTTTGGCGTTGCCGGTGGATAGGTCGCGGATGAGCACCCCGTGGGGGTCGAGCGCGCCGGGGGGGAGAAAGGGCGTGAAGGGGGCGAGGCGTTCGAGGATTTCAGGCCGGGAGAGGCCGTAGACGCTGCCGATGAAGGACAGGAATTCGAGCGGCGAGAGGTAGTCGAGCAGGAAGGAGCTGTCCAGATAACTGCCGACGTGGCGCTTCCATTCTTCCGCCAGGGCGACCGGTTCGTCGTCGATGAGGACCTCGCCGTCGTCGGCCGGCAGCAGATCCAGCAAGAGGCGAAGGAGCGTCGTCTTGCCGGCGCCGTTGTTGCCGACGAGGCCAAACGACTGCCCGCGCTCGATCGACAGGGCCGGCACATCGAGCGCAAAATGGTCGCTGTAATGTTTCTTGAGCCGGTGGACCTCAATCTTCATATTTCCTGAACCCCATCGCCATCTGATATTTTCGGCTGAGGAGTTGTTGGGTGAAGTATTCGCTCCATTTCCTGGAAAACACGAGGCTGGCCACGCCTACGCCCCCGATGAACAGCAGCGCCGTCCAGCGGATGTTCTGCAGCAGAAACAGGGTGATGGCCGGCGGCAGGACGGTTGGGACGATCCAGAGCCAGTGGGAGAGAGAGAACCCCTCATAATTAAAAAAGCTTCCGCTCCGCGCGATATCCACCCGGTGCTGGTTGCGGACCGCCAGCGCGAGCATGAGTACGCTGGTGACGCCGGCGTTGTAAAACAGGAACGTCACGTGCAACAGCAGCAGATCCGGGTTCAGCCAGATGAACAGCGGCAGGCTGATCAAGAAAAACAGTAAACACGAGCCCTGGAGGATCATCAACTTCGCCAGCACCATCTCCTCTGGACGGATCGACCGCGCCAGGAAGCCGTCGAAATAGATGCTCTCCCACGCAAACATCAGCTGGCCGTAGTTGAGCGCGAACGTGCCCGAGGCGAACAATCCGATCACCGCATTGATGGCTTCGCTCTGAAACATGTCGGTATCCGCCAGCATCAGCGAGATATAGGCCAGCGCAAAGACGACGCTGAGCAGGAAATAGTGTTTCGGGCGCTTGTTGCGCCAGATCATGCGTAATTCGAGCATGATGAGGTTCATGACCTGGCCGCGTTTCGGTCCAAAAAAAATCGCCCTCCGCAGGACGCGCGGGCTGCCGTTCGCCTCGGGCGTCGAACGAAGGTTCTGACGGATGACAGCGCTGGAATACAAGAAGATGCTGACGGTGCATGCCGCGATCAAGCCCAGAAAATACAGGTTGCCTGCCGCGAGTTGCCCGAACAACACAAACGACATCAGGCTCACGAAGTGGGTCTGAATCACCTGGTCGATCACCAGCAACGAGGCCATCGCGGAGATGGCGATCAGAAAGTGGAGCGAGTTGCGGCTGAGGACCGTCCGCAGCAGGTTGATGGCGAAGTGGGAGAGGAAGAGAAACAGCGTAAAGCCGGCCAACCACGTCAGCGACCCACGCAGCTCGTAGCCGCCGGCAATGAAATACCGCAGCCAGAACGGTAGAACGAACAGGTAGGGGATGACGTTGTGGAAGCTGAGAAGCGAAAACAGCTGGTAGAAGCGGACGAGGCTTTTACGCGGAATGGGCAGATGCAAGTAGGGACGAATCTTCATCCGTGGCCCCTGTTGCAGGAAAAATCGCATCGAAAACATCCCCAACAACACTTCGATCAGGTGCTGGTTGAGGAAGCTGACGGAGTCGATCCCCGCCGGCGTGCCCCGAAAGACTTCCTTGAAAAAGAAGCCCATCCCGCCGAGCAGTACCGTCACGTACAGCATTACCATCCCGCCGGCCAGCACCGTCAACCACCGATTACGCCGGCTCAGCGATCGCGTGAAGCTCTTCCAATGATGGGCAAGCAGATGACGATACACCGCCATCGTCGGCGGGGCGGGATGGAACATTCGCGGGTGGAATTACATGTACGCGAGGCGAGAAATACGCTACCCATACCCGGCGCGCGCATCCGGGTGGCGGGCGTAAGGTAACAACCAGTCATGACACTTTCAGCTAGGCGGCGGAATGACGCATCCGTGCGAGGACGGTACGCCCCGTCACCTACGGGCCGGATCCACCGGGGCAACGCCCGCACGGCGCTGTCGGCGTGGCTGTCCGCTCGTCGTCAAGGCGGCGCATTCGTCTGGCGCCTGGAGGATCTGGACACGGCGCGCGCGGACCCGGAGCTGGCACGGGCGGCGATCGACGACCTGCGGTGGATGGGAATCGACTGGGACGAAGGGCCGGATGTCGGCGGCCCGTTTGGACCTTACACGCAGTCCGAACGCACGGCTTTGTATAATGACGCTCTCCGCAACCGGAGGCGAAGTGGGGTTTGTGGATCGGGTGTTCGGGATCGTGCGCGAAACCGTGGCCGATGCCGTGGGGGACATCGTCCTCCGCCGGCGAGGTGGCTACTATGCGTACCAGCTCGCCGTCGTGGTGGACGATCTGTTGATGGGCATCACGGAGGTCGTCCGCGGCGCTGACCTCCTCTGGTCCACCCCCCGTCAGATACAGCTCATCGAGGCCCTCGGCGGCACGCCGCCGGCCTACGCGCACGTCCCGCTGATGCTCAACGCAGACGGCCAGAAGCTCTCCAAACGCAACGCCGGCCTCACGCTCGCTTCCCTGCGCGATGCCGGCGCGCGGCCCGAACAGGTCGTGGGGTATCTGGCATACTCCCTGGGGCTACTGCCCGCGCCCCGGCCGGCGACGGCGGTTGAGCTGATCCCGCTGTTCGATTGGGGGATGATCCGCCCCGAGGATTGGGTGTTGCCGGCGGAATTCATGTAGGGCCACGCCCTGGCGTGGCCGTTCAACGTTCAACGCGTTTTTTGCGTTTGCGCAAACCCGAAATCGATCTCGCCCGTGTTCGGATTCGCGCCTTCCACGCGGACGCGGACGGCCAGGCCGGGGTGGTAGGACTTACCGTTGTGCGACCCGATCAGCGCGAAGCGCAACTCGTCGTATTCGTAATAATCGTCGTCCATCTCCCGCACGTGGATGAGCCCTTCGAGCAGGAGTGACGGGATTTCGACGAAGATCCCGAAACGCGTCGCGTTCGTGACCACGCCCTCGAACGTGTCGCCCAGGTGTTTGAGGGCGTAGAGGGCCTGTTTCTGTTTGATCGAGTCGCGCTCGGCTTCTTCGGCCTTCCGCTCGCGTTCGGAGCAGTACTCGCAGCGGGACTCCAGGTCCTCGTTCGCCGGCCCGCCGGCGGCCATCCCTTTCAGGAGCCGGTGCGCCATCAGGTCCGGGTACCGGCGGATGGGGCTCGTGAAGTGCGCATAGTGGCTGAACCCGAGGCCGTAGTGGCCCACGTTTTTGGTGCTATACGCGGCCTTGGCCATGGAGCGGAGGGCGGCGTATTTGATGACCGGCTCGGCCGGCTTGCCGCGGACGGCTTCCATGAGCGCGTTCAGATCCTGCGGTCGCACCCGGCCATCCTTCAGCGGGAGCATGAACCCGAAGGCCTTGACGTAGGTGGCAAGGTTCGTGAGGCGCTCGGCGTCCGGGTGGTCGTGCACGCGGTAGACACCTTTGCCGCCCTCGGCCTTGTGCCGGCCTTTCGCCAGCTCCTGCGCCGCCATCTTGTTGGCCAGCAGCATCAGCTCCTCGATCAGGAAATGGCTGGCGATCCGGTCCTTGCGTTCGATGGCCACCGGGTTGCCGGCGGCGTCGAGGCGGACGCGCGTCTCGGGCATGTCAAAATCAATAGAACCCTGCGCGTGTCGCTTCTTACGGAGTCGCTCGGTGAGCCGGGCCGCGCGCTGGATGTCCGGCGCGAAGGGCTCGCCGGCGAGGCCGCCATCGATCACCGCCTGGGCTTCCTCGTAGGTGAAGCGCCGGCCGGAGTGAATGACGGTTTCATGGAAGGCGTAGTCCGTCACCTCATCGTTGGCATCGAGCGTGAACAGGCAGGAAAACGCCAGCCGGTCCTCGTTGGGTCGGAGTGAGCACAGGTCGCCGGAGAGGCGCTCGGGCAGCATCGGGATGGCGCGGTCGGCCAGGTAAACGCTCGTGGCCCGGAGGTACGCCTCGCGGTCGAGCGCGCTGCCGGGGGACACGTAGTAGCTCACGTCCGCGATGTGCACCCCGATATCGACCCCGCCATCTGCCCGTTCCTCGATGTGGATCGCGTCGTCGAAGTCGCGCGCGGTTTCGGGGTCGATGGTGAAGATGCGGCGGGCGCGGAGGTCGGTCCGCCGGCGGATTTCAGCCTCCGGGATGTCACTTGAAATGCCATCGGCCTCTTCGAGCGGGGCGACGGGGAAGCGTTCCGTGAGGCCATGCCGGCGCATGAGGGCGCGGGTGAGCGTATCCGGGTCGTCGGCGGCGCCGAAGAGTTCGACGATGTGGCCGTTGAACTGGCGGCGGAAGGCGTCGAAGTCGTCCAGCCCGACGAGCGCTTTCTTGAAATGCAGCGGCTGGTCCGCCGGCGCACTCGTCACGTTCACCTTGTGCGGGAAGGTCGGGTCGTCCGCCTCCAGGTAGACGAGTTTGCCCTTCTGGTAGAGCGTCCCGATCAAGTCCATCTTCGCCCGTTCGAGGATCTCGACGATGACGGCCTTACGCCGGCCGCCGCTCGTGCGGGCATCGCCGAAGCGGATGCGGACGCGGTCGCCATTCATGGCCGAGCCGGCGTCGTCGGGGCGGACGGCGAAGCCGTCTTCATACCCCTCCACCTCCACATAGCCGAACCCCTCGCGGTTGAGGCGGAGAAGCCCTTCGGCCAACTCGCGCCGACTGCTGCCATACTGGATCCGAGCGCCGACGGATTTTATCTCCTCCTGCTTTTTCATCTCGTCCACGACGGTCAGAAACGTCTTGTGCGCTTCGTAGGTCGAGTAGCCGAGGAGTTTGGCGACTTCTTTCGGATGGAACGAGCGCGCGCCGTTGTCGCGCAGGATCTTGAGGATGTCGGCTTTGATGGCGCCGGGTTTGACGTTACCGGGCTTGATATTACCGGGCTTGATACTACTGGACCTGGGGCTTTTGCCGCCGGCCTGCTTTCTGGGTGTTGCCACGCTGGGAGAGGGTAGGTAAGGATTGCCGCTATTGTACCCGGGGTGGGCCGGGAGGTTGCCGGGGGATGCGCCGGCGAGCTTTCGGGCGGGCTCCCTACCGCCGCGCCACCGGCTCCGCCGCCTCTCGCCTCCCGAACAACCGCCCCCACAACCTCCGCCACGAGGAGAACTGGGTTTGGTACGACAACCCCGCGCCGCGAGTGCTGGTCAGGGCGTTTTCGGCGAGTACGTCGCCCTCGCGGCGGAGGAAGACCTCCACGGACACGCTGGGATTGAGGCGGACTTCCACGGTGAACTCGCCCTCGAGGCCGCTCTGGTACTGGGTCTGTTCGTTCTGGTAGACGCCCTGGCCGCGGATCACCAGCCGCTCGTCGAGCAGGTAAAGGGCCACGCCGGCCGTCACACCCGGGTCCTGCAGGCTCTCGCCCTGGAGGCCGAGGTTGAAGTCGATGTTCGGGATGGCTTCGTTCAGAAACCGGTTCAACTGGCTGGCCACCAGTTGCGACACGCTGCTAAACGCCAGCTGCTCGCCCGAACTCGTGAGCGCACTTCCGCCGCCGCCGGCGACATTTTCGGTGGTGAGCAGGAACGAGTTGGTGAGGAGCACGCTCGTCGCAAAATCCGTCGAGCGCTCGGGTTGGTTGAAGATGGCCTCGATAGCGGCGTAATTGCCGCTGTAGTTGCGGTCGCTCCGGTCGGTCTCCAGTCGCAGCGCCACTTCCGGGGTGGAGACGCGGCCCGTAACGTCGAGCTTCACGATGAGGGGGATGAAGGTCGTTTCGCTGAGCGCCTGCCCGGGCAGGCCGGCCGGCGAGGCGCGGGTCTTGTACGAAGCCGGAATGTGGATCGCGGCGTCGGTGGGGTTGCCGTCCCAGGTGAGGGTGCCTCCGCTGTCGATGAGGAACCGCCGTGCGAACACCTCGCCGGCAGTGAACAGGTAGTCGCCGGAGTCGATGTTGAGCGTCCCGTACGTCGTCAACTCGCCCTCCCTTCGCTGGAGCTGAATGCGGCCGCTACCGACGGCGTTCATCACATCCCCCAGCAGCGGATCGAACACGAGGTGGATAGTGGAGCCGGATGGGGCGAAGATGTTCAGATCCATCGATAACCCCTCGATGAACCGCCGTTCCCCCACGGGGCGCTTCGAAAACAGATTCGGGCGGTACGTCAGCCGGCGGTAGTCCGGCACGGCACCCGTCGAATCGGCGTAGATGAGGAAGCCGACATCCGACAACTCTTCTTCCTCGGTGATCGGAATGTAGAGTTCGCTGCTGGAGGTGGTGACGGCGTTGTTGGATACCAGGAAGGCGTTGGAGGTGGGGCCGGTGAGGGTCGTGTTACCGGAGGCCCAGATCTGCCCAAAAAACGGCAGGTCTTCTCCGGTGGTGCGGTTCATGATCAGAAACTCGTCGAGCACGCCGCGGAGGTCGAAGGAGAAATACCGGTAGTCGTTGAACAGGAACGACCCCTCGATCCGCGCCGACCCGCCTGTCTGGTCGCGGACAATGGCGTTGCCGAGGTGGATGCCCCGCCGGTCGACGGTGATGGGCGACGCGGCGTCGCGCAGCGCGAGGTTGAATCGGGGGATGTCCAGCGCCCCGTCGTGAAGGGCGAGTTGCGCGTCGAAGAGCGGGTAGGAAAAGTCGCCGGCGATGGTGCCGTTGCCGGCCACATAGCCATTCACGTTGCGAAGCAGATCGGGGAAGATGAACTCGAAGAAAAAGACATCGGCCCGTTCTATGTTCACGTCCAGGTCCAACGATCCGGCATCCACGAAGCCGGTCCGCTGGCGGTTGTAGACGGGCAGCCGGCTCGTGCCGGCGATCTGCAGGGCATTTTCTTCGTAGTTGGGCGTCACGGCCGCGTCGGGAAGTAACAGGCGGCGCTCCCCTTCGGGCACGGGGGCGAGGTCGATCGTGAGGCCGACATCCGGCAGGCCGGGCAGGTAGCGGCTGGTGAGGGTGAGGTTGCCCAGCACCCGGTTGTCGAGCGAGAGGTGGTCGATCGCGAGGGCGCCGGTAAATTCGGGCTGCAGGTCGTGTGAGGTAAAGGCAAGCCGGCCGCTGACGAGGCCGCCCATGGGGATGATCATGTTCGCGAACTCCGAAAACGGGCGGATGCCAATGTCGTCTACATGGATGAACGTCGTGTCGGCGCTGCGGGCGGAGAGCACGCCGCTGGTGCGGATGCGCTGGGTGCCGCCGGCCAGGGCGGACGGGCTTTCGAGCACGAACTCGGGCAGGACGATGGCGTCGCTGTAGACGTCGATGGGGCCGGACGAGACGGTGGTCCAGGCGGAGGAGCCGATGGACAGGGCGAGGTCCTGCAGGGTGAACCGGTTGCGGTCCGGCAGTAGATCAAGCCGCGCCGACAGGCGCTGGGAGCCGGATCGCGGGCCGCTCTGGGTGAGCACGGTGAAGCGTCCGCTCCGCCGGCTGAGGGTGACGGCCATAGAGGGGTGCCGGAAGTAGTGGCCGGCGAACAGGAGGGAGTCCGCGGCGAGGGACGCCTGCATCTCCAAATTGTCCATCAACGGCGTGTCGAGGTGGCCGGTGAGATGGAATTCGATGTGGGGGGACTGGCTCTTGGTCAGCGCGGTCTCGAGGGAATCGCCCGAGAAGATGCCGGCGATCCCCAACACGTCGGGCCCTACATCGATGCGCGCCTCGCCGTGGAGGTCGGTGTCGAGTTCGGCGAAGGTCGGCGGGAAGGCGCCGATCAGGAGGTCCGACCGGTGCAACGCAAGCCGGATGTCGATGTGGAGGATGGAATCCGCCTCGGCCTCGGCGATACGCTGTCGGGCGTGGCGCTGGAGCTGTTCCCGGTAGAGGGCATCGATGGTGGACGCGAAGGCGCGTTCGGTGAGGGCGTCTTCTGCCTCGTTGGGCGTGAGCGCCGGCATCCGCGGCTTCTTGCGCTCCTGCTCGAAGGCGCGCGCCAGGCTTTCGCCCCAGAGCCTGCCCAGCGCCACGAGCGGCGCCGCGAGCACGTCGCCTTCCGCCGTGAGGGTGAGGGCGTCGCCATCGAGTTCGAGCCGGCGCTGGCCTACTCCCCATTCCTGGAGCGTGAGGGTACTCGTGTTGGCCAGAATAGGGCGCGGCTCGTTGTCGCCATAGGCCACGGAGGACGAGTCGATGGCGACCTGGACGCGGCCGAGGAGGTCGTTCCAGGTGAGGCCCTCGCCGCGGATTCCGAAACGCGCGTTGAGATCGGTGCGGAGCGAGTCGTTGCCGAGCGCCGCGCCGAGGTCGAGCCGGCGCAGCGACAGTTCGCCTGAAAACGCCGGCGTGGCGGCGCCGAGGTCGAGCCGGCCCTCGGCCTCGATCCGGCCAGCGCCGTCGCGGTTGGCGAAAAGAGCGGCATCCCAGATGCCGTTGCCGGCGGCCACATAGACGTCCAGCGTATCGACGCGGTGGCGGTTGATAGACGACGGGCTCAAGGTGAGCCGCAGCTCGCCGCCGGCGCGGGGCAGCGTCGCGCCGTCGCCATACAGCAACAGCGCGCCGTTCAGATCGGTCGATGGGGCGTCTTCGACGGCGATGGAAAGGTCGAGGGAGTCGACGGCCAGGTCGGCCCGGTAGGTGAACGTCTGGCTGGCGTCGCGCGCGAGGTCGAGCGAGCCGGCGAGGTGGCCGGCCGGGCTGTGCGCGTCGAGGGCGAGGGCGACGGAGAACGGCGCGGCGCCTTCGCCGGCGACGGGGTGGAACGCGCCGCGCACATCCAGACGGTCGATCTCGATGGTCCCGAGCGCCTGGATCGAGGCGAAGCGGCCGGCGGGGAAGAACGCCTGGAGGTCGTGGCCGGAGAAGCGGCCGGGGTCGATGCTGAGGGCCAGCTGCAGCGAGTCCGGGTACCCGACGGCGCTGGCGGTGCCAGAAATCGCGGTGACGCCGCGCCGCAGGTTGAAGGCCGGCACCGCAAAGTCGCTCAAGGTGCCCCGGAGCCGTGCCGAGACCTCCAGGGTGTCCGCGGCGGTCAGCCGGGGGAAAAAAGAGCGGAAGTCGGCCGGCGCGATCCGGCTGTCCATCAGTTCGAGGTCGATTTCGGCGTCGCCCGGGATGTCGGGGAAGTGGGAGATGTGGTCCAGGCGCCCCGTCATCGTCAGCGACGTGCCCCCGAACTGCAGCCCCACCTGGTTCAGCTCCACCTGGTCATCCATGATCACGAACTGACCGTGGACGTTTTCGATGTGCTGACCGGTGGACGGGAGGTCGCTGGAGAAAAAATCGACATCCAACAATTTGATGTTGGAGACCCACTCGACGTTCATCCGCGTCTGGATGTGGGTCGTCTGGAACCGGGTATAATCGAACAGCCGGCCTTCAGCGACGGCTGTCGGCGTGGCGCCGAGGTTGTGCGTGTGGACGGCCCCGTCCATGATCCGGATGTCGGCGGACGTGAACTCCCAAGGATCGTCGCGGATGCGCGGGTTTCGGCGTCTGAAGAGGTCGCCGATGTTCCAGGAACTGTCCGGCCGGAGCATCAGGTTGAGCTCGGGCTGGATGAGCGTGATGCTGTTGAGGGACACCGTACGGCGGAGGAGATCCTGCCAGCGGAGCCGGACGACGGCGGCGTCGATGGAGGCGACGAGCGCGCCGTCTCCATCAAGGAGGTGGACATTGTGCGCGTAGAGGGTGTTGAGCAGGTTGCCCTGCAGCTGGCCGATCCGCAACTCCCCGTGAAACGCCTGCCCGAACTGCCGCTCCAGCTGGATCCGCAACCCGTCCCTCCCGACCTGCGTGCGCGTCAGGGCGAGGAACAGGACCGCGCCGGCGACGACTGCATACACGAGGCCTTTAAGCACGCCGCGTGGAATGTTGAGCAGTGCGCGCATGAGAACGGGGTTTCAGCGAACGGGGATCTGGCGGTAGGGAAGGCGTCTATCGAGCGGGGGGATCGATCAGGCCTGGCTGGCATATTCCCACGCCGCGTCGATTGTTTCCTCCGTCACCTGCTCGGCCACGGTGGCTTCGCCGATGCGATGGAGGACGACGAAACGCAGGCGGCTGCCGGCTTTTTTTTTGTCGGCCTGCATCGCCTCCCGCAGTGCTGACCGGGAAAACCCGGACAAGGTTCCTGACACGGGGATGCGGCGGACCAGCCGCTCGGCGCCGGCGATGTCCAGCCCGGGGTGCACGGCGCGCGATAGGTGCAGCGCGGCGATCATCCCGATAGCCACCGCTTCGCCATGGGTGAACGTGCCGTATCCGGCCACCTTTTCGATGGCGTGGCCAAACGTGTGGCCGAAATTGAGGATGGCGCGCCGGCCGGACTCGCGCTCGTCCTCCTGAACCACGTCGATCTTTATCTGCGCCGCGCGGTGCAGGATGCCGGGGATCAGCACCATGTCGCGGGCCAGCACACGGTCCCAGTGCCGATCCAGCGTTTCAAACAACGCCGCGTCCGCGATGAGCGCGTGTTTGACGACCTCGGCGAGGCCGCTGAACCACTCGCGTTCGGGGAGGGTGCGAAGGGTTTCGAGGTCGGCATACACAAGGTGCGGCTGGTGAAACGCCCCGATCAGGTTTTTGCCGGCCGGATGGTTGATGCCGGTTTTTCCACCGATGGCGCTATCGACCAGTGCGATGAGTGTCGTCGGGATCTGGACGAGCGGCACGCCGCGCAGGAGGGTGGCGGCGGCGTACCCCGCAAGGTCCCCCACGACCCCGCCGCCGAGGGCGATGACGGGCGTCTTGCGGTCGATGCCGGCTTCCAGCGCGGCGTCGTAGATGTGCTGGAGGTATTCGGGGGACTTAGAGGTCTCGCCGGCCGGCAGGGTCACCAGCCGCGGCCACCAGCCGGCCGCCTCCAGCCCCCGCCGCAGCGCCTCGCCATACAGCGGCGCCAGATGCGCATCGGTCACTAGAAGGCAGAGCCCCGCCGGCAGCCCCGCCTCACGCATCCGAGCGGGCAATTCGGCCAGCGGGCCCAGGACGTAGGCGTAGCGCCGGCCGTCCGGCAACACTACCGGGATCGGAGGGAGAACGGACATGGGATTAGCGAGTAGCGATTCGTGCTTAGCGAGTAGCGATGGGTCGGGATCGGTTGGGGAGGTTGACCGTTCAACCCGCGGTATTGGCGTTGGTCGCAATGTACCGCGTATCCTCGTCAAAGCCAGTACCACTGGATCGGAATCAGTAACTCGAACCACCTCGGCGCACATCGCCAATCGCCAATCGCTAATCGTTACTCGCTAATCCAATGCACGTGATCCATGTAGACGGCGCCGGCTCCCACAGTCGGCTGGTGTTTGAAGAGCGCCCGATACCGGCATTCGGGCCCAATGACCTGTTGGTGCGTGTGCGGGCGACGGCGTTGAACCGGGCGGATTTGTTGCAGCGGAAAGGGATGTACCCTCCGCCAGAAGGGGCGAGCCCGATCCTTGGCCTCGAAATGGCCGGCGAGGTGGAGGCGGTCGGGCATCACGTGCGGGGCCGGCGCGTGGGCGACCGGGTCTGTGCGCTACTGCCGGGTGGGGGGTATGCGCAGTACGCCGTGGTGCCGGCGGAAATGGCGATGACGCTGCCAGACACGCTGTCCTTCGAGGAGGCGGCTGCCATTCCGGAAGTGTTTCTCACGGCGTATCAGGCGCTCGCCTGGCTCGGAAAGCTCCAGGCCGGCGAGACGGTGCTCGTCCATGCCGGAGCGAGCGGTGTCGGCACGGCGGCTATCCAACTCGCACGTACGATGGGCGCGCGCGTCATCGTCACGGCGTCGCGCCCCAAACACGCCGCCTGCCTGGCGCTCGGCGCCGAGGCCGCTATCGACTACCGCGAAGAGTCGTTTGACGCCGAGGTGATGCGCCTCACCCACCGGCACGGGGTCGATGTCGTGCTCGATGTGGTCGGGGCGGACTACTTCGAGCGCAACATCGAGTCCCTCGGGGTCGACGGCCGGCTCGTCATCCTCGCGCTCATGGGCGGCAGCCGCGTCGAATCCATCAGCCTGCGGCACATCTTCCGAAAACGGCTCCACATCCTCTGCTCGACGCTTCGCAACCGGAGTGACGTGTACAAACTCGCACTTACTCGGGACTTTAGCACCGAAATGCTTCCCCGTTTCCAGGCGGGCGAACTCGCTCCGGTCATCGACACGGTCTACGACTGGACCGACGCCGAGACGGCGCACAGCCGCATGGAGGCCAACCTGAATACGGGGAAGCTGGTGCTTCGGGTTACCTGAAGGGTGTTTCGCGGGGCCTGCAAGGACACGCAAAATATGGCGTCTCTACGGTTTGGAAACCGACGTTTTTGCCTGTTTCTGACCCTCGCGCGTATCGTCGCTTACTTAACTCGCATCATCTGACGGATGGCTACATAGTCCGCCGTCTCCAGGCGGTAGACGTAGAGGCCGGAGGCGACGCGCGAGCCATCGAACGCTACCTCGTGGTAGCCGGCCGGCAGCAGGCCATCCACCCGATCATCGACTCGTTCAGGGTGACGCGGCGGCGTAGGCCGTGCCGTATTATCCGTAGAAATCCGATTGGATGAGGCTACTCGGCGACGTCGTCAGCGTGCTGGCCTTCATGGCCACATCGAACCCGCCGATCAGATTCCAGCCGGCGACGAGCGGCACCGAGAAGAGGTTCCAGCCGGCTTAAACCGAGATGTCCTCACATGGCCCCTCGGCGTACTTTTCGATGACAAGCGTCGTGATCTCCTGGTCACTCAAGACGTACTTTGTGGTGGTGGCCATGTCGATATTGACGATGCCGCCATTGATCGTATCTTTACGTCGAAAATCGCCCGCCAGCAGGGTGGTCGGGTCCCACGTAAACGTGAACGAGTGGGTGCCCGATAACGTAATCGTCCAGGTCGCCCGGGCGGAGGCGTTGCTGCGGTAGTCGGTATCCGAAAACGTTTTCCCATCCGGGAAGCGGAAGCGAGCGCCGAAAATCCCGGGTGGCGGGTTGGGCGGCGTTTCGGTCTCTCCGCAAGCGGCATTCATTGCATCCGAGGCGGGGGAGGACTGGCCAATAGTCAACGTGGCGACACTTTTCTTCGCGTCCTGCACAAGATCGGCGTTTCCCATGCCGCCCCGCAGGCTGACAGGGCAGGCACCGGCTGGGCGCCAGGGACGGCGAACGATGTCAGAATCGCAAACGTGAGGAAAGCGCGTACCACGAGGCACGATGTAACAGAGGACATAATCGCCTAATGCCGGTTTGCCGTCAAAACGGGGTGCAACAAAAAGGTGGGGTTTGGTTCGAGTAAGCGGTCTGGCGGAAGGAATATTTATGTGATGGGCAAGTAATTCCGTGCTCGGTCTGGCACGTCACCAGTGGATCGATCAGGTTTATGGATGGGCTAGAATGGTTGATCGCCGGCGTGGCTGCCGGCGTAGGTGTTTGGATAGGCCTCTTTCTGGGCGGAAGACGGGTCATTACCCCCGCGCCGCCATCGACGGCGCCCGTGGAGGACGACCCGGCCGTGGCCCTGTACGCCCTGGCCGAAGGTCTCGAAGCCTTCGTGCACCGCTCGGCGCATCCACGCGACCTCCTCACACACCAACCTTTCCTGGAAGGCGTCGAACGACTTACCGTGACTTCGTTTGACGATGAATCATTGCTGGGTTATGCATTGGGAGAGAACCTCCCCATTTCCTGCATGGCCTTCGAGGCGCTCGCGCGCCGGCCGGCCGACCCGTCGATCGCCGACCGTCTGCTCCTTCAGCTCGAGCGGATCTATCTGTGGCCCCTCTTTTTTGCCCTCCGCGCGCTGAGTGCCCATGTCGGGCCGGCCGGCATCGGCCGGCTCGTCGCCTCCGGGCAGGAGTGGTGGACTCAGCAGCCTCAGGTACTGGAATTTTTGAGAGGGTGGATCGAGGAGCGGCTCGCCGCGGGCGAAGCGCCGGCGTTCCATGGAGCGCTGGACCTCGTCGACGACGAGCAGATGGATGGGATCGAGGCGGTGCTGGCGGCGCTCAAAATCGACCGGCTGGGGCCGATGGTGGCGGAGGCGCGCGCCTGGCGCGAAGTCCGCATCGACCGCGACGCCCTGGCCCGCATCGGCGCCGTTTGGGCCGAGCCGCCGTCGGACGACACGATCCCGCATGACGCCCTGACGCGGCTGCGCCATCTGGCGCTGGAAGCGCTCCGACAGGAGCGGCCCCGGTCGGTGCTGCTTGTGGGGGAACCAGGCGTGGGGAAGTCGACCCTTATCCGTGCCATCGCGGGTCAACTGTACGCGGAGGGGTGGACGATTTTTGAAGCCGGCGCCATGGAGGTGGTGGCCGGCCAGATGTACATCGGGCAACTCGAGGAGCGCATGCAGGAGCTGATTCGCAACCTCGCCGGCAGACGGCGGGTGTTGTGGATGGTGGGCAATGCGCACGACCTCATTTTCGCCGGCTGGCACCGCGACAATCCACGCAGTGTACTGGACATGATTGCCCCGTACATCGAAAAAGGCGATATCACGGTGATCGGAGAGGTCGAGCCGGCCGCCTACGAGCGGATCGTGCAAGTCCGACCCCACCTGCGCGCCGGCCTCAAGACGGTCACCGTCGATCCCCTCGACGATGCCGGCACGCTCGCTCTCGCCCGTGCGTGGTGCGTAAAACGCAACGCCGCGCTGTCGGACTACGCGCTACAGGAAGCCTTTCAGATGGCTCGAAACTACCTGGACCGGTCCGCCGCCCCCGGCCATCTCCTCGCGTTTCTGCATCTCGCGCTTGCCGCTCACGCCGCCACGGGACGGACAGATCCGCCGGCCGTCGACGACATGATCGCTACCTTATCGGACCTGACGGGTCTCCCGGTGTCGTTGCTGAACGATCGGGATCGGCTGGATCTCGGCGCGTTGCGGGAAACCTTCGAGAAGTCCGTCCTGGGGCAACCCGAAGCGGTCGACTGCCTCGTCGAGCGTGTCGCCATGCTCAAGGCCGGCCTCTGCGACCCCACCCGGCCGGCGGGCGTCTTCCTCTTCGTCGGCCCGACGGGCACGGGCAAGACGGAGATCGCCAAAACCCTGGCGACGTTTCTGTTTGGAGCGCCGGAGCGGATGATCCGGCTCGACATGAGCGAATTCATGACGGAGGACTCCCTGCTCCGGCTCCTGGGCGAGGCGGAGCGCGGGTCGGACGCCGTGGCCCTGGTCAACCAGATCCGAAAACAGCCGTTTTCGGTTGTCCTGCTGGATGAGTTCGAGAAGGCGCACCCGAGCGTGTGGGACCTCTTCCTGCAGGTGTTCGACGACGGCCGGCTTACGGACCGGCGCGGCCAGACGGCCGATTTTCGCCACGCCATCATCATACTGACGTCCAACCTGGGCGCGGCCGTGCCGGCCGGCGCCGGCGTGGGTTTCGGTGGCGAAAAACGGGTTTTTTCAGCGGAAAGCGTCCGCCGCGCCGCGCAACAGACGTTCCGCCCCGAATTCCTGAACCGCCTCGACCGGGTCGTCGTCTTCCGTCCGCTCAGCCGGGTAATCGCGCGGGACATCCTCCAGAAAGAGCTGCGCGATGTGCTCACGCGGCGCGGGTTCAGAAGTCGCGAGTGGGCGGTTGAGTGGGAGGAGTCTGCCCTCGATTTTTTACTCGAGAAGGGGTTCAGCGACGAGCTGGGCGCCCGGCCGCTCAAACGAGCCATCGAGCGCTACGTGCTTTCGCCGCTGGCGCTCACGATCGTCAATCACCAGTTTCCGGAGGGCGACCAGTTTCTATTCATCCGTAGCCGGGGCGATGGGTTGGATGTGGAGTTCATCGACCCGGACCAGCCCGACCCCGAACCGCCCGCGACCCGCTCGGGCAAATCGGCCGGCCAGAAATTCTCCCTGGAGCCGCTCGTGCTCGAGCCGGCGGGCACCCGGGCGGAAGTCGATGGCCTGTTCGATCGCTACGAAGCCCTGGAAGATCGGATCGATTCCAATGCCTGGGTCCAGGACAAAGCGGAGGCGCTGGCCCGCACGGCCGATCCGGCCTTCTGGGGCTGGGAGGGCCGGTTCGAGGTCCTGGCCAGGGTGGAATTCATGGACCGGATCGAACGCGCCATGGGGACGGCCGATGCGCTGCTCGGCCGGCTCGGCGGGGATGGGAAAGAGGATCGCGCCGCGTATTCACCCGTGTTGGTGCAACGGCTCGCGCAGCGCCTGTATGTGCTGGAGCAGGCCCTGGGGCAGGAGGCGACCGGCCGGCCGCGCGACGCGTTCTTGCGGATCGAGGCGCGCGGGGCTGAAGCAAACGTTTTCGCGCGCACACTGGCCGCGATGTATGTCGCCTGGGCCGAAAAACGCCAGATGCGCCACGTAGTGCTTCAGCCACTGGCCGAAGTCCCGACAGCCGAAGGGCGGTTTACCCTCGCGGTCGCCGGCTTCGGGGCGTATGTTATCCTCGCCAGAGAAGAAGGCTGGCATGTGTGGGAAGCCCCGCGCGAAGGCAAGACCTTCACGCGCGTCAAAGTCCGGGTACGGGTGGAGCCACAGCCCCTGGCCGTGGCGGATACCGTCGCAGGGCTGCGGACCCAGGCCGACCAGGGGTTCCTCGGGATAAAAGCCTCCGAACGGTCGCCCGCCGACACGATCGTTCGACGCTACCGGGAGGCGCCGTCACCCCTGGTTCGGGATAGCCGCGGCGCCTGGCGCACCGGCCGGCTGGATCGGGTACTCGCCGGCGATTTCGACGTGATGGGCGGGTTGTAGGGGCGCACGACCGTGCGCCCCTTGATACCAACCCGAGATTTTTGCGAGCACGCACGGCCGTGCGCCCCTACGGCTTCGTCAGCGCCGTCAGGAACGACACCGGATCGCCATTTTGTGAACGGACAACGCGTACGAGGAAGGATTCGCCGGCCTTGATGTCCCGGTAGATCCGCAGGAATTCGCTTCGAGAGTCCACCGGTTTGCGATCCACCTCGGTGATGATATCTCCGCGGCGCAATTCGGCGCTTCGGAACGCCTGGCTGCTCTCGTTGATGCCGGTGATCACGACGCCCGTAATCTCCTGTTGTTCGAGCCCCAGACTCTGGAGGATCTCATCGGACACGTCCCGCAGGTTTGTCAACCCGAGCGCTTCGACGCCGGATTCGGCTTCGCGTTCGGCGTCGGGCCGGTTGTTGGCGACAGCCTCCTCATCGGGGCGCTCGCCGAGGGTAACGTCCACCGTACGTTTCTGGCCGGTTTCCTGATTGATGACACCCAGGCTGACCGATTCCCCCGGCTGTTTGTTGCCGATCGTCGTGCGCAGCTGGTTGGCGTCCAGCAGGTCCTGGCCATTGACGGAGACGATGATTTCGTTCTGCTTCAGGCCGGCCTTTTCGGCGGCGCTGCCATCCGTCACGCGTGTAATCTGAGCCGCGCCACGGGGGACATCGAGCAGGTTCGAAAGCGCCTCGCTGACGCCGTCAAAGTTGACCCCCAGCATGCCGCGGCGGACACTGCCGTGTTCGATCAGCTGGTCGGCCACGTTCTGCACGACATCCACCGGGATCGCGAAGCCGATGCCCTGATTCCCGCCGGAGCGAGAAAAGATGGCGGAATTGATCCCGATGAGCCGGCCCTGGAGATCCACCAGCGGTCCGCCCGAGTTCCCCGGGTTGATCGCCGCATCGGTCTGGATAAAGCTCGCATACACGTTGAGCTGCGAGATCTCGTTACTCGTCCGCCCCAGCGCGCTCACGATGCCGGCTGTTACCGTGTTGCCCAGATCCTCGCTCAGCGGCGAGCCAATGGCCATCACCCACTGCCCGACGCGCAGCCGATCTACGTCGCCAAAGGATACATGAGGCATATTGGCGCTTTCGATCTTGATGACCGCCAGATCGCTTAGGGGGTCCGCACCGATAACGGTGGCATCGAAGAATCGGCCATCGGAGAGGCGGACCTTGAGCTCGTCGGCTCCATTGATCACGTGGTTGTTAGTGATGATGTAGCCATCCGCACGAATCAACACGCCGGATCCGAGCCCGTCGGATCGGAACTCTTGCTGCGGGCTGTCGCCGCCGCCTCCGAAGGGATTAAAGAACTCCTCAAACGGCGTCCCTTCCAGCATCTGTTGCTGGCTGACCACCTTTTCCGATCGGACCTGTACGACCGTCGGAGTGACGCTTTCCGCCACCAGGGTGAACGCTTCCTCCAACGCCAGCGCAGGCGCAACTCGCTCCCGGTCAATGGCGGTCGTTCCACCCTCCTGGCCGGCTGTCGAAGCGGCGTGGGTATTCGTCGTAATCGCTTCGTCCGAGAACAGATTCGAACCGGCAGTCATGAAGAAAATGCCCCCCAGGAACGACGCGATAACAAATAACGCGATAGGAATCGTTCGTTTCACACTCATGTTCTAACCTCTTGGCTTATCTGAGTCATTACGCAGACGATCTGTCACCTTTACAAGCAGGTTCACCAACCGTGGGGGCGCCCATGCGCCAATCTGTCAGTCAGACCCGGTGAACCCGGTGTCAGTCGGGGAATGAAAAAAGTATGCCGCGGCGCGGGTTCGTAGCGTAAACGCGGGGGGCCAGGGGTTTAGTATGGCTCGCTGCGGAAGCCTCAACCGGGGATCCCGGGCTCGGTCATGTCGCGGACGTTGAGGTAACGGTCGAGCGTTTCGTCGGACAACAGCCCCATTTCTCTGGCGACGGTGCGGACGGATTTCCGCTCGCGGGCGGCGGTCTTAGCGACGGTGGCGGCCTTGTCGTAGCCGATGGCAGCGTTGAGGGCGGTGGCGATGGATGGGTTCAGTTCGAGCAGCTCGCGGCAGCGGTCGCGGTCCGCCTCGATGCCTTCGAGGCAGTTGGTGCGGAAGGCATCGCACGCGCCGGCGAGAATCATGATGCTCTCCAACATGGCGTGCGCCATCACCGGCATCATCACGTTGAGCTCGAAGTTGCCATGCTGGCCTCCGACGGTGATCGTGGTGTGGTTGCCCATCACGCGGGCGCAGACCATCATCAGGGCCTCGCTCATCACCGGGTTCACCTTGCCGGGCATGATGGACGAGCCGGGCTGGATGGAGGGGAGGCGGATCTCGGCCAGGCCGCTCGTCGGGCCGCTGGACATGTGGCGGAGGTCGTTCGCGATCTTCATCAGGGAGACAGCCACCGTATTCAGCGCGCCGGCGGCCATCACGAAGGCGTCCTTGGCGGCCTGGGCCTCGAAGTGGTCTTCCGCCTCGCGGAACGTCAACCCAGTCGCTTCTCCGATCAGGTCGATGGTCTTGCCCGGGAAGTCGGGATGGCAGTTGATGCCGGTGCCCGTGGCCGTCCCGCCGAGCGCCAACTCGGCCAGTTCACCGGACGCGTACTCCAGCCGGCGGATGCCGTGTTGGATCTGCGAGGCGTAGCCGGCAAACTCCTGGCCCAGCCGCACCGGCGTCGCGTCCATCAGGTGCGTGCGACCGCTCTTGAGCACATCGTCGAACGCCACCGCTTTGGCGGTCAGCGCTTCGTGGAAGCGCTGCAGCGCCGGCACCAGCTCCCGCGCGAGCGCTATCCGCGCCGAGACGTGCATCACCGTCGGGATCACGTCGTTGGACGACTGCGACATGTTCACGTGGTCGTTCGGGTGGATCGCCTTACTCCCGCGCCCCCCGCCGACTTGCTCTGAGGCGACGTTCGCGATCACCTCGTTCGCGTTCATGTTGGTCGACGTCCCACTCCCCGTCTGGAAGATGTCCAGCACGAACTGGTCGTCGAACCGGCCCTCGATCACCGGCTGGCAGGCCGCGATGATGGCCTCGGCCTTGCCGGCGTCCAGCAGTCCCAGCGCCTGGTTCGCGCGCGCCGACGCCTGCTTGACAATGCCCAGTGCCTCGATAAACAGGCGGGGAAAGCGGATGCCGCTGATCGGGAAATTTTCGGCGGCACGCTGAGTCTGTGCGCCATACAGCGCGTCGGCGGGCACCTTTACCTCGCCGAGCGAGTCCTTTTCGATGCGATATTCTGACATAAGAAACGAAGTCGGAATGGTGTTTTCGTGGTTGCCGGACGTATACTCGGCCAGCGCAGACAAGTTTATCGGTTCACGCTTCAAAGTTTGAGGATCAAGGTTTGTATGGAAGTGATCGCCACCGTGCCGGAAATGCAGCGCAGGGCGGATACCCAACGGGCCGCCGGCCGCCGGCTTGCGCTTGTGCCCACCATGGGCGCCCTCCACGAGGGGCACCTCTCGCTCGTCCGGAAAGCCCGCGAGGTGGCGGACGACGTGGCGGTGTCGATCTACGTCAATCCCACCCAGTTTGTCGCGGGGGAGGACCTGGACAAATACCCCCGCCCGGTCGATGAAGACCTCCTCAAACTTCGCGCGTCGGGCGCGGACGCGGTATTCCTGCCGGCGGACCGTGCGATGTACCCCGACCCCACGCACGGGCAACTCACCTGGGTGACGACCGACCACCTCGGCCGTCACCTCTGCGGCCGCTACCGCGACGGCCATTTTCGGGGGGTGACAACGGTGGTGACCAAGTTGGTCAATGCCTGCCGGCCGCACGTGGCGCTCTTCGGCCTCAAGGACGCCCAGCAGTTTGTCATCCTGAAGCGAATGTTCTTCGATCTGAATACCGGCGTCGACATCCTGGGCGTACCCACCTACCGCGAGGCCGACGGGCTGGCGGCTTCGTCGCGCAACATCTACCTCTCGCCGGCCGAACGCGCCCAGGCGCCTATCCTCCATCGGGCGATTCAGGAAGCCGAGGCGGCGATTCAGGCCGGCGCCGCGGATGCCGCGGCCGTGCGCGAGGTGCTCGCCAGCCGGATCGCTGAAGCCCCCGATGCGCGGGTGCAATACGCCGAAATCGTCGACACTGACGCGCTACAGCCTGTGGAAACGATCGCTCGAGGGCAGGAAGTGCTGGTGGCTGTGGCTGTGTTTTTTGGTAAAACGCGGTTGATCGACAACGCCTTCATTGTCGCACAGGGCTGACAGGCTGGCGTCTCCGGCGGATGGGGCGGTTTTTTTATCCGGCAAGCCCTACATTGGGTCCGCGACCACGTCGCCCACCACCACGGAGATACAGCGTCCACCCCACGGTTCGCCTCCGCAAGCTCTCCCCACCCACTTTTCGATACGCGCACGCATGCAGGGTTATTCGTTCATGCCGTCGATCCCGTTCTGCCGGCTTCTTGTGTTGATCGCCAGCCTCTTCTCCATTCCCGATGTCGCCGCGCAGGCGCTATATCCAGCCCGCATAGGGGACGCGTACGGCTTCATCAACGCGTCAGGCGATGTGGTCATCCAGCCGAGATACGATCTGGCGAGCGATTTTCAGGATGGCCGGGCGCCCGTCCAGCTGGGCGGCTTCTGGGGGTTTATCGATACAGAAGGGCAGATCGTCGTCGAGACCATGTACGAAAAGGTGTTTCCGTACTCGGAAGGATTCGCACGGGTGTCGAGCCGCGGTCAGTGGCTCTTTATCGATGAGGCCGGCGAACCCCTTACAAAGCAGAGGTACCTGGCGAACCTCGATTTCTCCGATGGCGTCGCGCCGATCCTTCGCAAGCGGAAGGCCAAGCCCCAGTGGGGATACCTCGGGGTGGATGGGGTTGAACGCATCATTCCCCGATTCCAGAGCGCGCTGAGTTATTCGGAAGGGCTGGCGCCGGTCGAAGAACGCCGGCAGGTGGTATTCGTGAAAACCGGTTCGCGCTGGGGGTATATCGATACGGCCGGAGTCTACGTCATCGAGCCGCGCTTCGACGCGGCGAAGGCTTTCTCGGAAGGCCTGGGCCTGGTGCACGTCGATGGAAGTTATGCCTTTATCGATCGCAGCGGGGCCATCCTGTTTACAGCGCCGTACGGCCAGGTGTTTAGCTACGTCGGCGGATTCTCGCGTGTCTACCAGGAAGGTCTGTGGGGCTTCCTGGACAAACAAGGCGAGCTGGCAGTGGACGTACAGTTCGATTTCGCCAACGACTTCTCGGAAGGCCTCGCGCTGGTCCGCTACGGCAACCTGTGGGGCTTCATCGGGCCGGATGGCGTCTACGCCATCCAGCCCCGCTTCAGCCGGGCCTGGAGCTTCGTCAGCGGCCTGGCCCGAGTACAGATCGAAGGGGAAACCGCCTACATCGACAAAACCGGCGTCGTGGTCTGGCCGAAATGAGCCCTGCCCTCGGGGTTCAGCACACCCTCAATGCCTGCCGTTTGGCGGCACAGGCTGTGTTTCCGCGTGGCGCTCGTAGGCGTCGATGATGTCCTTCACGAGACGATGGCGAAGGACATCCGTCCGATTGAAGTGGACGAACGCGATGCCATCGACTCCTTCCAGGATACGCTGGGCCTGGACAAGTCCGCTCTGTTCCAGGCTGGGCAGATCGGTCTGCGTCACATCCCCCGTGATGATCGCCCGGCTGTTGGCGCCCAGCCGCGTCAGAAACATCTTCATCTGCTGACGCGTGGCGTTTTGTGCCTCATCCAGGATCACAAATGCCGAGTTGAGGGTGCGCCCGCGCATGTACGCCAGCGGCACGATCTCGACGATGTGTTGCTCCAAGTAATTGGCGAGCTTGTCGTGCGAGAGCATATCCTCGAGGGCGTCGTACAGAGGGCGGAGGTAAGGATCCACCTTGTCCCGGAAATCGCCGGGCAGGAAGCCGAGGCGTTCGCCGGCTTCGACGGCAGGCCGGCATAACACGATGCGTTTCACCTGACGCGTCTTGAGCGCCGCGACGGCGAGGGCGACGGCCGTATAGGTCTTACCCGTGCCGGCAGGCCCGACGGCAAACACAAGGTCGTTGTCCCGCGCCACAGCCACCAGCTTGCGCTGATTCGCGGTCTTGGCTTTGACTACGCCGCCGTTTGGCGTAAAGAGCACGACATCCTCGGCGAGCGTGTCCGCCGGCAGGGAGGACCCCCCGCTTGTAGACACAGCCAGAACGGTCTCGACATCGTTGTCAGTGAGTTGCTTGTTCCTGTTCAGCACGAGAACGAGTTCGTTCAAAACACGCTCGACATGGTCTACATCGCTCGTAGCACCGCGCATCATCACCTGGTTGCCCCGCGCGGTAATTTGGGTGCTGGGAAAGGCCGCTTCAATCTTTCTCAGGTGGGTGTCGTTGAAGCCGTACAGCAACAACGGCTCGACACGGTCGATAATCAGTTTTTTTTCAGTCAAATTGACGATTGGCGAAACGTTAGGTAAAGGGAGACAATAACCGGCTCTGAAGTACAAGCGCCTCGTTAAAGGTGTCTTGTTATCCTTGCCGTATCACAAGCTGGGTCGTGTAACGCACCGCGATGTAACCGACAGCATGCGCGCACGCCGCTCGCAGAGCCTGGCTCCACCCATTAACTGGCCGGGTGGATATCTGGTTTCTGCATGGCCTACGGCACGAGCCGGCACAATGTTCACGACCCCTCCACAATACGCCACCCGCACTCAGCGATCAACAGTATGACGTCCCCACGCGCGCTTGTCCTGGAGTTTACCAAAATGAACGGCGCCGGCAATGATTTTATCGTGATCGATAATCGGTTTTATTATTTCAACGCCGAGGAATTGTCCAATCTCGCCCGTCGCTTCTGCCCGCGACGCACCGGGGTGGGGGCGGATGGCCTCCTGGCGTTTTCGACTCCCGAAGGGCCGGAGGCGCATTTCAGGATGCGGTACTACAACGCCGACGGCAGTCTGGGGACGATGTGCGGCAACGGCGCCCGGTGCCTCGTGCGGTTCGCGCGTCTGGCCGGGATGATGGACGAGACGCTGGTGTTCGAGTCCGACGCCGGCGTCTACCGTGCCGTCGCGGGGCCGGCCGCGTCGGATCCCGTCCGCCTCTTCGTGCGCCCGCCCGAGCGCTTCTCCCGGGCCATCCGGCTGGCGTCCGAGAGCGCGCGGAGCGCCGGCGCCTGCCATTTCATCTGGACAGGGACGGAGCACGCGGTGTGTTTCGTGGACGAGGTGACGCATGCTCCCGTGGAGCGGTGGGGCCCGGCCGTACGAAAAGACCCGGCCCTGCAGCCGGCGGGCGCCAACGTGAACTTCGTCCAGGTTGACGACCGCGGCGGGGCGGGCCATCCCGCCCGGATCACCGTCCGCACCCACGAAAAAGGGGTGGAGGCGGAAACCCTGGCATGCGGCACGGGCGCCATGGCCTCTGCCGTCGTGGCGCGCCTCGAAACGCGTATCGATACCGACGAGGTGGAGGTGACGATGCCGGGCGGGGTGCTCCGGGTGGGGTTTCAACTGGAGGCCAGCGAGGTGCGGGACCTGTACCTGGAAGGGCCGGCGGATGTGGTCTATCGCGGCACGCTGGAGGTGTGACGCGTCAATCGCCGGCGTCGAACCGGCGCAGAAAGGCCCTGGAGAGCTCGAAAACGGCCTCGAAGTCGTCCCACTCGAGCGTCTCCGGCACGTCGTCCACGCTGTGGTAGGGCTGGGTGCCGCGGTTGGTATAGAGGAAGAACCCGGGCACGCCGGCCATCAGGAAGGGGTAGTGATCACTGTTGGGCGCATTAGGCCGTTTGCCGATCCGTCCGACGTTGCCCGAAGCGTCCCCCGTGGAGGCGGACGCCGTAAGCAGCGCAAAGGCATCCGGGAAATCGGCGCCGCCCACGGCCATCACGCCGTCCTGCCCCGAGGCCACCATGTCCATGTTGAGCAGAAAGTCGATCGAAGTGAGCGGGACGGGGGGCTCCGCCGCCATCACGCGGGAGCCGATCAATCCCTGTTCCTCGCCGGAAAAGGCCACGAAGAGGAGGGAGCGACGCAACGGCTCTCGCGCGAAATGGCGCGCCAGACTCAGTATCATGGCCACGCCGCTCGCATTGTCGTTGGCGCCAGGAAAGTACACCTGAGGACCGAGTTGGCCGACATGATCGAAATGCGCTGTCACGAGGAGGTACCGATCGGGTAGCTCTGTCCCGGGCAAAAAGGCGACGACGTTGTGCGTCTCGGTGGGCACATCCTGAGCGGTCGTGAGGGTATAAGCGACATCACGCGATCCTTCGATTCCCACTTCGGGCCAGTAGCCGCGCTGGATGAGGAAGCCGGGAATGGAGGTGTTCTGCGGAAAGGGACCGTGGGATAAGGTCTCGCTCAGGAAGAAGACGGCGCGCGCGCCCATGGCGGCCGCGGCCTCCACACGGTAGAGCAGGGTGCGGGCCGCCGGCGGCATCCCCTCGGGCGCCGGCGTGGGGAGTGCTTCTTCCAACACCACGATAGCGCCGGCGGCATCCACCCCCGCATAGTCGTTGATGCCGGCCTCTGGGGCGTAGAGCCCGGCGCCGGCTCGCACCAGTCGGGCGTCGCCCGCATACGAAGCCGAGGGGCTGGAGGCGATGGGTAAAAAGCCGCGGCCCGGTGGGATCGACCGCCCGTTCAGGTGCAACTCAGGCGTCCCACGAACGAGGTCGACCGTGAAGGTAAACGGCTGCCGGTAGCCGGCGCCGGTGGGCTGCAGGCCGGCCTCGCGAAACGCCGACTCGATGTAGGCGGCGGCGCGGAGGTGGCCATCACCCTCATACCCGCGGCCCGCCATCACCGGGGACGCCAGGGTATCCACATCGCGCATGGCGGCATCCAGCCACGACTGGGCGTTCGCCGTGTGGGCCATCAGCACGAGCGCCAGGAGCAGGATCCGCCTCATGGGGTTTCGGCGGAGTAGACGATCCGGCCGCCCTCTACTCGCAGGGCTTCGACCCACTTTTGAGCCGGGTTGCCCGTCCAGATGCGGGCTTTCACGACGGCGTAGGACGCGGGCTCCCGTTGTGGAGCGGCGGAAGAGCAGGCGGCGAGGAGGAGAAGCAGGAGGGTAAATCTGGACATGGCGAAGGGTTTGAGGATTAAGGTTCGAGGTTCAAGGGGCAGTACCTTAAACCTCGAACCTTAATCCTTAAACCCTTTTACTGTAGAAAGAGCCGGCGGCGGTCTTCGATATCCGCCTGGTCGCGGAGTGCGGTCAGCCATTCGGTGGTGACCTGCTGACGGCGCTGCATGAGCAGTTCGTTGCGCAGGCGTTCGCGTTCGGCTTCCGAGATGGCCGGCGGGACCACGACTTCCGTGGCCTGTACGATGAAGGCTGCGTTGGCGCCCCGGGTCACTTCCGATACCTTTCCCTGGTCCATGGCAAGCACAAGGCCTTTAAACGCGAGGTCGTTGCCCAGTTCGCTGACGGCGCGTGTCGCATAGGTGACCAGCGACGCCACGCGGTGCGTGGTGTTGAGCGGGCCGGCGGCGCCTTCGAAGCCGTGTTGCGATACGGCATCCGACAGTTTCTGGAACTGGATATCCTCTTTCCGAGCCAGCCGGGCGCGGGGTTCGATTTCGGCCTTTACCTCATCAAACGAGCGGTAGCCTTCAGGCAGGATATCGACGAGCTGCGCGAGGACGAAGCTGTTGTCTAGTTCGACGACTTCGCTGTACGCTTCGAGCCGGCCGGCTTCCATGAGGTTGTGCAGCATCCGGCTGTTGCCGAGACCGGGGATGAAGGCCTGGTCTTTCTGAACCTGCACCTCGCTGACCGTCAGGCCGCGGCTTTCCGCTTCAACGGCGAAGTCACCGCTTTCGGTGGCAAAATACAGCAAGTCGTCCAGGCGTTCGACGATAGCGGTTTCAGTGTCGATGCTCGGGGTGACGCGCTGGGCATATACGGCCAGCCGCACATCCTGCTCGCTGCGCTGGGTGACCTCGATGAGGTGGAGCCCGAAAGACGTCTCGACGGGGCCGACCACCTGGCCGACAGTGGCGGCGAAGACCGCGTTTTCGAAGGGCTCGACCATGGCGCCGCGACCGAACCAGCCGAGATCGCCGCCGGCGTTCGAGTTCGAGTTGTCGCTGCTGAAGAGCCGGGCCATCGTCGCGAAGTCTTCCCCATTGCGGATGCGATCCCGCACTTCGATGGCTTGCTGACGGGTTGCCGCATTGGCGGCATCGTCTGCGCCGGAGGTGCGGAAGAGGATGTGGCGGGCGCGGACGACGGTTTCTTCGCTCGGGGCCGTCTCCTGGATCTTGATGATCCGATACGAATCGCCCACGAGCAGCGGCCCGACGATGCGGCCGGGCGTGAGGTCATCATACACCAGCGCGGAGACCTCTTTTTCTAGATCGTCCGCTTTGAAGAAGGCGCTTGTATAGGGCAGGTCGGAGACATGACGGGCGAGGAAGAGCGAGTCGTCTTCGGCTGCCGCAAAGGTCGTCTTGAGCTGCTCGAGCTCGGTCAGGATCGCGAGGGTGTCTTCCTTCGAAGGGGCCCGTGGGATGCTCACGTACTTGAGCGTATAGGCCTGCTTGCGTTTGAATTCCTCGCGGTTGGCGTCGTAGAAGCTGCGGATATCACGATCGGCGAAGGCGATCGAGTCATCTGGCACCGCGGCGTAACGTAGGGCGAGGTAGCGGGCGTTCACCTTGCGGTTGCGGCGCTGATACTCTTCCTCTACATCCTGGTTGGAGATATGGACGGTGGCTTCCATCAACTTCTGCAGCTTCTCACGCCGGCGCACGTCGCGCAGCTGCTCCTCGAACACGATCCAGCTCTGGCTGGCCTCCACATCTTCCAGATAGCTGCGGATCAGGTTGCGGTCCACGCCGCCCTGGCCGTCGCTGAAGGCCGGCGTGCTGGCGACCATCGGATGCGGGTTGTCGCCCAGCACCAGGTCGTACAGCTCTTCGTCGGTCACGGTGATCCCGAGCCGGTCCATCTCCTTCTCGATCAGCAGGCCGTCCACAAGCTGATTGTAGACCATGTCCCGCGTATTATCCAGCATCTGGGGCGACATGCTTTCCCCGTTGCTGCGCTGGTAGCTATCGAGCTGGTTGTTGAGCACGTTGCTGTATTGCTCGTAACTGATCACCTCGCCGTCCACGACGATGATGTCAGTCCCGGCCGTCCCGACGACGTCGAACATTCCGGTATCTTGCAACATCCACAACACACCGAATGAGATGACGAGGAAGTACAACACATACTTCGTGTTCTCCCTCATTTTGTTCATCATTCCCATAAAATACGCTTGCCGCTAAGGATTGGTCGCGAACAGGGCCTGCTGCCGGTACCGTCCCGGTGCACGGCCTGAACCGCGTGCTGGATGGCCGCTACGTGGGGTGAAACAATCTTCCGGCTCCTCGCCGCACAGGGGTGGCGACAAGGGGGCCGTTTAGTAGCGTCGAATTTCGAGCGGGCTACTACTACGCGACTGCCGTTTTGTTCGAAAGCGGCCGGCGAAGCCCTGAAGAATTGGTGCGAAGCATCCGCCGAGGCTCCGGGAGGCTCAGCTTACGAGCGACTTGCTGTTGGCGAGGTGGTTACGGAGCGTGGCGAGCACCTTACCCAGGATCTGCGAGATGCGGGCTTCGGTGAGGCTGAGCAGCTCTGCGATTTCACGCAACGTGAGGCTTTCGAAGTAATACAGGGCGAGGATCGTCTGTTCGCGTTCGGGGAGTTCTTTGATGAGCGTGCTGAGGTAGGCATGGAGCGATGCCTTCTCGATCCGGTCGAAGGCGATCATGGCATCGTCGTTGGGGAGCGTCTCCACGACGGTTTGTTCGCCCTCGCTGCTGGCGGTGTCGTAGAGCGAGAGCGCGAAGCGGCACTGGGCGTCGGTGAGGAGGGTATGGTAGTCGGGCAAGGTGAGCCCGAGGTACTCGGCCACCTCATGATCGTGTGGTTCGGCGCCGAGGGATTGGCGCAGGGTTTCGACGGCCTGTTGGGCTTCGGCGAGCTGGCGCCGGCGTTCGCGGGGCAGGGCGTCGATGGAGCGGAGATAGTCCACCAGCGCCCCCCGGATGCGGCCATAGGCATAGGAAACGAAAGGGGTGCCGCGCTCGGGGTCATACCCGTCCAGCGCCTGGAGCAGCCCCAGCAGGCCGACATTTTCCAGGTCCTCTCGCGAGGCCAGTGGATGATCGGGGATGCTGAGCCGGCCAACGAGTGAACGGACCAGGGGGATCGCGGCGATCACGACGGCTTCCCGATTCTTTGGAGTCGGCGCGGCGGCATGGAGTGCGGCGAGGCTTTGAAGGTCGTGCGTCATGGGGACGTATACGGATATCGGCGGCGAGAAAAGGGCAGTGGGCTCAGCGTGTCACGGGTCGGACGGATGCGGCTCATCGCTCGCTCACGGTCTCGGAGGACACTCTGGCGTCTTCGGTCTGTGCAGTTGCCGGGATCGAGAGGAGGATGCGCTGGATGAGGCTACCGCCGATCGTGAGGATCAAATACACCAGGGCGCCCAGGCCCACGCTCACGAAGAGGGTGCGTTCTATCGAAGCGTTGTTCCAGATCAGATTCAAGAAACTGACCACGCCGACGAGGCCGCTGAGTTGGATGAAAAGGGCTTGCATCGTTCGTAGGATAGACGAGAAGGTGATGTGCTGGAAAAAGACAAGATGTGTGCCAGCGGATGAGGGATGCATGTGGCGAATGTGTCACGCCGCCGGCGTCCCACGCGTTCAGTTGAAGCTGATCGGCTCGAGCGCTAGCTGCCGCCCCTTCACGAGGTTGTGGCACATGGTGCGAAAGGCTTCTTGAACCGGGCCGGGCGTGCGTACGGCCGGCTCCTGGACGGACACCGAGCGTCGGATGAGCGGGGAAAAAGGTACCCAACCCAAGTAATTAGTTGCCCGGCCGGTGAAGTGACGCGTCACCTTCCCAAATCGATCGGCGACGCTGGTGGCGTCCTCCTCGGAGTCGGCGAAGTTGACGACCGCGCACATCGGATAGTCCGGGTCGAATTCCCAGATCATCCGCGCCAGCCGGTAGGCGTCGGAGATGGCGGTGGGCTCGCCCACGAGGACGAGCATGCCCACGTCGGCGCGGTCCATGGCCCAGCGCACGGCGCCTTCGGTGCCGGCGGGGGCGTCCAGAATGATGAAGGCGTGGTCCTGCCGGAGCTCGTGAATGAGTTCGTCCAGCGCGTCGAACAGCCGGCCCTCGCGGGTCTCGGTTCGCCCCGCCTCGGCGGCGCCCATGATCAAGGTGATGCCGGCGGCGGTGCGATGAAGCACCTGCTCCTTCCGGGTGGTCTTGCGGACGAGGTCGATGACGCTCCCGGCCGGCTGCTCGTTGAGCAGCAGCGCACACGCTCCCTGGCCGAGGTCTACATCGATCAGCGCCACCTGATGCCCCTCGGCCGCGAGGGTCTCCGCGAGGTTGACGCTGACGATGCTTTTGCCGACCCCGCCTTTCCCGCTGGCGACGGCGATAATCGTTGAAGTACGTTTCATGAATTGCTATTAAATACTGGCGTTACGCCGGGTCTGCGAGGAGACGCAACGTTTTGCGTCTCTACGGTTTGGAAACCGGCGTTTTTACCCGTTTCTGGCCGCCGCTGCGTAACGTCATTTAAATACCTGGAACCTGCAACCTGGAACCTGCAACCTACATCAGCTGCATCATCTCCTCGACAAACCAGCTCGGCGAAAACGCGCCGACCCCATCTGGGATGCGCGGGCTCGAGGAGGCGAACTGAACGGGAAGTTGGATCTGGATCATCCATTCGGCGATGCGGCCCCAGCTCCGTGTCTCGTCGAGGTGCGTGAGCGCCACGGCGTCCGGCTGGAGGGGCATCCGCTTGAGGTAGTCGGGGTCGAAGTCCTCCAGCGCCCGCGTGGCGTTGAGCACCAGATGCACTTGAAGCGGCATCAGCGGCTCGACGAGCCGTTTGAGGTGCTGGAGCGTCTTACGGGCGGCGGCTTCGTGGACCGGCAGCGGGGGGGTGTCGATGAGTACTTTTTCGAAGGTCTGGGCGCGGTCCAGGGCCTGGATCATCTCCTCGGGAGTGCGCACGCTCTGGACGGGAATGCCGAACTGCCGAAAGTAGTCGGTCGGGTTGAGGTACGGCAGGGCGCGGTCGTCCTCCGGCATGATCGAGATCACCGTCGTGTGATGCCGGCCAAAAAAGCTGGGATGTTTGGCCAGTTTGAGCAGGGTCGTGGTCTTGCCGGCGCCGCTCGGCCCGATCATCATCAGGGGGCCGTTGTACCGCTTGGAGACGGTGGGCTCGAGCGCGAGGCGAATCTCCTGGGCGAGCGCCCAGCGGACCTTCTCTCGATCCCCATCGGGCTCGTACCCGCGGGTGATGAGCGCGTCGAACAGGCGGGTCACGGTGGAGGGGCGCATGCCCTGGCGGAGCAGCTTCGCGTAATACACGTTGGCCATCCAGCGTTGGCCGGCGCCGATGATCGAGCTCTCGAAGCGCCGATCCAGCATATCCAGCCGTTCGTGCAGGACACGGAGCTGGGCCTCGAGCAACTCTTCGAGCCGCTCGGGCAGCGTGGGCACGAGGGCCTGCGCCGGCTGCGGCATGTTCGACCCCGAGGGCATCGTGCCGGTATAGAGCCGGTTGCGCCCGGCGGCTGGACCGCCGCCCGTGGCGGGCACGACGGCTCGCTGTTCGGCGGGTGGGCGGGTCGTCGGCGGTAGATCGTAGGAGAATAACCCGGCGTCGGATGTCGCTGCGCCTCCGGCATGGGCGTGCTGCGGCTGTTCGACGGCGCGCGGCCGGGGCTGTGTCCGGTTCTGTGTCCGGTTCTGTGTCCGAGCGTAGCCATACCCCGCCGCCGCGGGTTCGGCGAGCGGTTTCGCCGGCGTCTGCTGAGGCAGCCTACGGCCGGCGTTCAGATTGGCCGGCACATCGACCATCACAGTGATGCGCGCCGGGGTGTCGCCCTCGGCGGGAATGGATTCGAGAAGCACCACGTCGTCGCCCAGCAACCGACGCGCTTCGATCAGCGCCGCATGGATGCTGGTGCCGGTGAGTGTTTTGACTTTCATGTACGGCGAAATCCTAATGTGGAAAAAAGACTAGCGTAGTGAAATGACCGGTCGGTACCCGCCAGACGGGATCAGGCCAGTTGCTTCAATTTGAGTGGCTCGATGACCTCTACCGAGATGCTGGGGATCAGGTCGTTGTACGACAATACCGTGATGTCCGCCAGCATGGGCGAGAGGAAGTTGAACAGCGTGGCGCGAAGCACGGGCGACGTGAGGAGCACCGGCGCGCGGGCGTTACTGATAAGCTTTTTGGTCAGCCGATCGGCCTCTTTGACGAGGCGTTCCATCTCGGCCTGTTGCAGCCCGAGCGTGCTCGGATTTAGCTCGCCCTGTTGGGCCTTTTCGAGCAACAGTTGTTCCAATTCGGGGGCCAGCACGATCGCGTGGAGCGTACCGTCCGTGCCGGCGTATTGCCGGCTGATCGTCGCCGACAACGCCGCGCGGGCGTATTCGGTGAGCACATCGATGTTTTTGGTGAGTGTTGCGTGGTCCGCCAGCGATTCGAGGATCGTGACGAGGTCCCGGATGGGCACCGTTTCCTGCAACAACCGCTTCAAGACTTTCTGGATGGCGCCCACGGACAGCAGGTTGGGCGACAACTCTTCCACCAGTGCCGGCGCCGTTTCGGAAACCTTGTCCACCAGCTTCTTCACCTCCTGCCGGTCGAGCAACCGGTAGGCGTTTTTGCGGAGTACCTCCAGCAGGTGCGTGGTGATCACGGCCGGCCCCTCGACCACCGTCAGCCCGAGGCGTTCGGCCTCCGGCAGGTTGCGTTCGGCGATCCACAGGGCCGGGAGCCCGAACGTGGGGTCCTTGACCTTGATGCCGGACGGCGGGTTCTTGATGTCGTCGGGCAACAGCGCGAGGTAATACCCCGGCATGATCTCGCCTTCGCCGATCGGGTTGCCGCGCAGCTTGATGGCGTACTGGTTGGCGCCCATGCTGACGTTGTCGCGGATGCGCACGGGCGGGATGACGATGCCCAGCTCGAGCGCCAGCTGCTGACGCAGCATCCGCACCCGGTCCAGCAAGTCGCCCTGTTGATTGGGGTCGACGATCGAGATGAGCGCGTAGCCTATTTCGAGTTCGAGCGGATCCACAAGCAACAGGTCGGTCGCGGTATCGGGCATCTCGCTCGGCGCCGGCGCGCCGGCCAGCGTGGCGTGCTCGTCGGCGCTGCGGAGATCCTCGACGATCCGGTGGCGGCCCAGGAGCACCATGGCGCCGGCCAGCAGCCAGAACGGCAACAACGGCAGGCCGGGGACGAGGCCGAGCGCGGCCAGAAACAGACCGGTGATGAGGATCGGATGGGGCTTGTTGAAGAGCTGTGTCTTGAACTCACTTGCCCAGTTCGAGGCGTTGCTGGCGCGGGAGACGATGAGACCGGCCGATGTCGAGATGAGCAGCGAGGGGATCTGGGCGACGAGGCCGTCGCCGATCGAAAGCAGCACGAAGGTCTCGGCGGCATCGGTAAAGGACATGCCCTGTTGGAGCATGCCGACGATCAGGCCGCCGACGATGTTGATTGCGGTGATGATCAGACCGGCGACCGCGTCGCCGCGGACGAACTTGCTCGCGCCGTCCATCGCGCCGTAGAAGTCGGCCTCGCGGGAGACCTCCTCGCGCCGCTGCCGGGCCTCGGTTTCGTCGATCAGGCCGGCGTTTAACTCGGCGTCGATCGCCATCTGCTTGCCGGGCATGGCGTCCAGGGTGAAGCGTGCGCCCACCTCCGCGATACGGCCCGAGCCTTTTGTGATGACGACGAAGTTGATGATCACCAACACCAGGAAGATGATCGCGCCGACGACGTAGTTGCCCGCGACGACGAACTGGCCGAAGGCGGTGATCAGCTGGCCGGCCTCGCCCTCGCTCAGGATGAGGCGGGTGGAGGCGACGTTCAGCGACAGCCGGAAGAGCGTCGTCATCAACAACAAGCCCGGGAAGATCGCGAATTCCAGCGGCCGGACGGCGTAAAACGCCGTGAGCAAGATGCCAATGCTCAGGGCGATGTTCGTCGCGAGCAGCATGTCCAACACGAAGCCCGGCAAGGGCACGACCATCACGAACAGAATCATGATCATCGTGACGGCCATCAGGCCTTCGCCGTTGAACAGCTTGAATGCCGGCGGTGCCTCGAGGGTGGGCGAGCCGGAAGGAAGTAGACGTGCCACGGGGATTGGAGTTGTCGGCGAGCGGCGTGCGCCCGGCGTGCGTTAGAGAGGCGTTGTCATCCTGCTTTCGGGACGCCGCCCTTACGCTTCCGGTAGATGGAAGCGAGGATCGTCGCGACGGCCGGGTACAGGTCCTCGGGTATGATGTGTTCTTCTGGAACGCTGCGATACAAAGCGCGGGCCAACGGCGGCTCTTCGATCACCGGGATGCCCTCAGCGATGGCCAGGTCGCGGATGCGGAGCGCCCGTTTGCGGATCCCCTTCACGAGCACCTGCGGCGCCGGCGCCACGCCGGGGTCGTACCGGAGCGCCACCGCGTAGTGCGTCGGGTTCGTGATCACCACATCCGCCTTGCTCACGGCGTGGTCCAGCCGCGGCCGGCGTAGCAGTTTCATGGCCAGCTTGTAGCGCTGCTTCTTGACCTTCGGATCCCCCTCGGATTGCTTCCGCTCGTCCTTCACTTCCTGCTTGGACATCTTCAGGTTCTCCTTGAATTTGAACCGCTCGTAGGCGACATCGATTATGCTCAGCACGACGAGCATCGAGATGATCTTAAAAAACAGGCCCATGATCCAGACAGCCGCCGCGCTGAAGATGGCCGGCAGCGGCAGGGTGTGTAGTAACAGAATATGGGGAAACAGGCCTTCGATGTGGAAGTAGGCGATCGGGCCGACGATGGCAATTTTGAGGAACGACTTGAAGAAGTTGAAAAGCCCGGTCTTCGAGAAGATGCGCTTCGCGCCGTTGATGATGCTGACCTTCTTTAATTTTGGGGCCAGCGGCTTGGCGGTAAAGTTCCATCCGGATTGGGCGATGTTGAGTACGACCCCCGTCGCCATCAGGATGAGTAGGAACGGGAGAATGATCGCGCCTGTACGCAGGATCAAATCGCGAAAGAGGCTCTGGACCGAGGCGCTGTCCAGGCTCGTCTGGCTGGACGCAAAAAGCAGGTCGGACATGATATTCTGCATCCGCTCGAAGCCCCAGCCGGCGCCGCCTGCAAGCACGCTGATGCCGATCAGCAACATGCCGACCGACAGCACCTCCTGCGACTTGAAGACCTGGCCCTGGCTGCGGGAGTCGGACTTCCGTTTTGATGTGGGGTCCTCTGTGCGTTCGTCTTTTTCTGCCATCGTCGGAAGACCTGGATAAGGAAGCGTCGTGAGCCGGCGAACCGGAAAAAATGCATCTCGTGCCAAACCCTTTTTTCCGGCTTGGCGTGACGCGTCATCTGCCGCGTGTCAAGCCTTATCGGGGAGCGATGGCCTCGATCATAGCGGACATGTCCTCCACCATCTGCACGAAGAGCTCGGGGACGATGGGGAGGAAATGCTGGACGTAGAAAAAGGTGATCGCGAGGCCGACCAGCAGCTTGAGCGAAAGGCTCAGGGAGAAGATCTCGGTCTGCGGAGCCACGCGGGCGAAGATCCCCAGCGTCATGTCCACCAGGAAGATGGTGAGCATAAACGGCGCCGCGAGCCGCAGCGCCGTCACAAACAGATCGCCCGTCCACGACATCATCACCGGGCCGGCCAGGTGCAAGTCCGCGCCGGCGAGCGGCACCACGTAGAAGGACGCATTTAGCGCCCTGATCACCTGATGATGCCCGTCCAGGATCAGGAAAAGCAGTAGGGTGAGCATCGTCAACAGGTTGCTGATCGGGTTCGACGCCTGGCCATCCGCCGGGCTGATGACCTGCGAGATGCTGAACGCCATCTGAAAGCCGATGAAGTCGCCGGCAAACCGGATCGCAAAAAAGATGAACCGCGCCGCGAGCCCGAGCACCGCCCCCGTAAGCGCCTCCACGATCACGTAATACGCGAGCGCGATAGGCACCGTCGGCGTCAGCCCCTCGGGCATCGGCACGATGCCGGCCAGACCGTACGCCATCGTGATGGCGAGCATCACTTTCACCCGCACCGGTATAAACGGCTGCTCGAAAAAGGGCGAAGCCATGAGCAAGCCGGCGATCCGTACGAACACCAGGAAGATGTACAGCAGGTAATGCGGATCGAGGATGGACAAAATGGCGATTAGCGATTAGCGATTAACGGCCACAAACGGGTAATAATGCCGGTTTAAAAAACCGTGGAGACGCAACACATTGCGTCTCCATGCAAGCCCCCCGTACCATCGATTAGTACCGTGAAACAAGTCCGTGCATGATTGTGACGATTGTCACCGCGAGACCTGGGGGATGAATTGCATTACATGCGTCGTGAAGTCGGTCAGCATCTCCAGCATCCAGGGCGCCAGTAACAGCAGCACGACGGCGATGGCGAGGATCTTCGGGATGAACGAGAGGGTCATCTCCTGGATCGAGGTCATGGCCTGAAACAGGCTTACCAGTAGCCCCACGACGAGCGCCGTGCCCAGCAAGGGCGCGATGATCATCAAAGCGGTACGGATAGCCTCCTGCACCCAGAATAGCGCGACGTCGGTGTTCATCTGGTTGGTTTAATATTCAAGGTTTAATGTTCAACCGTTCACTTTTCACTTTTCACTTTTCACTTTTCACTTTTCACTTTTCACTTTTCACTTTTCACTTTTCACTTTTCACTTTTCACTTTTCACTTTTCACTTTTCATTATTTCAGGTTCCCGTGTAGCCACGGATGATGGATTCCACGATCAGGTACCAGCCGTCGGAGAGGATAAAGAGCAGGAGTTTGAGGGGGAGGGACACCATGATCGGGGGGAGCATCATCATGCCCATACCCATGAGGACGCTGGCGACGACGAGGTCCACGATGAGGAAGGGGAGGAAGATCATGAAGCCGATCTGGAATGCGATGCGGAGCTCGCTGATGACGTAAGCCGGGATGAGGATGTGGAGCTGGACGTCTTCCGGGGAATTAAACGCCGGCACCTTCGCCAGGTCCATGAACAACATCAGGTCCTTTTCGCGCGTTTGCGACAGCATGAACGCCTTCATCGGGCCGACCGTCCGGTCGAAGGCTTCTTTCTGCGCGATCTCGCCGGCGATGTAGGGCGCGAGGGCTGTATCGTGGATCGTACTGAGCGTGGGGTGCATGATAAAAAACGTCAGGAAAAGCGACAGGCCGGCGATCAGCTGGTTCGGGGGCGCCTGCTGGGTGCCGAGCGCCGTCCGCAGGAGCCCGAACACGACGATCAGTCGCGTGAAGCTGGTGGTCATGATGACAATCGCCGGCGCGACCGACAACACGGTCACCAGCAGCAGCATCTGGATCGGCAGGGCGTAGTCCTCCTCGCCGTCTGCATTCTGGATCGTGGGCAGCAGGTTAAAGACCGGCGACGGCGCGGTGGCAGGAACGCTCTGCGCGTGAGCGTCATGGGCCAGTAGCGTACCGATCGTACACAGCAGGAGGCCGGCGCGCGCCAGGAATCGCAGAAGATCGGAGTACCGGCTTTGTATCAGCATGGCGTCAGTTTCCATTCGAGGAGGACCGGATCGCCCGGTAGAGAAAGGTCGAGAAATCCGGACGGGCGACAGCCGGTTCGGATTTCTCGACCTTTCTCTAC